>Ga0307379_10007363_pt1 | contig 14975 bp, 13 predicted proteins | sample UN2MG_FD_202237 | JGI IMG/M metagenome (GOLD analysis project Ga0307379, IMG submission 202237) | Soil microbial communities from Risofladan, Vaasa, Finland - UN-2 | ecosystem: Environmental > Terrestrial > Soil > Coastal area > Acid sulfate soil | place: Finland: Risofladan, Vaasa | collected... | reverse complement strand
CCCCCATCACTTCACCCCCTCACCCTGTCACCCTGTCACCCCGTCACCCCTTCACCTGCTACAGCCCGAAGTCGTCGAACGCGATGTTCTCTTCCTCGACCCCCAAATCATCGAGCAGCTTCAGCACGGCCTGGTTCATCAGAGGCGGGCCGCAGAAGTAGTATTCGCAGTCTTCCGGAGCGGGGTGGTTTTTCAGGTAGTGGTCGTAGAGCACCTGGTGGATGAAGCCGACGGGGCCCGTCCAGTTGTCTCCCGGCAAGGGCTCGGAAAGGGCGAGGTGCCAAGAGAAGTTCGGGTTCTCCTCCTTGAGCTTGTCGAACTCCTCCACGTAGAAGGCTTCCCGCAGGCTGCGCGCCCCGTACCAGTACGAGACTTTCCGTCGCGATCCCCTCCGCTTGAGCAGGTCGAAGAGGTGGGAGCGCAGCGGGGCCATTCCCGCCCCGCCGCCGATGTAGACCATCTCGGCGTCGGTCTCCTTGACGAAGAAGCTGCCGTAGGGGCCGGAGATGGTGACCTGGTCGCCCGGCTTCAGGTTGAAGATGTACGACGACATCTTGCCGGCGGGCGCATTCGGCGCTTCCCGCGGGGGAGTGGCAATGCGGACGTTGAGCATCACCGTGCCCTTCTCCTCGGGATAGTTGGCCATGGAGTACGCCCGGGTAACCACTTCGGTGACTCTGGAGCGGTACCGCCACATGTCGTAGCGGTCCCACTCGTCGCGATACTCGGGGTCGATGTCGAAATCGCGGTACTGGACTATGTGAGGCGGGCACTCGATCTGGATGTACCCGCCGGCCTGGAAGTCGACGTCTTCCCCTTCGGGCAGCTCCAGCACGAGTTCCTTGATGAAGCTGGCCACGTTTCGGTTGGAGCGGACCGTGCACACCCATTGCTTGATTTCGAAGATCTCCGGGGGGACCTCGATCTTCATGTTCTGCTTGACGGGCACCTGGCAGCTCAGGCGAACCCCCTCGCGGACCTCGCGCCGGGTCATGGCGTTCCGTTCCGTGGACAGGACGTCGCCGCCGCCTTCCAGGATCTTGAGCTTGCACTCGCCGCAGGTGGCCTGGCCGCCGCAGGCCGAGGGGACGAAGATCTTGCTGTCGGCGAGCACGCCGAGCAGCTTCCCGCCCGCGGGGACGGAGATCGTCTTTTCCGGGTCGTGATTGATCTCGATGGTCACCTCGCCCTGCGGAACCAGGCGGGACCTGGCCAGCATGATCACGCCGACCAACGCCAGCACGATGCCCGTGAACATCACCACGCCTAAGAAGATCTGGAGAAGCACGGCTCGCCTCTATGTCAACATCCCGGAGAAACACATGAATGCCAAAGCGATCAAGCCGACGGTAATGAAGGTGATGCCCAGTCCGCGAAGCCCGTCGGGAACGTTGCTGTAGCGCATCTTTTCGCGGATCCCGGCCAGGGCCATGATGGCGATGGCCCAGCCGATCCCCGAGTAGAGCCCGAAGCGGACGCTGTCGACGAAGGTGTAGTCGCGCTCCACCATGAACAGGGAGCCGGCCAGGATCACGCAGTTCACGGTAATCAGCGGCAGGAAGATTCCCAGCGCGTTGTAGAGCGCGGGGAAGTACTTGTCCAGCGTCATTTCGAGGATCTGCACCATGGCCGCGATTACGCCGATATAGCTGATCAGCCCCAGGAACGACAGGTCCGAATCGGGGAGGCCGAGCCACCAAAGCGCGCCCTCCTTGAGCACGAACGTGTAGATCAGGTTGTTGACCGGGACAGTAATCGCCTGCACGACGATCACGGCGATCCCCAGCCCCGTCGCCGTCTCCACCCGCTTGGACACGGCCAGGAAGCTGCACATCCCCAGGAAGAAGGCGAGCGCCAGGTTCTCCACGAACACGTACTTGAAGAACAGGCTCAGCTCGTGCTCGATCATCTCAGTTCTCCTCCTCCACGAGCTCTTTCTTCCACGTTCTGCACGCCCAGATGAAAAACCCGATGAGAAAGAACGCGCTCGGTGAAAGCAGGAGCAGGCCGTTCTGCGGATACCAGCCCCCGTCGGTCGTCAGCGGCAGGACGCGGAATCCGAGCAGCGATCCCGATCCGAACAGCTCCCGTATCACGCCGACGAACAACAGGATCACGCTGTAACCCAGGGCGTTGCCGACCCCGTCGAGCACGCTCAAGCCGGGCGGGTTCTTCATCGCGTACCCTTCCGCCCGGCCCATGATGATGCAGTTAGTGATGATCAGGCCCACGAACACCGACAACTGCTTGCTGATGTCGTACGCAAACGCCTTGAGGAACTCGTCGACGAGAATCACCAGCGAGGCGATGATCGTCATCTGCACGATCATCCGGATGCTCGAGGGGATCTGGTTGCGGATCAGGCTGATTGACAGGTTGGAAAACACGAGCACGAAGAGCACGCCCAGGCACATGGTGATCGTGGTTTCCAGCTTGGTGGTCACGGCCAGCGCGGAACAGATCCCCAGGACCTGAACGGCGATCGGGTTGTTCGTCACGAGTGGATCCAGTAGGACGTCTCTCGCTTTGCCCATCATCATCCTCCTTGGGCCAGCTTTTTCAGCGTCGGTCCGTAGCCCTCCTTGCCGAGCCAGAAATCGACAAGGTGCTCGACGCCTCGGGAGGTGAGGGTTGCGCCGGAGAGGCCGTCGACTTCGGAGGGGGCCTGAGGATTGGCGCGACCCTTGACCACGCGGATCTGCGGGTCCCAGTTCCCGTCATACGCTTTCTTGCCGACCCAGGATCGCTTCCAGTCGGGGTTGTCGACCTCTCCGCCGAGGCCGGGGGTCTCGCCGTGCTGGTAGAACGCCAGCGTCTTGACCGTGTCCATGTCGCTGCCCAGGGCCAGAAAGCCGTACATCGTCGACCAGAGACCCTTGCCGACCACGGGCAGAATGACCCGCTTGATCCTGTCACCTTCTCTCGTGACGTAGATGAGCTGGTACTTGCCGACGCGCTTGATGCCGACCTTTTGGTCCTGGACGTCGACTCGCCGATTCGGATCTTGGGCGTCCTTGGCCGGGTCCACGTCTTCCGGGGCGACGTTGTCCACAAACTCGTGCGTGGAGAGGTCGACCACCCGGGTTTCGATCTCCCGGAACAACGCGTCGACGTCGACCTGCTGGCCCGCCTCCATGAGACCGCCGGCCATGAGGATGTTCTTCCTCCGCTCGAGGGTCCGGTTGCGGTCTTGTATCGGCTTCAGGCAGACGGACGCGGTGGAGACGAACACGGAGCAGACCACACAGACCCCCGCGGCAACGCCGATCGTCTTCCCAATCGTCTCTCTAGGCATGGCGCAAGGCCCTTCTCCTGATATTGGTGCGGACCACGTAGTAGTCGATCAGCGGGGCGAACGTGTTGCCGAACAGGATCGCCAACATGGTTCCTTCCGGGAAGCCGGGATTGAACACGCGAACGACAATCACCAGAACACCGATCAGCGCCCCGTAGATGTACTGGCCCACGTTGGTCATCGCGGCACTGACCGGATCGGTGGCCATGAAGACCAGGCCGAAGGCGAACCCGCCCAGCACGAGGTGCCAGTGGGGCGGCATGGCAAACATCGGGAACTTGTCCGCAAGGCCGCCCTCGGACGTCCCTGCGCCCAAGGCCATCGCGCCGGCCAAAGCCATCGCACCGACCAGCATGCTCACCATGATCCTCCACGAGCCGATGCCTGTGGCGACCAGAATGACGGCCCCGATCAAGCACGCCAAAGCGGACGTTTCGCCCATCGATCCCGGGATGGTTCCCAAAAACGCGTCCCACCAGTTCATCTGGCCGGTTACCGCCTGCATCCCCTCGGGAGCGGCGCCCAGCGATAGGGCCGTCGCCCCGGTGAAGCCGTCCACGGCCGTCCAGACGGCATCGCCGGAGATCTGCGCCGGATACGCGAAGAACAGGAAGGCCCGCGCGCAGAGCGCGGGGTTGAGGAAGTTGCGCCCCGTGCCGCCGAACACCTCCTTGCCGACGACCACGCCGAACGTGATTCCCACGGCCACCTGCCACAGCGGAATCGTGGCCGGCAAGGTGAGCGGAAACAAGATCCCCGTGACGAAGAATCCCTCGTTGACCTCGTGCTTGCGGACCACGGCGAAGAGCACTTCCCAGCCGATTCCCACCGCCATGCAGACGACGTAGACCGGGATGAAGTAGGCGGCGCCGTGCAACAGATTGTCCCACAAGCTGCCGGGATCGTAGCCGACGCCCAGCAAGCCCAGGACGGCGCCCCGCCAGCCCGGGGCTTCCGTCGCGCCCGCGACCGTCTGCATCGCCGTGTTGGCCTGCAAGCCCGTGTTGAACATGGCCATCACGATGCAGGGGATCAGGGCCACCAGGACGGCCGACATCGTCCGCTTCAAATCGTTGGCGTCCCGCACGTGACAACGGCCCGTGCTGACCTCCCCCGAAGTGTAGAAGAACGTATCCATCACCTCGTAGAGGGGATGGAGCTTCTCCAGCTTCTCCCCCTTTTGAAAGTAGGGTGCGACGCGGTCGAGGAAGGCTCTCAGCGGTTTCATCACCCTTCCTTTTCGATAATCGTCAAGTTGCGCCGGAGCATTGCGCCGTAGTCGCCTTTGCCGGGACAGACGAAGGTGCACAGGGCCAGGTCGTCTTCATCCAGCTCCAGGCAGCCCAGCGCTTCGGCCTGCTCCACGTCGTCCACCTCCAAAGCCCGCAGAAGGAAGGTTGGCAGAATATCGAGCGGCACGACCTTCTCGTAGGCCCCGATGGGCACGATGGCCCTCCTCCCCCCATGAACGGAGGTCGTGAAGGGAAACGTCTTGCCCGGGAAGAGCTTCGACGCGAACACGCCCTTAATGGAGAATTTGTCCAACCCGGGCATCACCCAACCGAAGAACGCTCGTTTTCGCCCTTCGGCCAAAACAGATGATAGCGGCCCAGGAAGGCGAGCGTGCCTTCCGCCGCGTGACCCGAGAGCACCGAGCCGGAGATCACCCGGTTCTCGCCCCCCGCGAGCTCGCCCTCCACGACCTGATCCGTGCTCGCGCCCAGACGCGTGCGAATCAGTCGGGGGTTGCTGACCGCCGGGCCGGCAAGCGAAAACACGCGCCGCGTGTCGAGCCGCCCGGTGATGAACAGCCGGCCGATGGCGATCGCGTCCTGGTAGCTCAGGTGCCAAACGGTCTTCTCCCGGCTCACCGGGTCGAGGAAATGGATGTGCGTTCCGGGGAGACCCGCCGGGTGCGGGCCCTCGAACTGGGCCATCTCGACGGACTCCAGGCCCTCGCCCGGGATCGCGGCCCCCGGGGACTTGCACACGAACAGCTTTCCGGGAGTGAGCCGGCTGATGACCTTGAGCCCGCACACGAAGTCGTCGGGCGCTTCGCCTACGACGACCTCAGCCCGGGCGGCCAGGGGGCTGGTGTCCATGGCGGTGACGAAGATCGACCGCGGCGTCGATTCGGGCGGAGGGACTTTGCTGAACGGGCGCGTGCGAAACGCGGTCCACAAGCCCGAACGAACCAAGTTGTCTCGCACCTCGTTCGGGCCCAGTTGACCGAGTCGGCTTTCCGCATATTGGGGGAAGGTTTCCGCATCGTCGCCGCTCACGCGGATCACCACCGACTCGAGCGCCCGCTTGGCCCCTCGGTTCACGGCGACCACTTCGCCACAAGCGGGTGAGGTGTGCAAGACGCCCGGCGTCTTCTTGTCGGAAAAGAGCACTTGCCCCTGCTTCACCCGATCGCCGACCTGGACGACCATCGTCGGCCTCATGCCGACGTAGTCGGGCCCCAAGACCGCCACCGTGTCGACCGCGGGCCCATCGGCGATCTCCTGTTGGGGTGCCCCGGTGATCGGCAGATTCAAGCCCTTCTTGATTTTGACCTTCCGCATCGGTGCGCTCACCCGTGTTTCGCGGACATTGAAGCTACCAAGATAGCAGATAGTCGTCCTTTGAAAACAGACATGTATCACGCCGGAACACATGTGTTACGGAAAAAGACGGCATCCGGCACCGGCGGCAAGAGGCCCTCCATCCGTCGGCGCTGAACCGGTCAGGCTCTCGGCGAGCCGACCTGGCGGTGGAAAGCATACATGCGGGGGGCATAATGCCACTCTAGTGAGCTTCTGTTACGTCCTCTGGAGCACGATCCAGTCGCCCAACCTGGGCCAGAGCTGGCTGATCGCAAAGAGCAGCCGGGCCTTGGCCGGGACGACAATTTCCGGCTTCCGGCGCTCACACGCCCTCAAGATCGCTTTGGCAAGCTTCTGGGGGGCTACCGGCCCCACTTTTACGCCGCCCCCAGCCCAACGGGCTCGCTCGGGTAGGTCCTCCAGACCTTCCAGGGGGTACAGGCGCGGATCATCTCGGGCGATGGGGCCCGGGCACACCAAGAGCACGTGCAACCCTTCCGGCCCCAACTCCAGGCGGAGTTGTTGGGTGTAGGCCGCCACGGCGAATTTCGTGGCCGGATAGGCCCCGACCCAGCGAGCCGCCGACTTCGAGGCCAGCGAACCGATGTTCACCACGTGCCCTCGCTGCTCGAGCAAATGCGGCAACGCCGCCCGGGTGCAGCGGACCACGGCAAGCAGGTTCAACTCCATGAGATCCCGGAACTGCTCCGGCGTCGTATCCAGGAGCTTGCCCCGCATCGATCGGCCCGCGTTGTTCACCAGCACGTCCAGCCGGCCGAATCGGTCGAGCGTTTGGGCAAAGAGCGAGTCGACGTCTTCCTGCCGGGTGATGTCGGCGTGGACGCCCAGCGCGTCAGCCCCGCGGTGGCGGAACTCTTCGGCCGCCGCCTCGACGGCCTCGGCTTCCAGGGCCGCGATGACGATCTTGGCGCCGGCGTCGGCAAACGCATCGGCGATCGCACGCCCCAATCCGCTGGAGCCGCCGGTCACCAGGACGACTTTCTCTTTCCAGAAGTCCATGATCCGCTCTGGCAGGGCCTGCTGTCGCAGCCGACCGAGATGACGGCCTCCGCGGGCGGCCTGTCGATCGCAGGCCACTCCCGACGAACGCACTGCGCCGCGCATCCCTTTCGCGGTGGTCACGATAGCCGGAGGTGGGTCGCAATGCAAGTATCGCCTGCATCACGTTGTGACTGCCGGTTTCCGCATCGTGCTTCCGAGTTCTTGAGCAAGCCGTGCCGGGAGGCTATGCTCAGGACGTATTCCGACGCAGCTTGCCGGCCTGTCGGAGTCCTCGCGGCCCCTGGGGAGCTGAAGGGAAAGGACCTCAGCCATGTGGTGCGGCTCACGACGCGACTTCTTGAGGGCGAGTGCGGCGGGCATCGCCGCGGCGGGATTCAACACGGCGGCACGAGGGCTGGCGCAGATCGCGGGCGAGCGACCGCGGCAGGAGGAGGGCGTGCGCGTGCTCAACCCGCAAACGCGCGTGCCCGTCTCCCTGATCATCGACGATTCCACCTGCCTGGTGAACATGGCCCATTTCGGCATGCCTCAGTTCGCCGAGGCCTGGCCGGACCGCGAATCCTACCGGAAGCCGTGGCGCAAGACGCCGCGGGAAATCCCCGACGCGTTTCTCCGCAAGTTCGGCCAGTGGTGCCGCGATCACGGGGTGAAGGGCAAGTACAGCGTGGTGCCCTACCCGGCCTGCGTGGGCTGGCTCGATCGCGACCTGCCCGGCTGGTCGCACCGGGAGCTTCTGGACAGCCTCGATCTGGTGCGCACGCTCTTGTTGCCCGACTGGGACGTCCACCCCGAGATGGTCAGCCATACCTGGGTCATCAACACGAAGACGGGCCGCCCTTACGAGGAGCGGACGGCCGATTACATGGAGAACTGGCGGTGGACCGACGGCAAATCGGTCGACCAGTTGGCCGACTACATGAGCTACGCCCTTCGGATCCTCAAGAACGTGGGCCTGCCGTGCGAGGGGATCACCACGCCGGGCGGGTTCGGCACCCAGGTGCTGGCGGAGCTGGCCCAGGCGACGCTCCAGTCGTGCCGCGACGTGTTTGGGGCGGAGGTGCCGCACTACTTCCGCCACCTTTACACGGACGATCGCAGCGTCGCCCCGCGCGTGGAGTATGCCTCGGGGCTCGACGGGCCCGATCCGAAGTGCGTGGTCTCGATCATCGGGTGTACGGGCGATTGGCTCGGCGGCTGGGACGGGATGACCCCCGGCTCCGTCGACCGCTTCATCACCGAGGACCTCGGGAGCGGGCGCATGGTCGAGGTGATCGAGCGCGGCGAGCCGGCGATCATCGTGTGTCATTGGCCGGGCGTCTATTTCGGCGGAGAGGAGCTGGGGTTCAAGATCTTCCAGGAGGTCGTCCGCCGGCTGCACGCCAAGTACGACAACCTGACCTGGATGAAGCTGAGCGAAATCGCCCGCTATTGGGCGGCCAAGAAGCTGACGCGGATCGAGAGGCAGGCGGGCACGATCACGCTCGACGCCCCCTTTGCCTGCCCGCAGTTCACGCTCTCCGTGCCTGCTCGCAACGACGCCGTGCCGAAGCTCTCTGCGGCGGACACGCCGCAGCCCGTCGAGGAAGTGCGCAGCCCGCTCGGCTTGAAGCCGCGCACGTGGGTCCGCGATCAAGCCGGCCTGATCGTCTGTTTCGATTTGCCCAAGGGGAAGTCGCGGCTCGAGGTGTGAATCGTCAAGGAACGCCGCACCGTGTATGCGCGGTTCGACAACACGCGGAGGCCCGCGCCCGATAGAGCCGCGACCGGCGATCGCGACCTATTGTCGACAGGACAACGCAGTATGACCGATATGCACCAGAAATGAAGGGCTCAGGGGGCCCAGCAAGATGCCAGAACGAGACGACTCGGGCTATTTCAAGGATCTTCTGAACGCGGTTCTGGAGGCATGCGTCGACGCGGTCATCATGGCCGACCTCGACGGGGTCATCATGATGTTCAACGAAGACGCCGAGGCCGTCTTGCGCAGAGAATCGCTCGACGCACTGGGGGAAGATCTGTTCGCGATGTTGTTCCCCCAGGAAGACGTCCCCGCGGTCAAGGCAGCCCTCCGGGACGAAGGCCACGTTCGCGGCTGCCAGTCGAGGATCGTGGTGGGCAAAGACGAGGAAGAGGTTTTCGTGGAAGTCACGATTCTCAAGACTCCCGACGCCCCAGGGCGAGCGCGGGCTCTGATGGCGCTGATCCGCGACGTCACGGCGAGAAAGCGGCCGTGAGGATCGGGGACCGTGAGAGGGACGTGAAGAGCGGCCACGGAGTTTTCCCCGTTTCCGATTTGACGCGTGACGATTCGCCGTCGGCCCGGCGATTGACGATTGCCTGTTGACGCGATGACTGAACACTGGCTGATGATCCTGGGCGCGACGACTTCGGTGTTTGCCGTGATCGGCATCGGCGCCGGCGCGCGGCGAATCGGGCTTGTGAGCGAGGAGGCCGATCGGAGCCTGTTGAAGCTGGGGATCGACCTCTTGCTGCCCTGCCTGATCTTCACGGTGGTGGCCGACAACCCGGCGCTCGAGCAGGCCGGTAACCTTTTGCTCTCGCCCGCCGTGGGGTTCGGCTCGCTGGCGTTGGGATTGGCCGTGGCGATGCTGGTGGCGCGACTGGGGAGCCGCCTGACCGGCCTGCGAGACGCCGCCCAGCGACGCACGTTTGCGCTGGCCGTGGGGACGTACAACTACGGCTTCCTGCCGCTGCCGCTGGTGCGCCAGTTGTTCGACGACGAGACGCTCGGCGTGCTTTTCGTGCACAACGTGGGCGTGGGGCTGGCCCTGTGGACGCTGGGGGTCGCCCTGGTGAGCGGCTCGCTCGACCGGCGCCTGTGGCGTCAGATGATCAACCCGCCGAGTGTCGCCGTGCTGGTGGCCGTGGCGTGCAATCTGCTGGGCGTCACCCCGCGTTTGCACCAGTCGGCCGAGTTCCTCCTGACGGCGATCCGGTGGCTCGGCGAGGCGGCCGTACCGATGCTCCTGCTCCTGGTCGGGGCGACCATCGCCGACCAGCTCCGCTCCCGCGCGCCGGCCGGCAGCCGCCAAGACGCGGCCAAGGTGATTGCCTGGTCGTGCCTGTTGCGTCTGGGGCTTTTGCCCCTGGCATTCCTCGCGGTGGCCGCCCTGGTGCCGGCCAGCCCGGAGTTGAGGAGCGTGATCGTGGTCGAGGCGGCCATGCCGTCGGCGGTGTTTCCGATCCTGCTCGCCCGGCTCTATGGCGGCGACGAGGCAACAGCGCTTCGGGCGGTGCTGAGCACCTCGCTCGTGAGCCTGGTGACGATCCCGCTTTGGATCTTGGCGGGAATGGCGTTGTTCGAGCTTCCGCTGGCCGGGTAGCGGAAGCGGGCAGGCATCGATGCCGACTACGAGAACAGAAGGTTCGGGTTCTGGTGTCGGACGCCGTCGTTGTCGTGAAACGTCCCATACTCGCTGACGATGGCGCCTTCCGGTCCGCCGAACTGCCAATGGGGGGCCGTTCTGCGGTTGAGCGTGCACGACTGGCCGGGCTTGAGGATCGTCTCGTGCATCACGGTGACGAACTTCTTCTGGCTTTCGGGGATCACGGCCTGCATCGGTTCGGTCGGCTCGCCTTCGCCGTAGATGTAGGAGATCCCGTGCCGCACGTGCCAGCCTTCGAGCTTCGCGGGCGCCTTGTCGGTCTTGAGGTGGTAGTGTTCCGGAAGCATTTGGCCCGGCAGCAGGTAGAGGTCCTGGCCGAGATAACCGCCCTCCAGGTCGTTGATGAAGGCAATGGCCCCCAGCCCCAGCTTTGTGAACTCGCCGATGCCGTAGTCGGAGACCCAGAGCCGCTCGCGCAAGCCGTCGAAGATTGGGTAGCCGTGGTAGTTCATCAGCGCGAGGTAGGCCTCTTTGGCCCGTTCCTCGTCGAACTTGCCGCCGGCCGTGTAGAAATCGAGGTTGCTCAGCGCAAGCGGCGACTTCCGGCAGCACTCGGCCGCACGCGACTCCGCGGCCAGCGCCACCATGCCCAGCCCCGTCACGCCCGCCGATTTCAACAGGGTCCGCCGAGTGATGTTCTTCTGCGTCATGGCAGCCGGTCCTTATTCTGGATTCTTGGAGGCAGGGGTTCCTGTCGGGAGATTCGGCGTCGAATTCGACGAGCCGCGCGTCGATCCCATTGTAGTACGGTTCGCCGGACCTGCAACAGAATCAGTCCCCGCTCGCCGGATCGGCACGATTCCAACGGCCGGTTCTCCCGGTCTCGGAATCGAGGCGCATGAGCGGTACTCCTTGCATGGGTCTTGGGTCCGGGTATAGTAATGACATGGGTGTTGAGAATTGCCCGGTTCTCTCAATCGTCGATGCGATGAGCCACACCGACAGCCCCTTCTCCGTGGAAGTCACGCCCGACTGGGAAGCCTTCCTGCAATGCCTTCGCCGCGAGGGGACGCCGCGGCGGGTCCACTTCATCGAGCTGTTGATCGACGAGGAGGTCAAGGCGGCCGTGGCCGAGCGGTTCGGCCTCATTCGGGATCTCGACCCGGGCGATCCGCTCTACGCTCTGAATCGCGAAGTCCGCGTGATGCGTTTTCTGGGCTACGATTACGTCCGCTGTAGCGTGGACGAGGTGGGCGTGAAGATCGACCGGCTGGCGGCCGACGACACGGCCGCGTTGAGCCGGGCCGGCGGGCGCGAGTTCGTCAACGAGCATCGCGGCCCGATCACCAACTGGCGGGAGTTCGAGGCCTTTCCCTGGCCCGACCCGGCGAAGCTCACCACGCGCAAGCTCCAGTGGCTCCAAGAAAACCTCCCGGACGAGATGTGCGTCATCGGGAGCGGCGGGTTCGCCCATTTCGCCGAGTACCTCACCTGGCTGATGGGCTACGAAACGCTCTGCTATGCCCTGTACGATAACCGCGACCTGGTGGCCGCCATCAGCCGGCGGTTGATCGATTTGTACCGGGTGGTGATCGAGCGGACGCTGGAGTTCGACCGCGTCAAGGTGGTCTGGGGCTCGGACGACATGGGCTTCCGCTCCGGCACGTTGATCGGCCCGGACGACCTCCGCGAGTTCGTCCTGCCCGGCCACAAGGCCATGGCCGAGGCGGCCCACGCCGCCGGATGCCCCTACCTGCTCCACTCCTGCGGCAAGCTCGACGCGATCATGGACGATCTGTTGGACGACGTGGGGATCGACGGTCTGCACTCGTTCGAGGACACGATCAAGACGGTCGACCAGACGAAGGCGAAGTACGGCGATCGGATCGCGGTCCTCGGCGGGATCGACGTCGACTTCCTCTGCCGGGCCGACGAAGGGGCCATCCGCCTGCGCACCCGGTCTACGCTCGAGCGATGCCACCCGGGCGGTGGATATTGCCTGGGATCGGGCAACAGCGTGGCCAACTACGTGCCCCTGGATCATTACCTGGCCATGCTCGACGAGGGGAGGCGATTCGGCTAGGTCGAAAAGGGATCGCCGCCATGGTCCGCCGCAGCATGGCCGCCGGGTACGACGCGATCTGCCTGCCTGGCCGGGTATCGCCGTTCCACGCGCGCCGCGACCCTGCGGATCACGAAAGCCGCGCGTTTCTCTCGGGGCTGCGACGTGGGATCTTGGCCGCCGGACGTCACAGCGCCCGCCGGACCCGCCGCACGCGACGGCCGAAGACCGGCTTGCGTTGGGGCGGTGTCGTCTCCGCCTCGGGCTTGGCGAAGGCGACGAAGTCGGGCATCTCGTCTCGCTTCAGGAGGCGGTTGATCCGTATTTCGATCCGCGTCAGCTCGTTGCCTTCTTCGGGCGTGACGAACGTGTAGGCGACGCCTTCGCGGCCCATCCGGCCGGTACGGCCGACGCGGTGGATGTAGTCGTCGCAGAACAGGGGGATGTCGTAGTTGATGATGTGCGAGATGCTCGTCACGTCGATTCCCCGGCCGACCACGTCGGTGGCCGCGAGGTAGCGGATCTTGCCCTCGCGGAATCGGCTCATCACCCCGTCCCGAGTTCGCTGGGGCAGATCGCCGTGGATCGAGGCCACGCCGTCGAACTTCTTGGCAAGCCGCGTGAAGACCTTTTCCGTGCCGCGTCGCGTGCGGCAGAAAATGAGCGCCTGTTGGGGATCCTCTCGACGCATTAGCTGCACCAGAAGCTCGAACTTCCGCTCCGGGTCGACCGTGAAATAGAATTGCTCGATCGTTTCGACGGCAATGTCGTTGGGCGAGAAGTCGAGCATCTCGGGATCGTGCATGTACCGCGTGGCAAGCCGCATGACCGGGGGCGGGATGGTGGCGCTGAGGAGCAGCGTTTGCCGCTTCTCGGGACACCGCCGGAGGATCTTCTCGATGTCGGGCCGAAAGCCGATGTCGAGCATCCGGTCGGCCTCGTCAAGGACCACGCACCGGATCCCGTCGAGCACCAGCGTCCGGCGGCCGATGTGATCGAGCACCCGGCCCGGCGTGCCTACGATCACGTCGGCACCGCGGCGGAGGTGGTCGATCTGCTTGCGGATCGGGTTTCCTCCGTAGAGGGCCACGATCGCGACGTTTCGTCCGGCAGACAGCTTGACGAACTCGTCACGGACCTGTACGGCCAACTCACGCGTTGGGGCGAGGACCAGAGCCTGGGGACCGCCCATTCCCTCGCGGGCGTTCAGGCCTTCCAGGATCGGCACGGCGAAAGCGGCCGTCTTGCCGGTCCCGGTGTGTGCCTGACCCATGAGATCCACGCCCTCCAGCGCCCGCGGGATGAGGCCGGCTTGGATCGGCGTCGGCTCGAGATACCCGGCTTCGGCCAGTGCGGCGAGCGTCTGCTGCGACAGCGGAATCTGGCCCAGATCCCAGGCTGCCGACATCTCCCCGGACACGGGCGTCTTCTCGCCTGCGGGGGGAGGCATCTTGGGGGCACCAGCCGCCGCCTTTTGGGTACCGGCCGCTTTGGGAGCACCGGCCGACTTCCGGGCATCGGCCGTTTTTCGAGCACCGGCGGATCTCCCACGCCGACGGGCCGACTTCCTGCCTTTGCCGGACGCCTTCTGCGAAGCGGCCGACGATTCTGCGCGTGGCTCGGCCCCTTTCTGGGCTTTGCCGGACGTTCCTTCGAGTTTTCTCATCTTCCCTACATGGTCCAAATCCCCGGCGGCTGGATGCACAACAAGAAACGCCCGACGGGGGCTCGCCGGGCGCGTCGCCGAGAGAAGCTCTGTCATCTTCGTTCCCACAAGCATACTCGACGCGGGCCGCCCAGGCAACGGCACCCGTGCAGGATTAGCTGGGCCACGGGGGAGGCAACGAGACTGCGTTGCGTCCCATGTTCGGCGATCAGGAGCCCGCGCACCGCGGAGATCGGCGTCATGCCCCCCCCGAAGAAGCTATCGCACCCCCCGTTCTACTGGTCGAGGGGCACCCCGCGGATGGTTGACAGTGGCGGAGGACGGGGCTACCATCGGCGCAATAAGGAGTTGTGGGGCCCTATTTTCCAGTTCTTTCGCGGGAGCGACGTTCGGTCGCGGTGTATGCCCCGGCAAGGGGGTCGGCGATTCACGCCGAGCGGAATCTGGCCTCGGGGAGTGTGGGGATGGACAGGTTGAGTTTGCGGGGCTTGCGATCCAAGGCGTTGGCAGCCGGGTTGGCGATCCTGATCGGCGTCGTTACCTCGCGCCCGGCAAGCGGTTACACACCCAGTAGCCGAGAGGTGCGAGACGCCGTCGCCCGGGCCGTCAAGTTCCTGGAGGCAAGACGCACCGACAGTTCCGGCACCGGATACGAGGACACGCGCCCCGGGGCCTGCGCGGTGGTGGGCATTGCCCTCTTGAAGAACGGCGCTCCGCCCAACCATCCCAGGGTCGTCTCCGCGGCCGCCCAACTTCAGCGATCGATCGACCGTGCTGGGGACCCGAGCAAGCTGGGGTTCGATATCTACAGCACCGCATTGTCGATCATTTTCTTCGTCACGCTCGACGCGGACAGGTACCGTTCGGAAATCGACTCGCTGTTGCGTTATCTAGGGTCGGTACAGAAGGACCATGGTGGCTGGGGCTACTCCCCCCCCGCGAAGACCGGCGACACGTCGATGACCCAGAACGCGATCCTGGGCCTTTGGGAGGC
>Ga0307379_10007362_pt1 | contig 14975 bp, 10 predicted proteins | sample UN2MG_FD_202237 | JGI IMG/M metagenome (GOLD analysis project Ga0307379, IMG submission 202237) | Soil microbial communities from Risofladan, Vaasa, Finland - UN-2 | ecosystem: Environmental > Terrestrial > Soil > Coastal area > Acid sulfate soil | place: Finland: Risofladan, Vaasa | collected... | reverse complement strand
CTGGTTAAAAAGACCGCTGAAAAACTAAAAAAAGAGGTTCAGATTACCGAAAAATTATGTGAAGGTGCTTTTGATTTACTAAGGAGTGGAGATATTAAGACCCACAATAAAATGGTTATTGAAGCTATTAAGAAATTATCAAAAGAAGTCGATGTAATTGTTTGTGCCCAAGGAAGCATGGTAGCTTTGTTAGATGAATTAGATGAAACATCTGTACCAGTATTAACCAGTCCTAGATTAGGAGTCGAAAGAGTTGTAGAGGTTTTGAAGAAGAATAATTAATAGGATTTATTATTAATTGGAATTCCCAATTATTTAATTTATAGAATATTAATCAATTAATTATTTATTAACAGTATTATTTGAGGAGAATAGAAATAGAGAATATTGTTTTCAAATGCCAAAAAATATTCGAAATTGGATTTCCTAAAATCGATGGAATAGCTTATTGAACTTACTGAATTAGTATATATTATAGGTCTTGGTGAAAAAGCTATATTAAAATACGTAAAATAGTAGAAAATTCAGGATCTAGGACAAGCGAAGCTTGATTTGTTTTAAAGCAACACGGGTTTGCCTAAGGTGTCCATCGCGAAGCGGAATCTGTGATGGGTAAGATTTGTTATAAAGAAGTGCTTCAGTAAAAAACTATAACGAGGTTAGAAATTGTGGATAAAGAAAGCTTTAAACAGACTATCTATGGATAGTTTAAGAGCTCTGCTGTTGTTAACGATGAAGGGACAAAAAATCAGATTTTCTTGAGGAGATGAAGAAAATGGTATAATTTGAACGTAGATTAGTAGATTCATCCTGAAAAAAAATGATTATTGGATGAATTTAGCAAAAATCTGTGTAAATATTTTATACGCAGATTTTGGGTAAAATTGTAAAGAAAGGGGAAAAAATGAATAAGAAATATTGGTTAGTATTGTTTTTAATTGTAAGTATTATATTGTTAAGTACAAATGCAATTTTTGCAAATAATCCAGTTAAAAGAGGTGGCACTTTACATTATGCTTACGCTGTTGGTTCATTAGGAAGTTTGGATCCGCTTATATCAACTGGAGGAGTTATGAAAGCAGGTTGGCTATACGCGATGTATGATGCCCTTTTAACTAGTTCTTTAGATCCAGAAACTGGTGAAGTATCTATTGAACCTCAATTAGCAAAGGAATGGGATTATAGTAGCGATGGAAAAACATTAACTCTTTATTTGCGTAAAGGAGTGAAATTCCATGATGGGAGTGATTTCAACGCAGAAGTTGCAAAATGGAATATTGAACGTTGGTTAAATCACCCCGAATCACTTGCTAAAGAAGAACTCAGTGTGATTGATAATATAGAAATAATTGATGAGTATACAATTAAATTAAACTTAAAGGAGTATTCTGCTTCTTTGTTATGGACTTTAGCTGTATCTCCTGCGACAAGTATAGTCTCAAAAACAGCTGTTGAAGATCTTGGGGAAGATAAGTTCGGTCAAACGGGAGTAGGAAGTGGACCATTTAAATTTGGAGACTATATTATAGATGACCAATTGATATTAGAAAAGTTTGACAATTATTGGCAAAATGGAGAAGATGGGAAGCCACTACCTTACTTAGATTCAATAGTAAATCACCATATGGATTCTTCGGTAGCAGTAAATCGATTGTTAGCAGGTGACATTAATATGCTTATTGAGCCTTCACCTGAGGATGCAGATAGAATAAAAGCAAATGAAAATTTCACAATAGATACTATGAAAAGCTATGGAAGGCATCCGGGTAACCTTGCTTTTAACTGGCCACGAGTATTAAATGATAGTGAGTTTGTTGGTAGCAATGAAAAAGTTAGGTTAGCTTTTTTCCGTGCAATTGATAGAGAGAGGATTTCCAATACTTTAGGTTTAGGATTAGAATTTATTGAGCCACATGAATATGTTTGGTTTACTCCTGTCTCTATAGGGTGGAACCCAGATGCCTGGCCTGACATTTCTTATAATCCTGAAAGTGCTCGTAAACTTCTTGAGGAAGCTGGATATACGGATAATGGACCAAAAATAACAATTTCATATATTTCTAGAGAACCTGATGATACGATTGCTTCTATGCTAGTACCCATATTAAATGAAGTAGGTTTTAAAATAGAACTCGAACCTCTTGAACGAAACGTATGGATTGACAAAGTAACGAGTGGTGACTATGAAGTGGAAATGGGAGCGGCAGTACCTCAACCAAATAGTTTAACGGTTCTTATAATGAGATTCCAAACTAAGGGACGTGGTAATTGGCCGCAGTATTCCAATCCTAGAGTCGATGCTATTATCGAAAAAGCAAGTCAAACTATTGATGACAAAGAAAGGGCTAAATTGATAGAAGAAGCAATAACAATTGTACAAAATGATTTAGTTACTACTTGTTGTTATTCTACACCACCTTTATATGTTATAGATAAAAATGTCAAGGGATTTAGAGAATTAGCACCAGGTCAGGATATGCGCAATATATGGTTGGATAGATAAAAAAATATATTTAAAAAGTGCCAACAAGAATAAATAGTTATATGTAATGGAGCCCAGATTCAAATCTGGGCTCCATGAAAACATCATAATAATTAGTTGAAATATGCAGATGGGATGCGATACTCAATTGTTTAAAAAAATATTAGCAGATCGATTATTGTTTTTTTGTTTAGTTTGTTTTTTACTGTTTGTATTTTTTATGTTGATTGCTGATTATCTACCTTTATATAGTCCTGACGAATTAGCATTGTCTCCATTGCAACCTCCTAATTGGGGAAGTATATTTGGGACCGATCGAATAGGTCGTGATCTATTTAGTAGGGTTGTATATGGAGGTCGAATTTCACTACTTATTGGGTTTTCAGTTGTTTCAATCGGTGTATTATTTGGAGTTATTTCAGGTATTACTGCAGCTCGTTCAAAATTATTAAGAAATATTATTATGGGTAGTGCAGATTTTTTATGGGCATTTCCCAGTGTTTTACTAGCCATAGCACTTGCTGCTGCTTTTGGACCAGGAGTAAATATACTTATTATAGCTTTGTCTATAGCTCAAATATCAGTAAATACAAGACTGGTCTTTGGTCAAGCTCTTGTAGTTAAAGAACTTCCATATATAAAAGCTGCAGAAGCTATTGGGGCAAATGATTGTCGTATTATAATGAAACATTTTCTTCCTAATGTGATTAGTCCAGTAATAGTTGAACTACCTATAAGATTAGGAACAGCTATTATTACTGAAGCTGGTCTAAGTTTTTTAGGAGTGGGTGTTAAACCTCCTACTCCAAGTTGGGGGTTAATTATGAGTGCAAGTTTTAAAACTCTTCATATATCTCCTTGGCCTTTGATTTTCCCGGGAATAACATTATTCATTGTTGTTTTTTTACTGAATATTATTGGAGATAGGTTAAATAATATCTTGAATCCAAAAAGATAAGAGAAAAGTTTATAAATAAAAAATATTCACTAGGGGAGAGATATTAGATGATATCATATATAATAAGAAGATTTATGCGTATAATTATTATAGTATTTTGTATTACTGTTTTCTCTTTTATTTTAACAGTAGTAATACCTGGGAGTGCAGCTTTGGCATTAATAGGTCCTGAAGGTGCTAGTGAAGAATATATACAATATATGGAACATAAGTTGGGAGTGGATCAACCAATATATATTCGTTATTATAATTGGGCTTCTGGAATAATCACTGGCGAGCTTGGTATATCGTCAAGAACAAGACAACCAGTTGCTTTGATGTTGTGGCAAAGACTTCCAATAACTCTTGAATTAATAATAATATCAATTGTTATAAGTGTAATAGCATCTTTTTTCAGTGCATTAATGTCAGGCCGTTATTTTGGGTCATGGTTTGATAATCTGATTCTTTTTTTTACTACTATTGGTATATCAATCCCAAGGTTTTGGGTTGGAATGATGTTAGTGCTTGTATTTTCAATAAAATTTAATATTTTTCCTTCCGGAGGCTATATATCTATAAATAATGGTATAGGAAAAAATTTATCCTCTATGATATTGCCAGCAATTGCTCTTTCACCAATTATATATGCATCACTAACTAGACAACTTAGGTCTTCCGTGATTGAACAATTAAAAGAAGATTATGTTAGAACAGCAAGATCAAAAGGGGCAGAAGAATCAGCGGTGTTATATAAACATGTTTTAAGAAATGCATTAATACCTTCGATTTCAATATTGGGACTCACAACTGGACGTCTTGTAGGGGGGTCCGTTATAATTGAGAAAGTGTTTTCTTTACCAGGTGTGGGTAATCTTATAATGGACGGATTTCTTTTTAGGGATACAGCTGTTGTTCAAATTGGATTATTAATCGTTGGAACCAGTGTTTGTTTTATGAACTTTGCAGCGGATTTACTGTATGCTTTTGTTGATCCACGAATTAGATATGAATAAATAATATTTTTAAAGGAAAATTTATGAAAGGGTGGTATTTATAATGAGTAAAATAGCCCTAGAAAATGTTAATCTTATAAGTGGTAATGAAGATGAGGTTTTTAATAATATGACAGTACTTATTGAAGATAAGTTTATACAAAAAGTTGATGAGACATCCCAAATTAGTTTTGATCGTAATTCATATAAGTTAATAGATGCAACTGATAAATGGTTAATGCCAGGATTAATAAATTGTCATGAGCATTTATTTAATAAAAAATTGGGTGATTTATCATCAAATATTGAAAGGAAGGCTTGGCGAATGGAGTGTTTTTTAAGAACGCCAGGACATCAAGCATTAGAATCAGCTAAAAATGCATGGGAAGAACTCAAACAAGGTGTTACTACAATTAGGGACTTAGGTGGGCCTTATGTAAAAAATCAAAATACCCCGAATTATACTAATGTGGATTTAAGAAAAGCTATTGAATCAGGACTTTCGGGGCCAAGAATATTGGCTTGCCGTTTAGCTATTAGTATAACAGGAGGTCATGGCTACCCTTGGTATGGAACAAGAGAAGCAGATGGTCCAAATGAGGTTTGTAAGGCTGTCCGAGAACAATTTAAAGGAGGTGCCGATTGTATTAAAATTATGAGTGGAGGTGGATTTGCAAATTATCCAGAGGAAGATCCCAATTATGCAGAATTTAGTATAGAAGAGATTAAATCTGCAGTTAATGAAGCACACAAAAGAGAAAGATTGATAACAGCTCATGCAATATCAAATAAGGCCATAAAAAATGCTACATTGGCTGGAGTTGATACAATTGAACATGGATTTATGAATGATGAAGAAACAGTTAAAATGATGGTTAAAAAGAAAGTGTCATATGTACCAACTATGATGGTTCTAATTAAAGTTTTGCAGAGAGAAATATCACCTTTGCATAGTTTAATTAAAGAAATATTACCTGAAAATAAAAAAATGGTTTTTTTGGCCAAAAAGCTTGGAGTATTGATTGGTGTAGGTACTGATAGTGCTAATAAGATGTATGAAGAACTGGAAGCTTTCATTGAATGTGGTTTTTCACCTTTGGAGGCATTAGTTTCGGCCACTAAATCGTCCGCTGAGATTTGTGGTTTAAAAAATGTAGGAATAATTCAAGAGGGGAAAATTGCTGATGTCATTTTATTAAGTAATAATCCATTAAAAAGTGTTAAAAAGGCTTTTGATAATGTTTATATGGTAATTAAAGAAGGCCAAGTTACATATAGAGAGTGCACATGGTAGGAGAATTAGAAATAGAATAGATATTGAAAAAAAGTTTGATGAAGTAACCTCTAATGTATAATTTTACCCTGCGTGCTGACATTAGTTGTAACATTCTGTGGTACATCAGGCTACCGTGATCTGTCTAATAAACGGGCTTAAAGTATTAGGATAAAATAGAAGCAAAAAGAGGTGCATAGAGATAATGGAAGGGAGCCTCGGCCTTATTAGGAAAGGTTATAAGCAAGCTAAACTACATAGATAAATTATCCCCTAAGGCTAAGTTAAGATATAAAGCAATTAGCCTGTATAGTTCCAGAGATTATTCTATCCCGCGGATCTGTGAAATCTTTAGAATAATATAGAAGTACCCTTTACTGGTGGAGGAAAAAATATGAACCCAATATGGTTAAGGGCTCAAATGTCAGAAGACAGATCCAAAAGGCCTTATAAAGTAAGGTTCAAAGTAGTAAGGAATTATCAATAGACTGCACCTCTTAAACTAGATACATTTAGGAGAAAATAAGACTTGTTATATAATAAAATAACAAGCAAGGGGAACAAAGGAGGGCAAAGATAATGGGTATCAAAAGAAGAAAATATTCTAAAGAGCAAAAAGAAGAAATTGTATAAAGAGTACTAAGTGGTGAAAGGATCCTAGCATTAGGAAAAGAGTATAAAATTTCCCCCAGACTTATCAACCGTTGTGTATGCCAACATTTAGATGGAGAATTAAATAATAATAACAATCAGGAAGTAAAAAAATTAGAGACACAAGTAGCTGAATTAGAGCAAATGAACTATTATGGGGTTATCGCTAATTTCGCTAGTCTGTAGGAGTTTTTCCGCCAAGCAATAAGAATCTTATATAAATGGTTGAATCGACGTAGCTAGAAACGTAGTTTTTGCTATAATATATTAACCAGATTACAAAATTTTATAATATCGAGAAACCTAGGGTAGAATTACAGAGTTTTATCAGCTAGTTTAAATATCTTATTAGTTTTACTTTTACGAAAGCGAGTATCTCTGAAGAGCCAGTGCGGTAGTTCCGCATGCTGGGATCTGTGCGGGGGTAGTCAGTAACTGGCTACCTACTGTGACTAAAGAGCTAGGTATCCCTTCGGTATTAAGGAGGAGGTATAATATAGATCATCTGTCGGTAAAGGGATTAATACGTGCAAAAGTCTACTTAAGGTTTAAGATATTAGACATAAATAACAAAAGATTGATAAACGTGTTGATAAATAGGCCTATACCCGAGCTTTCTACTTTATTATATAACCATTTATTTTCATTATTTATTTTTCAAGGGACCTACAGAGTTAAATTTGCTGCTTAAGTAAAATATGTTGTATTAAATAATTTGTTTTTGGGGATAATTATAATTATAAAAGTAGGTGATTTTATTGGGACAAGAATTTCTGATAGAAGTAAAGAACCTAAAAACGCATTTTTTAACAAAAGAAGGAGTAGTAAAAGCCGTTGATGGTGTCGATTTTGCAATATATCCCGGAGAAACCCTGGGGATAGTAGGGGAATCCGGATGTGGTAAGAGTGTAACGGCCCTTTCCATCATGCGACTGGTAGAACCGCCAGGTAAAATTGTAGGGGGAAATATTATTTTTAATGGTAAGGACCTGACTGAATTAAGTCAGTCGGAGATGAGGAAAATCAGGGGTAATGATATCTCCATGATTTTTCAGGAGCCGATGACTTCCTTAAACCCCGTTTATACGATAGGGGATCAAATATCAGAAGCTATCTTAATTCATAAAGATGTAAATAAACAACAAGCAAGAGAACAGTCAATTGAAATGCTAAGAAAGGTCGGGATAGCGCTACCCGAACAGAGGGTAGACGAATACCCCCACAATCTTAGTGGAGGTATGACGCAGAGGGTAATGATAGCCATGGCTCTATCATGTGAACCCAAATTACTAATAGCCGATGAGCCGACAACAGCCCTTGATGTAACCATCCAAGCCCAAATACTGGATTTAATGAATGACCTAAAAAACAAATTTAATATGTCGATAATGTTGATCACACATAACATGGGTATAATAGCAGAGGTATCGGAAAGGGTAGCAGTAATGTATGCCAGTAAGATAGTTGAATATACAGATGTAGAAACCCTGTTTGCAGACCCCAAACACTTCTATACGTGGGGCTTAATGAGGTCAATACCGAGACTGGAAAAAGAAGTAGAACGCCTTGAAGCCATCCCTGGTATAGTACCGAATCCTATGGATTTTCCCGAAGGATGTAAATATCATACCAGATGTCCGATGTCAGATGATAAATGCCGTTCAGAAGAGCCGGAATTAGAAGAAGTAGAACCCGGACATTATGTATCATGCTGGCATTATAAAAAGATAGAAAAATTAAAAGAAAAAACAAGAGAAAGATAGTGCTTGACAATAAAGGCAGGAGGCGAGTAGATTGGCAGTAGAAGAGAAGTTGCTGGAGATAAAAAATCTAAAGAAGTATTTTCTGGTTCAAGCCGGTGTTTTCAGGAGGACGGTAGGTTATTTAAAAGCAGTAGACGATATTTCGTTTACAATTAAAACGGGAGATACACTCGGTCTTGTTGGAGAATCAGGTTGCGGCAAAACGACCACCGGCATGACAATTTTAAGGCTTCTGGAAGCAACCTCAGGAGAGATATGGTTTGCAGGGAAGAATATATTGTCCTTGTCCAAACAAGGAATGCGGAATATGAGAAAAGAGATGCAAGTAATATTTCAGGACCCTTATGGTTCACTAAATCCCAGGATGACGGTTGCAGATATAGTAGGTGAACCGCTGGATATTCACAATCTGGTAAGTAATAAAAAAGAGAGAACAGAAAAAGTAGAATGGATATTAAGCAGAGTAGGTCTGAGCAAAGAATATACAAAGAGGTATCCGCATGAATTCAGTGGTGGCCAGAGGCAAAGAATCGGAGTGGCCAGGGCATTATCGGTTAGCCCCAAATTAATAATTGCCGATGAACCGGTATCTGCTCTTGATGTATCGATACAGGCTCAGGTAATAAACTTAATGCAGGATTTACAAGAGGAATATAATTTAACCTATTTATTTATTGCCCATGATTTAAGTGTAGTAAAGCATATCAGTGATCGGATTGCGGTTATGTATTTGGGTAAGATTGTGGAAATATGCAACAAGAAGGGTTTTTATAAAAATGCTTTTCATCCCTATTCTAAATCTTTACTTTCAGCAATTCCAGTCCCGGATCCTACTATCAAAAGAAAACGGATTACTCTTCAAGGTGATGTACCAAGTCCAGTTAATCTTCCCCATGGTTGTCGCTTTCATACCCGTTGTCCAAAAGCAATGGATATCTGTAGCAAAGAGGAGCCTGAATTTAAGGACTATGGTGATGGGCATTTTGTAGCTTGCCACTTGTTGAGTTAGATTACATGATAAGTTTTATATTTTTTTCTAATAAATTGTATTAATTTTAAGTGATCTTTACACTTGTCGTTCTTTCCTATAGACAAATGATACTATCCACAAAGGTTCCGGTAAAGTATATTTTCGATTACCATCCAAAAATTTCTGGTAAGGAACCTTACCCTTTAACCGGTAACCCTGATTCGTTCTTTTAAAATTGTAATAGGTTATGAATTTATCCATATCATCCTGTAAATGGGCTAAGGAGAAATACACCTTCTTTATCTTGACAATCTGATAAAACTCTTCCAGCAGTGTCCAGCTGAATCTTTCTACCATCCCGTTACCCTTAGGAGTCCCGGGTTTTAAGGAATGCCTCATAGGCATGTTTCCCATTTGCCCAGTTGGTGGTATATTCTTTGCCATTATCGGTCAGGATGAGATTTAATGGGATATCAAATTGTCCATAGACCGTTAATAGCTTGGTTTTCATAAAATCAATGGCACTTGTTGCCTTCTTATCAGAATAGACCTTGGTAAAACCAAAGTTACTATAAGTATCGATACCGACCTGCTGGTAGATTCTACCTAAGCCCTTGATGTCTCCACATAGAAGATGTCTTGACAGAAGAGGTAACTGGGATAATAGGATTGGATATGCAACGATACTTCTCTCTATCTGATACCCCTATATTCTACAAAGATTAGAGGGTTGGATGAGAAGAAGACTGCGGATGTGTCAGTTGAAACAGTGGAAGAAAATCCTTACCAAATATCGTAACTTAATTAAATTAAGGCTTCCAGATTGGAAAGCACTTAGTTTAGCAAATACTTGCAAAGGTTAATGGCGTATGTTAGGTGATTGCCTAAAGAGTGCACTACCAAATGCCTATTGGGCTACCTTTGGCTTATGAGCCTGACAAATCGTTATGGTGAAATTCGTAGTGCTTTATGAATCGCCGTATATCGAACGGTACGTACGGTGGTGTGAGAGGACAGAAGATAAATTAATTATCTGTCTCCTACTCGATTTTACAATGATGTGTTGACCGTAGACTATAAAAAGATAAATTATATAGGAGTTATAAATGCAAAAAATCATAGATATAAGAAGTGATACTAAAACAAAACCGAATAAGTTAATGTATCAGGCAATGTTAGATGCAACTTTGGGAGATGAACAAAACGAAGAGGATCCCACCGTAATACAATTACAGGAATTGGCTGCTCAAAAGTTAGGCAAAGAGGCCGGTTTATTTGTAGCAAGTGGAACGATGGGAAATCTTGTGGCTTTGATGACCCATTCACAGCCGGGTGCATCAGTAATCATGGAAGAAGAATCACATATCTTACGCTGTGAAACAGGTGGTTTGGCAGCAGTAGCCGGGTTAATGTTAAAGACAGTGCCCGGTAAGCTGGGTTTCCCGAAGATGGCCTACTTAAAAAAAGCTATCATTGGAGAAGGACGCTTATTCCCAACCACAAGTTTAATTTGCTTGGAAAATACCCACAATGCTGCCGGCGGAACATGTATTAACATCGAGCAGATGGGAGAAATCTCAAAACTTACCAAACAAGCAAATATTAAGATTCATATTGATGGTGCACGCATTTTTAATGCGGCAGTCGCTTTAAGTGTAGATCCGGCTGATTTAGTTAAGGAAGCAGATTCAATACAATTTTGTCTTTCTAAAAGTCTGGGCTGTCCTTTTGGCTCCCTTTTAGTAGGAGATAAGGATTTTATTATGAAAGCTAGAAAAAAGCGTCAGATGTTAGGTGGAGGAATGCGGCAGGCTGGAATAATGGCTTCTTGTGGTATTGTCGGTTTAAAAAAGATGATTGATCGTCTAAAAGAAGACCATGAGAATGCTCATCTTTTAGCAGAAGGACTAGTTGAGGTCGGTATGAAAATTAATATAAAGACTGTTCAAACCAATATGGTTTATTTTGAAGTCCCTGAAGGGGAAATAAATCCAATAGATCTTGTAAAATTATTAAAAAGAGAAAATATTTTAATTGGTGACCCAAAAGGCAGAAAGATACGCATTGTAACTCATAAGGATGTAAATCGAGATGATATCTTATATATCATTCAAAAATTTAAGAATGTTCTTAATATGTAATAATTTCAAGTGATGTTTACACATGCCATATCTTTCCTATAGAAAGATGGTACTATCTATAGAGGTTCCGGGTAAAGCATATTTTCGCTTACCATCCAAAAACTTAATTAATTATTAAGTAATTAAATAGTTCTAAATAAATATGAGAAATATGAAAGGAGTTGAGAAGATTGCAAGAAATGACTTCAAGGGAACGTGTAAAAACTGTTTTATGTGGCAAAATTCCAGATAGGGTTCCTTTAATTGAATTCTTAATTAGTAAAAAATTATATAAAGAAGTTATAGGGAGGATTCCGGAATACTATAATGCTGAAGATATAATGGATTGTACTTATAAATTGGGAATTGATATAGCAGTTATACCAGTCGGAGGCTTTTCGGGGGTAAGAAATATAGGTATAAAAACCAATGAATTTGTAGATGAATGGGGTATAATTTGGCGCAAACCAGAAGGAGATACCTCCTTCGGGCTTGATGTACCTGTAAAATATCCTTTAAAAAATCGTGAAGACTGGAATAATTATTTATTTCCCGATATTAATAAAAACAAAAAAGATAGATTAAAAGGAATAAAAGTAGCTTTAAAGAAAGCCAAAGAAAATAATATTGCTGTATTTGGTCAAATAAGGGGTCCTTTTACTCCAGCCTGGTTTTTGTTTGATTTTACTAATTTTTCTTACCTCTTATTCGATGATCCTGAATTAATAGACGAAGTTATGGAAGCTACTACAAATTTCTATATTCAAGCTGGAAAAATGATGATAGATGAAGGGGTAGATGCAATTCTATTTGCAGATGATTATGGCAGTAACAGTGGCCCTCTGATTTCTCCTGATAGTTTTAAAAAACATGTGATACCCCAGTTAAGCAGGATGATTAAGGAATTAAAAGTTACAGGTATTCCGGTAATAATGCATAGTGATGGAAATATAAATAAACTTTTACCGGATATAGTTAAAATCGGAATTAGTGGATATCATCCTATGGAGCGTAATGCGGGCATGAGAATTGAGGAATTAAAAAAAATTTATGGTAATAAAATAACATTGATTGGTAATGTAAATAATAAAACGGTATTAGTTAATGGAAGTAAAGAAGATGTTATTGCTCAGACTAGAGAATGTTTAGAGATAGCTGCTCCTGGGGGAAGATATATTTTGGGGAGTGACCATAGTCTTCATGATGATATGCCTAATGAAAATATTTTTGCAATGATTGAAACAGCTAAAAAATACGGGGAATATCCAAAATGAAATTTTCCAGGGCAAGGTTATAGCTAGTATATCGTTCCTTAAAAAATATTGCAATATAATAAATTTAATGGCATACTGATCTAAAGTTATAATTAAGGAGGTCAGTAGTGCCATTTATAAGAAAAAGGAATGATTTAGAAATAAATGAATCGGAGCTGGAGAGATTAGAAAATCTCATAAAATCCAGAATGGAAGCTCATTCTAAGGTAGTAAGAGCAAATATTTTGTTGGGTTATGCCAGGGGAGAAGCCATACATGCAATTGCGAGAGAACTTGGAGTGAGTCGGCCACTGGTGGAGAGGTGTGTAGATAAAGCATTATCAGGAGGAATAGAAGTTGCCCTTACCGATCTTCGGCGGAAGGGTCGGCCTCCGCTAATAACGGCAGAGGACAAGACCTGGGTGATAAATTTGGCATGTAAAAAACCAAAAGATTTAGGATATTCTTACGAGAGGTGGACTATTAGTCTTTTGGCAAAACATGTGAAGAAAAATGCAGCAGAAGAGGGGCATTCTTCCTTATCAAATGCAGGGAAAAGTCTCATTCATGGCATTTTAAAGGAGATGCCGATACGTCCTCATAAGACGAAGAGTTATCTAAAACGAAGAGATCCTGAATTTGAGCAAAAAATGGCGCAAGTACTGATGGTTTATAAAGAGGTTCAAATAGTCAATGAAGGGGATAAATCCGAGGAGGGAGAACGCCTTTGGTCGGTCATTTCCTATGATGAGAAACCTGGGATACAGGCTATTGAGAACACCGCCCCTGATTTACCACCGGTACCAGGTAAGTACCCTACCATGGCCAGAGACTCAGAATATCGAAGGCACGGAACAGTGAGCCTGTTGGCTGGTATCGATCTTCTTAACGGTCATGTAACCGGAATTGTCCGTGACCGACACAGGAGTCGGGAGTTTATAGAGTTTCTTTCGGTCTTAGATCAGGAATATCCAGCTAAATGGAAACTGCGGATTATTTTGGATAACCATTCGGCACACCTTTCAAAAGAAACTATACAATGGTTGAAAAAATATCCGAACCGTTTTGAATTTATTTACACCCCTAAACATGGCTCGTGGCTGAATCTAATTGAAATCTTTTTCACTAAAATGGCTCGTTCGTTTTTAAGATTTATACGTTTTAAATCGAAGGAAGATTTGAAAGAAAGAATAGAAAAATATCTAAATGAGATTAATGAAGAACCAGTGGTATTTCGCTGGAAATATAAAATTGATGAGGTATTGGTTTGATGATTTTTATATTATTGCTATGTTAATTACCGAACGATGAACTAGTTTAACTGCCAGAGCCACAAAATATTAATAACATCTTATATTGTCATTGCCTAACCTAATACGACATCCTAGATTACTTAATGTAGTCGTTTTTATCGATAGTAAATCTATGATTCAATACCAAATTTTCTGTAAAATTACCTGATCATCAATTCTTCCCTGGTCTTGACTCCTTCTTTTAGTTGTTTAATCTCTCTTAAGAGGGCATCATTATTTTCTAATTTGTGACCCTCTTCCGGCATTTTCATATACCTTCTACCGGTCTGCCACTCCTCTTATCAAAGCACAGTTGGCAAAAAAGCTCAAGGCGAAATTTCCTTTTATGCAAAAACCTATGCAAGGAAAGGCGGCATCTGGTCGAGAGGATACTGTGTATCGTGTATAGGCTTGAATGAAAAGGAAATTCTCGCCTATGTTAAGCATCAAGAAAAAGAAGACAAAGGGCACTGCAATTAACATTGCCATAGGTTTAAGAAGTCCCCAGCTCCTGCTGGGGGAGTTTCACGTGCGCCAGCATGGGGGATTACTAATCGATGAAAGTTCGATATGGGGGTTGATAGTGCCAACCATTAGCTTAAGACAAGGGTGTCCATCGCGAGGTGGAATCTGAAGGAAGTCGGCGGCAAAACTCCGGTCTGAGGAACACGAACTACATATAAGGCATATGCTTGTGGGTAAGTTTGCATGACAAAACAAAACCCAAAACTATCCGAAACAGGCGGTGTAAATGTAGCAGATAGATGGAGTGAAAGTAATCTCTCTTACCTGGGGAGGTCTGACAGATATGTTGTGAAATGAATTTTAAAACAACAACCCATACAGTGATGTATGATTGAACTGTCAGAAGTCAGCAGACGCTATAGTGTGCGCGCAGCAGCGTACTTATCGGGTAGGTTAAATTCCTACCGAACCCCTGGCTAGGGGGTTTGTATCCAAGACCTGGGGGTAATGCCTCAGGGGTCGGTTAACATAACCGAAGGGCAGGGCGTTCACCGTGAGGTGAAGTCTGAAGGGCTTGCGGAGAAATACCAGGCTGTAACAGAAAATTGTGAACCGGTCAGCCAAAGATGAGGAAAGGTCGAGCCTGTACTATGGAGGCGAAGGCGTTACTAGTCCACTCATCGCACCAAGGTGTGTGCGGGCGGCATGGTATAGAAGATAGGTACGTGACCTGCGGAGGTCTCGTAATGTCTGGAAGGTTACACCCTTAAGGAC
>Ga0307379_10007360_pt1 | contig 14977 bp, 18 predicted proteins | sample UN2MG_FD_202237 | JGI IMG/M metagenome (GOLD analysis project Ga0307379, IMG submission 202237) | Soil microbial communities from Risofladan, Vaasa, Finland - UN-2 | ecosystem: Environmental > Terrestrial > Soil > Coastal area > Acid sulfate soil | place: Finland: Risofladan, Vaasa | collected... | reverse complement strand
AAGGGGCCGGATCCGGCAGCGGGGCAGTTCTACATGCTCTCCAGCGAGAGCTACTGGGGTGAGGGATCCGCTCGCCCGTACCTCCCACGCGCCTTCTCCGTAGCCGAGGCCGAGCGCGGTGGCGCCGAGGGCGCCGGCGTCCGGCTTGACTTCCTGCTCGAGGACGTCGGCCCCGGCACGGCCCGGCTCGCTGCGCTCGAGCCCGGCGAGCAGCTGCAGATCACCGGGCCGCTTGGGCGCCCGTTCTCGCCTCCGCGCGAGGTCAACCCGCGGGCTCAGGGGGCGATCCTGGTTGGCGGCGGGATCGGCATGGCGCCGCTGGCGATCCTGCGGCGCGAGCTGGGCGGTCGCGGGGTGCCCCTGCGGACGCTGCTCGGATTCCGCGACCGCGCCCACTCCGGCGGGATGGAGCTGTTTCGGTGCTCCGAGGTCGGCCTCGCATCAGAGGACGGCCACGCCGGCCACCGCGGTTACGTCACCGACCTCTTGGCACAGATGCTCGAGGGCGATCAGGCCGACACGGCCGTCGTCTACTCCTGCGGCCCGCCGGCGATGCTCGAGGCGGTGCGCAGCCTCTGCTCCGAGCGCGGCGTCCCCTCTGAACTGGCGATGGAATCACCGATGGCCTGCGGCTTCGGTGCCTGCTTCGGCTGCGCTGTGCCCCTCGCCTCCGGCGGCTACATGCGGCTCTGCGTGGACGGCCCCGTCGTCCGCGGCGATCAGATCGAGACAGCGCTAATCGCGGGAGCGGGCCACCGATGAGTCAGGCACATCGCGCATCTCCTCCGCTTCGCGTCCGGGGATGCGCGCCTCCTACCCAACTCCCGGCGACGCCCCGATCACCGCACCTCCTCGGGCTGCGCCCTGCGGGGGTGCCGGAATGAGTGCGTCGCCTCTGGTGTTCTGTGGGATCGAACTCGCGCATCCGATCATCAACGGGTCGGGGACCTTTGATGCGATCGCCGCTCGGCGGGTGTTCGGCGAGGAGTTGCTCGAGCGGTTTCCCTTCAGCGCCTTCGTCTCGAAGACGATCACGGCCGCGCCGCGGCCCGGCAATCCGCCCCCGCGTCTGTGGGAGGAGGGCGCGGGGATGATTAACTCGATCGGGCTGCCGAACAAGGGTCTCGAGGGCTTCCTCGAGCATGACCTGCCGCACCTGTCGAGGTTGCCCGTGCCGTTGATCGTCTCGGTCATGGGGACCAGCGCCGAGGAGTTCTCGACCCTGATCGAGGGGGTCGGGGGTCGCGATGAGGTAGCGGCGTTGGAGCTCAACATCTCCTGCCCGAACGTGCATTCAGGGCTGATCGTCGGCGAGCAACCGGAGGAGACGCTGGCGCTCCTGCGCGCCGTCCGACCCCTGACCACGAAGCCGCTGATCGTCAAGCTGACGCCGAACGTGGCCGACCCCGCAGCGATCGCCCTCGCCGCCGAGCAAGGTGGGGCGGACGCCGTCTCCCTGATCAACACGATCAAGGCCACCGCCTACGATCGCTCGAGCGGCGAGCGCTGGCTCGGGGCCGGCAGCGGCGGGCTCTCCGGGCCGGCCGTGCGCACCGTCGCCCTGCACCAGGTGGCCGCGGTTGCCGGCACCGTCGGCATTGCGGTCGTCGGTATGGGGGGCGTGGAGACCGGGTCCGACGCGGCCGATCTGATCGCCGCCGGCGCCTCCGTTGTTGCCGTTGGCACCGCGAGCTTCCGCGATCCACTGGCCGCCGCACGGGTCCGCACCGAACTGGAGGCGCTCGGCGCGATGTGACAGTGAGTTGAGCGCTCGCGCTCGCAATCCGCAAATACCGCGATCACAACCCATCTTTGTTCTAATCGCGCACTCGACCTCGACCTCAGGTCTAGGTGAATTCATAGAAACCTGCCCCGATCCGCCAACGGACGGGCGTCGCGGATGTATTATCGCCGCGCCGATGCCGTCGACCTCCTCGCCAGCCGTTCCGATTCCCGCCCGCAGCAAGGACCAGCGGATGAGGGCGTTGGAAATGGCGAATGAGATCCGTACCAAGCGGGCTCAGCTGAAGCGGGATCTGAAGGCGGGCAAGGTCAATATCGACGCGCTCTTGCTGAAGCCGCCCGAGTGGCTCGGCTCGGCCAAGGTCTTCGACATCATTCTTGCAGTGCCCAAGTACGGCCGAGTCAAGGTGAACCGGATTCTCAACCAGTGCCGGATCTCGCCGTCGAAGACGATCGGCGGCCTCTCGGAGCGCCAGCGCGCCGAGCTCGTCGCCCTCCTTCGTCGCCGCTAGAAAGAACGTACCGGCGCGTCGCGCGGGTCCTGTCGCCGGGCACCCCCGGACCGTGCTCGGCTGCGCCTGCGCGCGGGTCCGAGGGTCCCCCGCCCGGCGCCACCCGCGCGACGCGCCTCGCTATCCGATCGCCGCGGCAGAATGGCCGCCGTGCCACGGGTATTCGTAATCACTGGCCCCTCGGGGGTTGGCAAGGGGACTCTGATCCGAGAGCTGCGCAGCCGCGTGCCAGAGCTCGAGCTCTCGATCTCGGCGACGACCAGGCCGCCGCGGCCGGGCGAAGAGGACGGATCCGACTACCACTTCCTCTCCCGTGAGCAGTTCGACAGCGGCGTCGCCGCCGGCGACTTCCTCGAGTGGGCCACCTACAGCGGCAACCGTTACGGGACCCTGCGCTCGGAGGTTGAGCGCCGGACCGAAGGCGGCGCTCCGGTTGTGCTCGAGATCGAGGTGCAGGGGGCGCGGCAGGTGCGCGAGACGATGCCGGAGGCGGTGCGGATCTTCATCGAGCCGCCGACCGCGGATGAGTTGCGAAAGCGGCTCGAGGGCCGCGGCACCGATGATCCCGAGACGATCGAGCGGCGGCTGGAGGAAGCTCGTAAGGAGCTTCGCGCCAAGGATGAGTTCGGCCACCGGGTTACCAATGACGACATCGATCGCGCGGCCAACGAACTGGCAGGCATAGTGCGCTCGGCGCTGGACCGGTAATGGCCGCCGGCCATAAGCGCTAAGGTCCCGCGCCGATGGTCAAGCCCCGAGTAGACAAACTGATGGCGCGCACCGACTCCCATTATGCGGCGGTCATCATCGCCGCGAAGCGGGCGCGTCAGCTCAACAGCTATTACCGCGCCCTTGGCGAGGGCACCTACGAGGAGCACACTCCACCGATGGTGGAGACCGATACAGGCAACTACCTGACGATCGGCCTCGAGGAACTCGCCCAAGGCAAGATCAAGTACGAGTACCGGCACTAGCCGGATCTCTTCGGCCCCCGGGAGGGCTGCATGGCGCGGATACTTTTGGGAGTGAGTGGCGGCATCGCCGCTTACAAGGCGATCGAGATCGCCCGTCTCGCCACGCGCGCCAACCACGGCGTGCGGGTGCTGATGACGCCCGCGGCGACGCGCTTCGTGGGCGCCGCCACCTTCGAGGGGATCGTCGGCGCCCCGGTCCTGATCGACGAGTTCGAGCGCGACCCCGCCCGCGGCACCTTTCCCGGCGATCCGCTCCCCGAGCACGATCCGATCTCCCACCTCGAGTTGGTCACCCGTGCCGACGCCTTCCTCGTCGCGCCCGCCTCGGCCAACACGATCGCGAAACTGGCCGCCGGAGCCTGCGACTCGATGCTGACGACGTCCTTTCTCGCCTGCACGGCTCCCCGTTTGATCGCCCCGGCGATGAACGACCGCATGTACAAAGCGGCCGCGACCCAGGCCAACCTGACCACATTGCGCGAGCGAGGAATCACGGTGATCGACCCCGACACGGGCCCGCTCGCCTCCCGCGGCGAGTACGGGACCGGCCGCCTGCCGCCTCCCGAGCGCCTGCTGGCCGAGATCGAGGCGGCCCTGCCGACGGCAGCAGGGGCCTGGGACGGCCTCAGGGTCCTCGTCACCGCCGGCGGTACCCGCGAGGCGATCGACCCGGTTCGCTTCATCGGCAACCGCTCCAGCGGTCGCATGGGGGTGGCGCTGGCAGCGGCGGCAGCCCGCCGCGGCGCTGTCGTGACGTTGATCGCCGCCAACGTGTCACTGCCGACGCCCGCGGGCGTCGATCGCGTCGACGTCGTCAGCGCCGAGGATCTGGAGCAGGCCGCCGAGCGGGCCTTCGTTGACTGTCACGTGCTGCTGATGGCCGCCGCCGTTGCCGACTTCCGCCCTGCGGTCGTGGAGCCGGGCAAGCTCGTTCGGGAGAGTTCCAGCGCAACGAGCCTCGAGCTCGAGTCCACGTCCGACGTCCTCGCAGGGCTCGCGTCGCGGAGTTCGGGGGATCAGACCCTGGTCGGGTTCGCGGCCGAGCACGGGGGGGACTTCGTCGCGCGCGCCCGCGCCAAGCTCGAGCGCAAGGGTCTTGCCGCGATCGTCGTCAACGACGTCTCCGATCCCGCCATCGGATTCGACAGCAGCGAGAATGAGGTCACAGTGGTCGAGGCTGCTGTTTCGCATGCTCTCCCGCGTGGCAGTAAGGACGATGTCGCGGAAGCGATTCTCGACCGCGTGGCGGCTCTCCGTGAGGAGCGCTCGCGGCGCTGAGGCGACCTCATCGTCTGGCTAGGCTTTGAGGTATGAGCGAGTGCCCTCCCGAAGACGATTCTGAGCCCACCGGCCCGGACTCCACCTATGAGCTCTACCGCCGCGGCATCAACCTGCTGGAGCGGGGCGATTACGACGCGGCGGCGGTACCGCTCAGTCGGGTAGCGGCCCGCGAGCCGCAGAAGTCGTCGGTCCGCGAGGCGCTCGGTCGTGCTTACTTCCGGGCTCGTCGCTATCGCGAGGCCGTGGCTGAGTTCGAGGCGGTGATCGAGCACTATCCCGTCAACGACTTCGCCCACTTCTGCCTCGGCCGGGCCCTGGCGCTCAGCGGCCACTCCGATCGCGCCCGCCGCCACCTGGCGATCGCCGCGAACCTGCAGCCCGGCCGCCGCGACTACCGCGTCTACCGCGAGCGCCTGGCCGGCTCCTAGCGGGTAGGTCGCTGATGCGTGCTCTTGTCCAGCGGGTCAGCTCGGCGAGGGTCAGCGTGGCCGGCCGGCCGATCTCCGAGATCGGCGCGGGGATGCTGGTCCTGCTCGGCGTCACCCACTCCGACGACGAGGCAACGGCGGCGAAGATGGCGGCCAGGCTGGCCAAGCTGCGGATCTTCGAGGATGCGGACGGCCGGATCAACGAACCGCTCGGCGAGCGCGAGGTGCTTTGCGTGAGCCAGTTCACCCTCTACGCCGAGATCGCCAAAGGCAACCGTCCCAGCTTCACCGCCGCCGCGCCGGCGGAGCGGGCTGAGGCCCTCTATGACGCCGTCTGCGAGGCACTCGGCGCAAGCCGCGGAGCCTTCGGCGCGAAGATGGATGTGGAACTCCTCAACGACGGTCCGTTGACCCTGATGGTCGAGGTCGAACCCAACTCTTGATCGCCGCTCTGGCGTGGCTATACTCAGGTTTCACCTTTGCAGCTGATTCGTCGCGAGAGGTGGGCCGCCGGCCCGCCTTTTTTATCGCCTTGGAGCGGTTCGCGAAGGGGCGAGAAACCAGTGCTAGAGCTAGAGAAAGACATCACAGAGAAGATCACAGCGGTCGATCCGCGGATCGAGTTGATCGCGGTCGAGAAGGCGGGCCCCGAGGCTCTGCGGATCTATGTCGATCACCCCGACGGCGTCGATCTCGGAGTCTGTGAGCGGGTCAATAGCGCGCTTTCCGACCTCAGCGACGACTGGGCCATTGAGGTCTCCTCGCCCGGGCTCGATCGTCTCCTGACCAAACCTGACCATTACCGGCGCTTCCTCGGATCGCGGGTAAAGGTCCGCACCAGCGAGCCGATCGACGGCCGCAAGACGTTCAACGGCCGCCTGCAAGCCGCCGACGAGCGCGCCGTAAGCGTTGCCGACGAGCAGGGTCCGGTCGAGATTCCACTCGCGGTCGTGCATCGCTCCAATCTTGTTCCCGAGTTTTCGGAGGTAAGCCAGTGAGTCGTGAGATCGTCGATGCGATCAAGGTCCTCGAACAGGAGAAGGGCCTCGATTCCGAGACCCTGATGGTTGCGCTCGAGGACGCGCTGCTATCCGCCTACAAGAAGACGCCCGGCGCAGCGAAGTACGCCCGGGTCGATCTCGATCGTGATACCGCCGACTTCCGGGTCTTCGAGTTGATCCTCCCGGCTGAGCTCGAGGAGAAGTTGCTAGCCCAGGCGGTTGACGAGCAGGAGCCGAGGGTCAACCCCGAGACCGGCGAGTTCGAGGAGCCCGAGGACCCGGAGCTCGATCCCGAGATGCTGGCGCCCTACGAGGACCAGATCGACATCCGCGACGTCACCCCCGAGGACTTCGGCCGGATCGCCGCGCAGACGGCCAAGCAGGTCGTCCTGCAGCGGATCCGTGAGGCCGAGCGGATGATGATGTACGAGGAGTTTCAAGACCGCGTCGGTGAGCTGATCACCGGCATCATCCAGCAGTCGGACAACCGCTACACGCTGGTCCAGTTGAGGGACCGGGTCGAGGCCTTGCTGCCGCGCTCGGAGCAGGTCTACAGCGAGCGCTACGACCACGGCGCCCGGATCAAGGCCGTGATCACCGACGTCTCCGCCGAGGGCAAGGGACCGAGCGTGGTCGTCTCCCGCAAGAGCCCCGAGCTGATCAAGAAGCTGTTCGCACTCGAGGTGCCCGAGATCGCCGATGAGCTGGTCGAGGTCGTCGGCGTCGCCCGTGAGCCCGGCTTCCGTTCGAAGATCGCCGTCGTTTCCCACAGCGACGGCGTCGACCCGGTCGGCGCCTGCGTCGGCCCCCGCGGCTCGCGCGTCCGCATGGTCGTCTCCGAGTTGCGGGGCGAGAAGATCGACATCATCCCCTACAACGAGGAGCCCGCCCGATTCGTCGCCAAGGCGCTGAGCCCGGCCCGAGTCCGCGAGGTCTTGGTCGATGACGCCGAGCGGCAGGCAACCGTGATCGTTCCTGACGACCAGCTTTCGCTGGCAATCGGGCGCGAGGGCCAGAACGCCCGGCTCGCAGCAAAGCTGACCGGCTGGCGGGTCGACATCGTCGGCGAGTCCGAGTTCGCCGAGAAGGGCGACGACAGCGACGTCGAGGAAGAAGGCCAGGAGGCCGCTGACGGCCGCTGCGCCGCAGTTCTTTCCGCCGGCCGCCGCTGCCCGAACGCTTCGCTGGACGGCTCGCGCTTCTGCGGCCTGCCACAGCATCAGGCGCTGGTTCGGTTCGAGACCAGCCAGGTCACCGTGCTCGCGTCGCTGGGCGACGGCGACGTCTCGACCTTGGCCGACCCCGAGGCCAATGACGAGGCGATCGCCGAGATCGTCGGGCGCGCCGAAGCGGCATTTGCTGAGCACGAGGCGGCCGCCGCCGAAGAGGCCGCAGCCGAAGCCGAAGCGGCGAAAGACGCTGCGGACGCCGCAGCCGCTGAAGGCGAAGCTGAGGGTGCCGGGGCCGAGGAAGCCGAGGAGCCGGACGCGGAGGCTGTCGAGGAGCCGGACGCGGAGGCCGTCGAGGACGACCTCGACGACGCGGGAGCACCCGACGACGTGGCGGTCGAGGGCGATGATGTCGCCGAGGACGCGGCGGAGACGCCCGCGGCCAGCAACGCCGAAGAGCCCGCTGCAGAGCCGACGGAGGCCTAGCCGGTAGATGGCGAAACAGCGAGTCCACCAGATTGCAAAAGCGCTCGGCCTGGAGAGCAAACAGGTCATCGCTGCGCTGAACGAGGCCGGAGTCGAGGTCAAGGCGGCCGCCTCCTCGGTCGATCAGCAGACCGCGCTGAAGGCGCTCGCCGCGGTCGGCGCGCTGCCGAAGAAGGCCGCGGCGGAGCCGGGCAAACCCGCCGCGAAGAAACCTGCTGCGCAGCCCAACAAGGCGGCCCAGCCGGCGGCCGACGAGACAAAGACGGGGGCGAAGCCAGGTGCTGCGAAGCCGGCCGCCGAGAAGGCCGCGAGCCAGGCGACGAAGGTCGCCGCGGCTCCTGCCGCCGCCGGAGCCGCCGCCGCCGGAGCCGCCGGCAAGAAGAGGCGCCGCGTGGTGATTGATTCGCAGGCGGCCCGTCGTGACCAGATGGGTGGCCCACCACCGCAGCGGCCGCCCCGACGCCGCGGCCGACGCCGCCGCCCGGTCTTTGAGGAGCCGACCAGCAAGCCGAGTGAGGATCCGCTCGAGCCCGAGATCCTGAAGCTCAACTCGGGCGCCACCGTCCGCGAGGTCGGGGAAACGTTCGGCGTCAGCCCGGCCGAGGTGATCAAGACCCTGATGCAACTCGGTGAGATGGCGACGCTGACGCAGACTCTCCCGGATGAGACGGTGGAGGTGTTGGCCGAAAAGCTCGACCGCAGGGTCGACATCGTCCACGCCGCCGAGGAGGAGGATTCCGATCCGGTCTTCGATGATGCCGAGGACGATCTCGTCGACCGTCCGCCCGTGGTCACGATCATGGGCCATGTCGACCACGGCAAGACCTCACTCCTTGACGCGATCCGCTCGACCGAGGTCGCCGCCGGCGAGGCCGGGGGAATCACCCAGCACATCGGCGCCTACCAGGTCCATCACGAGGGCAAGACGATCAGCTTCCTCGACACCCCGGGCCACGAAGCGTTCACGGCGATGCGCGCCCGGGGAGCCAAGGTCACCGACGTCGCGATCATCGTCGTCGCCGCCGACGACGGCGTCATGCCACAGACGATCGAGGCGATCGACCACGCCAAGGCCGCCGAGGTCCCGGTGATGATCGCCGTCAACAAGATCGACAAGGAGGGCGCTCAGCCCGACAAGGTCCGGACCGAGTTGGCGAAGCTCGACCTGGCGCCTGAGGACTGGGGCGGTGACACCGTCTACAGCAACGTTTCGGCGACGACCAAGGAGGGTCTGGACGACCTCCTGCATCTGATCCTCCTGGTCACCGAGCTCGAGGAGCTGAAGGCGAATCCAAACGCCGAGGCCTCGGGGACCGTGATCGAGTCCCATCTCGACCCCGGCCGCGGCCCGGTCGTCACCGTCCTGCTCCAGCGCGGAACGCTGAGGGTCGGCGATTCGATGGTCGCGGGCTCGCAGTGGGGCCGCGTCAAGGCGATGCACGACTACAAGGGGAGCCGCGTCGAGACCGCCGGCCCCGGCGACCCGGTCGAGGTGCTCGGCTTCGACGGCGCCTGCGAGGCCGGCGAGCGCGCCCAGGTGGTCGAGAACGATCGTCGCGCCCGCCAACTGGCGCAGGAGCGCGCCAACCGGCTCAAGACCGAAGCTCTGGCCCGCCGCCAGGCCCGCCGTGTGACGCTCGAGGAAGTCTTTGCCAAGGCCAAACAGGGCGAGATCAAGCAGCTCAACCTACTTGTCAAGGCCGACGTCTCCGGCTCGCTCGAGGCGCTCCAGGACGAGATCGCGAAGCTGCCGCAGGACGAGGTCGGCGTCGACGTGATCCGGGCTGCCGCGGGTGGGATCAACGAATCCGACGTGATGCTGGCCGCCGCCTCCGACGCGATCATCATCGGCTTCAACGTGCGGCCCCTCGCCGACGCCCGGCGCGCGGCGCAGGCGGAGGGCGTCGAGATCCGCACCTATTCGGTGATCTACAAGATCACGGAGGAGCTGCGGGCGGCGATGGAGGGCATGCTCGAGCCCGAGGAGGTCGAGGAGTCCGTCGGCGAGGCCGAGGTGCTGGAGCTGTTCAAGGCCTCGAAGATCGGCACGATCGCCGGCTCCCGGGTCAACGAAGGCCGGATCGCGCGCGACGCGGCCGTTCGCCTGGTCCGCGACGGCACGGTCGTCTGGACCGGCAAGGTCAAGTCCCTGCGGCGCTTCAAGGACGATGTCAAGGAAGTCGAGAACGGTCAGGAGTGTGGCGTCACCCTGGACGGCTTCTCCGACGTCAAGGTGGGCGATTTCCTCGAGGTCTTCAAGACCAAGAAGGTCGAAAAGACCCTCGCCTGACGACCGCGCGGTACCAGATGGTCACTCATCGACGGTCCCGGTGATGGCTCAGATCACGCTTCACCAGGGTGACATCACCCTCGACGTTGCGGCTGATGCAATCGTCAACGCGGCGAACGAGAGCCTGCTCGGCGGCGGCGGCGTCGATGGCGCGATTCACCGGGCGGCCGGCCCTGAGCTGCTCGAGGAATGCGTCGGCCTCGGCGGTTGTCGGACGGGCGACGCGAAGATCACCGGGGCCGGCGCTCTGCCGGCTGATTTCGTGATCCACGCGGTCGGCCCGGTATGGCATGGGGGAGGGCAGGGTGAGCCCGAGTTTCTCGCGGCCTGTCATCGACGTTCGATCGCGCTTGCCGCCGAGCACGGCTGCGAGCGCGTCGCCTTCCCGGCGATCTCGACCGGCGTCTATCGCTACCCGTTGGATCAAGCAGCCGAGGTGGCTTTGCGGACGACCGCCGATGCGCTCGCCGACCAGGAGGTGGTCGAGGAGGCCCGGTTCTGGCTCTTCAGTCCCGCATCCCACGCGGCCTTCGAGCGGGCCCTGCAGCGGCTCTGAGGGGCGAATGTCTAGACTGCCCCGCCATGGCAACCTCGCGGATGCGGCGCGTCAACGAGGTCATGAGGGAGGTCCTGGGCACCGCGATCAGCTCCGAGCTGCAGGACCCTCGCATCGGGTTCGTGACCGTTACATCAGTAGACACCAGCCCAGACCTGAGGCACGCCCGTGTCTACGTCAGTGTGCTCGGATCCGAGCATGAGCAAGAGCAGACCCTCGCGGCGCTGCGCTCGGCCCACGGCCCGCTGCAGTCGGCGATCAACTCCCAGCTGCGGCTGAAGCGGACGCCGGCGCTCAACTTCACCTACGACGACAGCATCGAGCGCGCCGACCGGATCACGCGGATGCTCGACAGCGACGATGGGCCCGAAGAGCCCGAGCAGCCAGAGTGAGCGAGGTGGCGAGCCGGACCGAGGAAATCGAGGCCGCTGTGGCCGCAGTGGTCGCGCGCTTGGGCGGCGATGAGCGCTTCCTCTTGACCACCCACGAGGGCCCCGACGGCGATGCGCTCGGCTCCCTGCTGGCGCTGCACGGGATCCTCACTCAACTCGGCCGCGACTCGGTCATGTTCCTCGCGGAGAAGGAGTTCCCGCTGCCGGTCGAGTACCGGTTCATGCCCCTTCAGGAGGTCTTCCACGAGCCCCCGGCCGACCTCGCCGACCGCACGGTTGTCTTCCTCGACTGCGGCAACATCGACCGGATGCCCGTCGATTGGCTGCAGGAGGGCGGCGACATCCTCAACATCGACCACCATCACGACAACACCCGGTTCGGCTCGATCAACCTGGTCGACGACACCGCGGCCTGTACGGCCGAGATCGTTTTCGAGCTCGCCGGCCTGCTCGGCGCGCAGCTAACCCCTGAGATCGCAGCCGCGCTCTACGTCGGGCTGATCACCGACACCGGAATGTTCATGTACGAGAACACCGATGCCCGCAGTCACCGCGTTGCCGCGGCACTGATCGAGGCCGGGGTCGATGTCAACGAGATCTTCCGCCGGCTCTACGAGCGCATGCCGGAGGCGAAGCTGCGGTTGCTGGCCCGCTCGCTTGATCGGGTCGAGCGGCACCTCGACGGGGCGCTCTCGCTGACCTATGTCTCGATCGAGGACTACGAGGCGACCGGCGCTGACGAGGTGCTGACCGAGGGGATCATCGACTTCATCCGGGCGCTCGACGGCACCGCTGTCGCCGCTGTGGTCCGCGACAAGCCGAACGCCGGCGGTGAGGCCCGCAAGGTGAGCCTGCGCTCGACCGACGGACACGTCGATGTCTCCGAGATCGCCCGCAAGATGGGCGGCGGCGGCCACCGGAGGGCGGCGGGCTTCTCCACCGACCTCAGCTACCACGAGGTCGTCAAGTTCCTCCAGGCGGAGATCGTCGCGCAGCTTGGCTGAGCCCGGGTCGGTCTCCGAGGCGGGCTTCCTGCTGGTCGACAAGCCGGCCGGACGCACATCCCACCAGATCGTCGCCGCGGCCCGACGCGAGCATGGCCTCCGCGCCGGGCACGCCGGCACGCTCGATCCCTTCGCAACTGGGCTGCTGATCGTTCTGCTGGGCCGGGCCACGCGGCTGCAGCGTTACGTCCTCGGGCTGCCGAAGACCTACCTCGCCACGGCTCGGCTGGGCTGGCGCTCGACCACGGGCGACCCCGAGGGCGAGTTGACCGAGACCGGCAAGGTGCCCGAGCGACTCCAGCTTCCGACCGGGCGGATCACTCAGCGGGTGCCGCTCACATCGGCTGTCCGCGTCGATGGCGAGCGGCTCTACAAGAAGGCCCACCGCGGCGAGGAGGACGTCGAGCGGCCCAGGCGCGAGGTCGAGGTCTACCGGGCCGACCTGCTCGAGACCGAGCCCGAGCGTGGCTTGGCGAGGTTCGAGATCGAGTGCTCGGCCGGGACCTATATCCGCACCCTCGTCGAGGAGCTGGGCGACGCCTATTGCGCGGAGCTACGACGGACCGCCGTCGGCCACCTGCGGCTCGAGGACGCGAGCCAGCGCGTGCTTCCGGTCGAGCCGCTGGTCGCGCCGATGCCGGAGCGCAAGCTCAGTGCGGAGGAGGCGACGAAGGTGATCCACGGCGTCAAGCTCGCCGTTGGCGACGGCTCCCGGGAGGGTCCGATCCGACTTACCGTCGACGGCCGCCTGCTGGCGATCGCGCGTGCGCGCGACGGGCTGCTCAAGACCGAGGTGGTGCTCGCGTGAGAGAGTGGGGGAGAGGGATCCGACGATGAGCGTCCGCGTTACAAGCCTGCCCGATGCCGAGCCACGCAGGCGCCGGATCGCGATCGGAACCTTCGACGGCGTCCACGTCGGCCATCGCGCGGTGATCGGTGACGCCGAGACGGTGCTCACCTTCGAGCCACACCCACTGCAGGTGATTCATCCGGAGGCGGCGCCGAAGCTGATCATGCCGTTTGGGGTCAAGCGCGACGTGATCGAGGGCCTCGGGGTCGAGGAGATCGTCGTGATCCCCTTCGACCGCGAGTTCGCCTCGATCGATCCGGTCGATTTCTGCGAGCGAATCCTGGTCGGAACCCTCGGCGCCGCTCACGTCTCCGTCGGCGAGAACTTCCGCTTCGGGGCCAGGGCGAAGGGCACCCCGGAGCTGCTCGCCTCCCGCGAGGAGTTCGAGACCCGCGTGGTCCCGCTGGTCGAGGTGGACGGCGAGACTGTCTCCTCGACCCGGATCCGGGCCCTCGTTTCCGCCGGCGAGGTCGACGATGCCGCCAGGTGCCTGGGCTCACCCTTCATGGTCGAGGGCACCGTTACGAGCGGTGATCGGCGCGGCCGCACACTCGGCTTCCCGACGGCCAACCTGGTTCCCGACGATGCCGTCGTCTGCCCCGGCCACGGCGTCTACGCCGCTTTCGCCAACGGGCGCCCGGCGGCGGTCAACGTCGGCGTTCGCCCAACCTTCGAGACCGGCCGCGGCGTGCTGATCGAGACCCACATCATCGACCACGACGAGGACCTCTACGACAAGCCTCTGCGGGTCGCCTTCGCGAAGCGGCTCCGGGGTGAGAAGCGGTTCGCTGGAACCGAGGATCTGATCGCGCAGATGAACCGTGACGTCGAGGAGGCGCGGGAGGTCTGTGCTAGCTTCTCGCGCTCGCGCTGACGGCGAGTCGGCAGCGACCCCCTATCCTTTCCCGCAGAGATGACGATCACCAAAGAGCAAAAGGCAGAGCTGGCCGGGAAGTACGGCCGCGGCGACAACGACACCGGCTCCACCGAGGTCCAGGTCGCGATCCTCACCGAGCGCATCAACGAGCTCACCGAGCACCTGCGCGAGCACAAGAAGGATCACCACAGCCGACGCGGCCTCTTGATGCTGGTCGGCCGTCGCCGTCGCCTGCTCCGCTATCTGGAGAGCAAGGACCTGGAGCGCTACCGCGGGCTCGTCGGTGACCTCGGCCTGCGCCGGTGATCGAAGCCGGCACCAGGGCTCCTGACTTCACGCTCGAGGATCAGGATCAGAACGAGGTCTCGCTCTCCGACTTCGCCGGCACCAAGCTCGTGATCGCTTTCTACCCCGCCGACTTCAGCTCGGTCTGCACCGCTCAGCTCTCGATCTACCAGGAGGTCATTGAGGAGATCGAAGAGCGGGGCGCAAAGCTGATCGGCATCAGCGTCGATTCCGTCTTCTCCCATAAGGCCCTCCAGGAGGAACTCGGGCTGTCGATCCCGTTGCTGTCTGATTTTCACCCCAAGGGCGAGGTCGCCCGCGCCTACGGCGCTCTGATCGAGAAGCGCGGCCATGCGAACCGTTCGCTCGTCCTGGTCGACGAGGATGGGACCGTCGCCTTCTCGATGGCAGCGCCGACGCCGCTTGAGATCCCGGGCGCAAACGTCATCTTCGACGCGCTCGAAGAGACCTCCTAACTCCCCGGTTGAGCCGATGGCCACGGATCTCGGCAGCGCCGCGGTCCCACCGCCCGCGGATGACGATCATCGTCGTGGCTCCGGGCCGCCGGTGGTCCTCTATCTCGACCTGGCCTGCCCGCACTGCGCCGCGGATTGGCTCGCGGTCCGCGAGCTACCTTTGAGCCTCTGTGTCCGGCACTTCCCGATCGCCAGCAAGCGGCCCCGAGCGCCGGCGCTGCATGCGGCCGTCGAGGCGGCCGCCGGCATGGGCGGGGAGCCCGTGTTCTGGTCGTTCTGGGATTCACTGATGGAGGACCAGGGCCACCACGATGATCCTCATCTGTGGCAGCGGGCCGCGCGGTTCGGCCTCGATATCAGCCGTTTCGATGCGGAGCGGCGCGGGGAGGTTGTCGCCGAGCGGGTGCAGCGCGACTTCCGCAGCGGCATTCGGGGCGGCGTCGTCGGCACCCCGGCGGGGTTCATCGGCTCAGAGCTGATCCGCGGTGATCTCGCCATGGCTCTAGCCGAACTGGCCTCGGCGTAGGCCGAGTCGGTGGCCGCTCCGTTGTGATCGTCTGAGCGATCTGTAAGCTTCTGCAACTAAGCAGAGCAATCTGAGAGAAACAAAGGCGCCGTCATCGCTCGGGAAACCGTTTCCCGCAGCCGGACGC
>Ga0307379_10007359_pt1 | contig 14979 bp, 10 predicted proteins | sample UN2MG_FD_202237 | JGI IMG/M metagenome (GOLD analysis project Ga0307379, IMG submission 202237) | Soil microbial communities from Risofladan, Vaasa, Finland - UN-2 | ecosystem: Environmental > Terrestrial > Soil > Coastal area > Acid sulfate soil | place: Finland: Risofladan, Vaasa | collected... | reverse complement strand
TTCGAGAAAAGTTCTCGAAGAATTTGTCAAAGCCGGGGCGCCCGAAGAAATACTCTATCAGGCCAGGCCTCACATCGGCACTGACAATCTCGTTAAGGTCGTAAAGAACCTCCGCAGCGGAATTATCTCTTTGGGCGGGCAGGTTCGCTTTGAGACAAAACTGACGGGTATCGAAACCAGGGGCGGTAAAGTTGCCGGAGCAATCGTCAACGACTCTGAAAATATCGAGACGGACACGATCGTGCTTGCTTTAGGACACAGCGCGAGGGACACGTTCGAGATGCTGCATCGACTGGGCATCCCCATCGAAGCAAAACCGTTCTCGATAGGCGTTCGTATCGAGCATCCGCAGGAAGTGATAGACAAGGCCCAGTACGGCAGGCCGGCATCCGGCGAGTTTCTCGGCCCGGCTGAATATAAGCTGGTCCACCATTGCGAAATCGGCCGCTCCGCTTATACTTTCTGTATGTGCCCCGGCGGAGAAGTAATCGCGTGTTCGTCCGAGGCCGGGGGTGTAGTAACAAACGGCATGAGCTTTTATTCTCGAAATCGTCCCAATGCAAACAGCGCCCTGCTGGCGGGTGTCACTCCTCGGGACTTCGGAAGCACAGACCCTCTTGCCGGTATTGCGTTCCAGCGGAAATGGGAGCGGAAAGCCTTTGAAACCGGAGGCAGTAATTACTTTGCGCCTGTCCAGCTTGTTGGTGATTTTCTTGCCGGCCGGCCTTCGCGTTCACTTGGCCTGGTTGTGCCGTCGTACAGACCCGGAACCACGCCGTGCGACCTTGGAGAATGCCTGCCCGGATTCGTTGTCGAGACTCTCCGCCTGGCGATTCCGCAGATGGACAGGAAGCTCAAAGGCTTCTCGATGAACGATGCCGTTATGACAGCGGTGGAATCGAGAAGCTCTTCACCGATAAGAATTATCCGGGACCGGACTTTCCAGAGCCCCGCTCTCGAAGGCCTGTACCCGGCCGGAGAAGGTGCGGGCTATGCCGGCGGAATAATCTCCTCGGCCGTCGATGGCATAAAGATAGCCGAAGCGATATGCGGCAGGACGCTGAAAATGGCCTGAAAAAATTCATGCCCCTGGAAAAAGCAAAGAATCCCATCGCGGTTATCGAAGAGCAGAAACTTTTCAGCCCCGGTTGAGGCGGCATGAGTTTACCTTATCCGGCAGGCGGCTACTCGCCCGTTTCTTTTTTCAGCGGTGTGGTCCAGAGATAAATCGTGTGCTCGCACTGATCTTCCCTGGAAATCAGAGTGACAACCTTATCCGGCTTGATACCGTCCATTGCGAAGCTGTGGGAGACGATCCTGGAGCCGGGCTTGAGCTTCTCCAGTTGAGGGATCAGATTGGCGTTCAGGCTCGGAAGCAGGAACAGGGTAATGACATCGGCCCTGCTCAGGTCGAGCGTGAAGATGTCCTTCTGCTCGATTGTCACCAGGCGCCCGACATTGTTCTTTCGAACGTTTTCCAGCGACTCTTCGACCCGCCGGGGGTCTATATCGAAGCCTTCGGCCATACAGCCGTACCTGCTTGCGGCCGTGACAACGATCCGGCCGTCACCGCAGCCAAGGTCGTACAGCAAATCGTCCTTCCTGACTTCGGCCAGCTCCAGCATTTTGTCAACGACATCCCTGGGCGTGGGAACAAACACCACGTCCACGGCGTTGTACGTTTTGCCTTCGACTTTGATTTCCGGAGGCTCCGGCAGGACAATCTCGCCTTCGTTTTCCGCGTGCAAGTTAATCCATCCCGAGCCTGGCGTATCCAGCGACAATGTCAATTCGGCCTTAAATGGAATTGTCGAACCGGGCTCGCCGTCCAGTGCTCTCAGCAGACGTGCATAAGTGACCTGGTCAGGCAGGGTTAGCACCATCTTCGTGTTGGGAGGCACTGTGACGTTATCAAAGGCCGTTGCCGTAAGAAACGTATGACCATCGCTTGTAAGGGCGTAGCGTAAGCGCGGCACCGGCAGACTCACCCGATAAGGATTGTCAATCTCGACGTCGAACAGCAGTGTGGCATAGTCCAACTCGACGCCGCCGAACCGCATAGCTTCCAGATGTGCCACAGGCTCCCGGTCGTATTGGATATCACGCGATGTCTCACAGCCTGCGAAAAAAGCCGCCGTCAATACTACAGAAAGAATTAGACATTTTATAGCCTTCATAGCCGCGACTCCTTTCAACGTAGCTTAATCCGGGATTTCCCGAATTCATGACTTAAGCAACACGCTGTCACATGCAATTACGGCAGCTCAAATCTTCCAATCTCCCCGAAACCGGGCTTCTCACTTGAGGCCGATGATTGCTGTCCGAGAGACGTCACGGCCTCATGGTGATGCCGGTGTTTTTGCAGTTGCAGCGGCGAGGACTTTATCCTGGTGAATTTCACCCCTCTGCCGGTCACAAGCTCCTTTTGCTCTCTCACAAAATCAATGTACTGCAGCAAGGCCCAGGCGCTGTTGTCCCATCGCATTTGATAGCCTCTCTGCTGTGCCTGTTTTTCCATCATAAGGCGTTTTTCCTGGTTGAATACCATGTAGTCGAGGGCATGCGCGATCTGCTGGATGGACGGCTCTCCCGGATCGACGAGAATTCCCCGGGCGTACCGTCCGACGATCAGACCTTCGGGGCATCGTTTGTTAGAGTGAATAAGCTCCCGGGCGTAAATAAATTTCGTCGCGATTGCGACCCTGCCGGAGCCGAGTGTATCGGCCAGGATGCCGCTCGATATCTGTTGCATGTTGAGGTACGGCAGGATCATGCAATTTGTCGCCCCGTAGAGTCCGACCAACGTCGTTTCGTGCATGAACGAATCGAGAAAAACAACGTCATACCGGGTGATGTCCGCGCCGTTCAGGTCTTTGATTTTGCACCAGGTCAATTTTGCATCTTCCAGCGCCTCGGTCAGCAGTGCCTGGTATTTTCGATAGGGCTCACCGCCTTCGGCCTTGACGAACTCAGGGTGACATTGACCTGCAATCAGATAGACTATACGAGAGCGTTGCTGCTCGGTGCAGGACTCAGCCAGGAACTTGCCGTAGGCCCGGATGCTGTATTGAACGCCTTTGTCCGGCGACAGCAGGCCGAGTGTCGTGAACAGAAAACGATCCTCCATCCCATACTTGCGTTTCATCTCCAGCCGGTCGTACTGTGACCGTTGCTGCATTCTGATTCCGTGATCGATGTGTTTCAGCTTGACGTGGGCAATTCCGTAGGTCGGCGATTCGAGGATGTGAATCGCGTTTTCGGTTGTCACGATGAGGCCGTCGCTGGATTTGGCAAGTTCCTGCAGGACTTTTCTTTGATGCTCATCCGGATTATCGAGCACGGTATGCAGATAGACCAATGTGATCAGGCCGTTCGTCTTGAAAGCCCTGGCCATTTTGATGAAATTCGTGCCCTGCCCGTCCTGGCCGTTGTCGTCCGGATCGAGGCCGTACTCGTGCTGCAGAAGGACAACCGTCAGATTGGAGCTTTCTTTTGCGCGAGCGATGATGTTGGTGATTGTATCCTGCCATGAAACGGGATTGTACTGATCGATTGTAAGGTCCACGGGAATGTCGTATCGGCCGCTGCCGTTGTTAATTGCGGCGATTCTGATATTTCCGATCTCCGCCGTAAAGTTCTCCAGCGCCGTCGCCAGGTCGCGGGAGAATGTGCCGATCCCACAGCGACGCGGCGGATACGTGCTGACCATACGAATGTTATACGGCATAACCTATCCACTCCTGCAATATCACCGGCAGCGGGCCCCCACGCGAATCGCTGGGGCGCCCGCGAGCATTTCATGCCGGACGTTTATTATCCGATTGCCGCCAGCACGCCTTTGACGTAGCCTACCGACTCGGCCAGACCCGCCATCGGGTCTTTGGCGTCCTTTTCGTATTCGAACGAAACGATGCCGTCGTACTCGATCTCTATCAGTGTCTTGAGGAACCTGGGGATATCGATCACACCGCGTCCGATTTCGACTCCGTGTCCCTTTGCAGTCGCTTCTGAGACATCCTTTATATGCACGTCCAGCAGCCGGTCGGCGTACTTCTTGACTGATTCCGCCGGATCGATACCGGCACGCATCGTATGGCCGATATCGTTGCACAGCCCAATTCGTTTATCCAGGTCCTTGATTTTTTCATAGGCGCTTGCCGGCGTCGGATACACTTTATCTGTCGGCCCGTGGTTGTGAATGCCCACTTTGATATCGTATTGCCGAACCTTCTCGTTTACCAGCGGCAGAAATTCGGGCTGCGGCACCCCGACGATGATCTTCATCCCGGCGGCTTTTGCGTAATCGAAAGCGTCGTTCACCTGTTTTTCGTTTCTCATATAGATGACGCCGCCGCCGTAGAGGATAAGTCCGGCGTCTTTGACTTTCTGCACTGTGTCCCGGATCTGGGCCGGCGTGCTGTTCATCGCCAGGTGAAAGTCCTTGAAACAAATGTATTTCAAGCCGACCCGCCTGGTCATTGCCAGCGTATCGTCCAGCTTGAATTCTCTTAAGGTGTACGAAGCCAGGCCCAACTCAAACTTCGCTTGACTTTTCTTCTTGCCGGTACTGCCGACCTGGGCCAGACATCTGTTGGTACCCGCAAGGCAAGCCGCTCCAACACCCACTACCTGCAGAAAATTCCTTCTGCTATGTTCTGTTTTTATCATCTGTTTTTTCTCCTTACTTGATGTTCCGGCACCGTTTTGTGCTTTGACGCCGAGCATACGGCAAATCCTTTTCAAATGCAAGGAAATTCGCGTTGCCGAACTCAGGGCCGTTTGGTATTATGGCGGTTCTAAGACCATGTGCCGATGTTATGGTCCTTCATGGAGAAAGGCAGGCAAGAGCTACTGAAACATCAAAGAACCAAACAAGCAGACAGAATCACCCGTCGGCAGCTCCTTAAAAGCTCTGCGTCGGCCGCCTGTGCGTTCATATCCGCACCGATAATCCTGCCGGCGAAAGTTTTCGGCGCCGAGGCCCCGAGCAATCGCATTACCGTAGGAATGATAGGAATGGGCCGGCAGGCCTACTACTCCAATCTGAAATCGTTTCTGGCCGCATCCGACGTCCAGGTTGTTGCTGTCTGTGACGTTGATACATGGAGACTCGACAACGCCCGAAAAGCCGTCGAAGAGCACTACGGCAAAGAACAGGCCGCCGGCACGTTCAAGGGCTGCTCGGTCTTTAGAGATTTCCGCGAGCTTCTGGATCGGCCTGACATCGACGCGGTGATGATTTCCTCGCCCGATCACTGGCATGTGCCGATGGCAATCGCCGCGGCAAAAGCCGGCAAGGACATCTGCTGCGAGAAACCGCTGACGCTGAGTATCGCGGGCGGCCGGGCGCTCAGCGATACAGTCCGGCGATACAATCGCGTCTTCCGCACCGACAGCGAGTTCCGCTCGCACGCGTGCTTCCAAAAGGCGTGCGAGCTGGTGCTCAACGGGCGCATCGGCAAGGTGAATACGATTCGCACCGGCGTTCCCGCGGGCGACGTGGGCGGTCCGCCCGAGCCGGTAATGCCCGTACCGAATGAGCTGGATTATGAGATGTGGCTGGGGCCGGCACCGTATGCCCCCTATACACTCAATCGCGTCCATCCGCGGCAAAGCTATGACCGGCCCGGCTGGATGCGCGTGCCTGACTACTGCGAAGGAATGGTCACCAACTGGGGCGCCCATCTCAATGACATCGCGCAGTGGGGCAACGGCAGCGAACGCACAGGGCCAGTCGAGGTCGAGGGCAGCGGCAAGTATCCTCGCGACGGGCTTTGGAACGTGCTGCTGAGTTTCGAGTTAGAGTACAAGTACGCCGACGGCGTGAGACTCTTCTACAGCACAGGTAAGCCGCACGTGCGTTTCGAAGGGACCGAAGGCTGGATCCAGGCCAACTACAACGACAGAAGTCTCAAGGCCGAGCCGGCGTCAATTTTAAAATCGCCCATCGGTCCGAATGAAATCCACCTGCCGCTGAAGAGTGAGAAGCGGGACTTTATCGATGCCGTGAAAACGCGCGGGCAAACACTGGCCGACGCCGAGGTGGGTCACCGAACCAACTCGCTCTGCCAGATAGGACACATCGCCATTCAGCTCGGCAGAAAGCTGCGATGGGATCCGGATGTCGAGAAGTTTATCAACGACGCCGCCGCCAATCGGCTGCTGAGCCGGCCGATGCGAAGTCCGTGGCGGCTATAAGATTGATTCCGTCTAAAGCCGGATATTACATTTAAGGTGTATAAGTTCACGAGTCATGCAAAAGAATCCCAAAGTCATACTTATGATGGAAACCTCAAGAACGTACGGGCGGTCCATTCTGCGTGGAATAGCCAAGTATTCTCATGTTCATGGGCCTTGGATATTCTACAGAAATGCCCCATTCTACTGGGAAACCGGCGGCATAAAAGTATCTTTGGACCGGCTGCTTAAGTTTGATGCCGATGGTATGATCTTACGTGAGCAACGTAAACGAAAACAGACTGAAGAGATCCTTGCCATGGGGCTTCCTACTGTCGTTTCTCCTTACACAGAGCCATTTCCGGGTTTGCCCAACATCCTGACCGACGATGCGGCTATCGGTAGAATGGCCGCTGAGTATTTTATGCATCGAGGCTTCAAGCAATTCGCCTATTGCGGATTCGGGCAGATGTATTATTGGTCCCGCCAACGTGGCACGAGTTTCTGTAAGAGTGTTGCTGAAGCTGGGTTTGAAACCCACTACTATGAACGGGCAAAGCAGAAAGCTCCACATTCATGGGAGAAAGAGCAGCCTATCTTGGTTGACTGGCTAAAATCGCTGCCAAAGCCCGTCGGTCTGATGGCTTGTAATGATGATCGAAGCCAATACGTGTTCGATGCCTGCAGAATCGCGGGTCTTGATGTGCCGGAGCAGGTAGCTATCCTTGGCCTCGGCAATGATGACCTGATCTGTAACCTGACAGCCCCGCCACTATCCAGCATCGCCCTCAGTGGTGAAAAGGCTGGGTACGAAGCCGCTGCAATGCTGCACAAACTGATGGCAGGCAAGGAAATAACAGACCAGACGATAGTTGTCCGACCGACCTATGTTATGAGCAGACAATCGACCGATATTCTGGCGATAGAAGACCGCGATGTAACCGCAGCCTTGCGTTTTATCCACCGACGGGCCAGCAAGGAATGCATTCAGGTCGACGACGTTCTGCAAGCGGTTGCTCTGTCCCGCCGTGGCCTGTATAACCAATTTACCAGGGTATTAGGCCGGTCGGTGCACGAAGAGATCAAGCGTGTCCGTGTAGAAGAGCTTGCCCGTATGCTGGTATGCACAAACCTGTCAATATCTCAAATCGCTTCTACACTCGGTTGCTCGGATGCAAAGAACCTCGCCCGGTATTTCAAAAAAGCCGAAGGAATGAGTCCGCGTGAGTATCGTAAGTGCCATTGTATCAAGTAGTTAGAATAACTGCGTGCACGAAATGACGACTTTTTGAGACAAAATGAGGTTCCGTCCCGGGCTTCCTTTGACGATAATGAATGATGAGATAGAGCGTCTCGTTATTATATAATAAGCAGAAGTACGTTTTAGAATGGGTAATTGCTTTCCTGGAATGGTGGTTTTCATTATGCGAAAGGCATTTACATTAATCGAATTATTAGTGGTGATTTCTATTATAGCTCTGCTTATGGCGATATTGATGCCTGCACTTCAACGAGCGAGGAAACAAGCAGCCGGTAGCGCGTGTATGGCAAATGTCAAGTCGATTTCTACTGCCTGGTTTATGTACCAACTCGAAAACGATGACTTTCTTGTCTGCTCTCAGGTGCTTTCCGGGCAAAATACCTCATGGGTGCAAATACCCCAGGATGAGGATGGCAATCCGACGCCGGCTCAGAACATTGAATGTCCACTGGAAGATAAAATCAGAGGTATTGAAAGGGGGCTGATTTTTCCTTACATGGGCAAAACCTACAAAGCTTTTCATTGTCCCTCCGATCACAGGCGAAATTTCGGTATAGAGGGCTACCGAAGCTATTCAATCCCTGGCTGTCTGAACGGAAATTTGAAAGGGAGCCTATATTATGAATATCAGATTCGCAAATATGCCGAAATTAAATCGCCCGGCGAAAAATATATGCTGGTGGAAGAAGCCGATTCACGTGGATTTAATTCCACCTGGTGGGCATTAGGGACCAGAGAAATGGGGCATAATCCGGTTCAGTGGTGGAGTCCATTGGCTGTCTGGCATGGCGATAGTAGTACATTGGGCTTTTGTGACGGGCATGCTGAATTGCATCACTGGCGGGAAAAATTGACCATAGAGTTGGGGAAAAAAACCGTACCGCAGGGATATAACTACGGGATAACGAAAGTGCCTGAAGGTCTTCGAACGGATATTGATTATATGGATCGAGGCTGGGCCTATAAATTCAAAAGATGATCTTCGGAATTTGACGCTAATGCTTATGGAAAAAGGAGGATGTGTAATGAAGAAATGGCATTTGTTGTTTGAGTAAAGGTGATTTAGTTTGGAAAACATTTATTGACAAGAAAAGAAGGAGGTAACGAAAATGAACAAGAGAGTAACATTAATGGTATTGCTGCTGAGTATCAGTTTGATAAGCCATGTTTCGGCGGTCACTGGTACCTATGTTGATGTAACGCCGTTCAATACGGTGGCTGTTGACGGTACCGATCCGTGGTACTACAGTACTACTGCCGTCGCGGGGTTGTGGCAACAGAGGGCTTTTGGCAACGAGGACACGATTTATCAAGGTGGAGGTGCCAACGGATCCGATCTGAAAACCACCATGAGTGATTTGATTCCGGGCCAGGTGTATGATATCTATGCGATTTACTGGTCCAAGAGCATAACGGAAAATTGGGGTGTACTTCCCGGCCTGGACCCTAATCGCGCTTACGCCACCTGGTACAATTGGGAAAACGGTACCGAGACGGGCCCTATCATCCTTGAGTCGATTTACGAAATGGAAGCTTTAGTAGGAACGGCAACGGCCAATAAGGAAGGTGAAGTTGGTATATATGTATTTAATCATGCGCATATTACCACCAGCCACCGAAGTTGGGTAGATGGTTTTTCTTATAAGCAGGCATTTCTAACCTATAATCCCCAACCGGCTCATCAGGAGGAATCTGTTGCTTTGGATACCAACCAATTGACTTGGTCAACCATGCTGGATGCGAGCAATCCTACTGAGCCCGATCCTGAAGTTGCGGAGCATTGGGTGTATTTCGGCGAGACACCCTATCTAACCGTGGATCATCTCCTGGCTAAGGTACCCGTTTCCACTGAACAAGTAAGCTCGCCGCTTCTGGAAGCCAATAAACGATATTATTGGTGCGTCGATGAAATATTGGTTGATGGGAGTCATATATTATGTGCGATTTGGACATTTGAGACTATCACGACCATTCCAAGTTTTGATCCGCCGCTGGGTAGTCAGCCCCAAGACGTTCGAACCACAGAAGGGGAAACAATTACGTTTACAGCGGTGGCGGGAACCACAGGCGGGCCGGTAGAAAACTGTCAGTGGTACAAAGGCTTGCCAGGCGATACAAGTAATCCCCTTGCCGACGACCCGAACCACATTTCCGGTGCGAAAAGCAATCAGTTGACCATTATTGTGGCCTCGGCGGATGAAGGCAGCTATTTCTGCCGAGCCGCCAATGACGGGGGGACAAAGGATTCTGAGGTGGCGACGCTGTTGTTAAAACGACTGCTGGCATGGTACAAATTTGATGAAAACCTCAACGATTCCGCCGGTACCAATAATGGAAGCATGACTAATCCAGTTTATGTTGACGGAATGGATGGGAAGGCTTTGAGCTTTGACGGTACAAATTATGTCAACCTGGGAAGGGACGGTTTTCCGAAAACCGGTTTTAACAACGGGCTGAAGTCCGGAGCGATATCATTCTGGATCAACTCCCCTGTACCAGGTCATTACTTTACCGCTACGTTTAATGACGATTCCACTACTGGTTTTAGGATTGACTATACCGCCGGTAATTCCTTGTCCTTTCTAATCCGTGATGACAATGGTGTGGGTCTGTCCCGGGCAATCAACCCCTCCGGTTCGATTTTGAATGCCTGGCATTTGATAACCTGCACATGGGACGCCGAATCCGGGGAAGCGGCAATCTACCTGGACGGCGTGAGTACGGGGCTGGTTACAAGCGGTCAGCCGTCTGAATTTGCAGAGTGGCAGTATCCGATGGTCATCGGAGCTCTTCAAAATCGTCTCACGGTGGAGGGTTTCTATGTTGGATTAATGGATGATTATCGGGTGTACAATTATCCATTGGACGGCTTCGAAGTTGCTGAGTTGTACACATCGCTGGCCGGCGGCAAAATTTGTGTGGAATACCCGGTTGGTGATTTGAATCAGGATTGTGTGGTTGACCAGGCTGACTTGGAGATATTGCGCTCGGCATGGCTGGATTGCGGTTGGGTACCGGCCGCGGCATGTGAATACAAGATCGATCTGGCTGAACTGGTGCCGTTGCTCACGGCGTGGCTGGAGGAATTGAATGCCGACGAGGGCATGTAAATAATTGTCAGCTTTGTTTGACAAGAGATAAGGGCCTATACCGATTGATTTGGAATAGGCCCTTTTTCTTCAAAGACGTTGAGGTCTTGGATTCTCAGGGGAAGACTTATGCAGATTGGTGCAAAAGTCGTAAGTTGTTCACATAAGTAGAATTTCAGATTTAATGAAAATGATTAGGAGCCAGAAATGAGAGAGAACACACATGTTAGATCTGCCAGCTTTTTAAATAGACGCGATTTCCTCACGGCGGTAGGTATCACAGGCGGCGTGGCGGCATTTCCGTGGTTGAAGGCGGGTGCCGGTGAAAGCGGAGAACCGACGCCGAAAAAAAAGAAAGGCGCTACGGTCAGGGTTGCATTTCTTTATCCTCCGTCGAAAACCTTTTCGGATAACCGCGACGGTTGGTGGAGCTGGCCGGGCAATGAATTCGACGCTGAGGGACGTCAAAAGGAGTACATGGCAGCATTGACGGAAATGGAAAAGCGCCTTGGAATGAAGATTGTCACGGAAAACCGCTCAGTCGCCAATAACAATGACGCCCAACAACTCATCCGGGAACTCGAGGATTCTCCTCCCGATGGCCTGCTTTTGATCATGTTCTATAACCAGAGCGTACCGCAGGCCGATCTGCTTTTGGAAGCAGCCCAGAAACTTAATATGCCCACGGTTTTCTTCATCGGGCTCGGTGTCAAGCATGGCCCGGTCAGCAACTATCGACGCCCAGGTGTCTATTTCATCCAATCACTTGATAATCTCGAAGCTATAGAATACGGCATGCGGATGGTTAACACACGAAAGCTCTTGGGACAATCTCTTCTTCTGAGCATTACCGAAGCGGACAAGCCGCGTGAAAATATCGAGCAGTTCTTCGGGATTAAGGTCAGGGTCATTCCGTTTTCACACTATGCCGACCGGTTCCACAAAATCAAGATCAACAATGCAGCTCGGGATTTGATCAAGAAAATCACCGGCAAAGCCACCGAGATACGAGGTGTAAATCAGGAGAGCCTGGAAAACGCTATGCGAGCTCATTTTGCGCTGACCGATTTGCTGCGCAGCGAGAATGCTGATGGCCTTACGATGAATTGCCTGCGCCGTGGAATGCTCAAACCATGTGTGAGCTTTTCCCTCCTTAACGGGAACCTAATTCCGGCTACCTGTGAAAACGATTTGCCCGCAGCTTACACCCAACTACTCGGACAATTGCTCATCGGGCGGCCGGGCTTTCAACATAATCCCTGCTACGAAACTGAGAAAAACCACTACTATGCTTCGCACTGCACGTGTGCTACGAAGATGTATGGCCCGGAAGGCTCCGAACTGCCTTACCTCTTGCGCCGTTTTGCCCATACAAACGAAGGTAGTTGTGCTATCCAGGTATTCTGGAACTCGGAAGATCAAGTAACGATGGTCAAATATTATCCTGGTGAGGAGCCTAAGTTGGACGTCTATGCGGGTCGTGTAGTCAAATCACATCCGATGCCTCCCGCTGGTGGATGCACGACGAACGTGGAAATTGAAATTACCGACCGCCCCGATGCGTTTATGGTCAAAGGCCACCACAATCTGCTGTTTTGTGGTGATTTCTCCAGGCAGTTCAGGCTGTTCGCTCAACTGTACAAAATGCAATTAGCGGACACGGGATACGAAGGTCTGTAAAAAAAGCCGACGAAATCCGCCAATTCACTTGTGAAAGGCTACTCTAACAGTTAAATTATATCTGTGGATTTGGTTATCTGATGACATTGGACTTGTCAGGTTGTGGAAATCGAGAGAATTTCGATGAAAAAAATGATTGTGACACTGTTGCATTATAGTGCCTTGCCGGCCGATGCGAAGTCCGTGGCGGCTTTGAAATGATTATTGATTATTGATAAGTGATTATTGTAACACTTGTGACAGGATTGAGATATGAAAAGCGAAAGAATACGAAAGACACACGTAATAACTCGCCGGCAGTTTCTTAAAGGCTCGGCCGTCGCCGCAACTGGTTTTTTGGCCCCGACAATCGTACCGGCCTCGGTCTTCGGCGCCGATGCGCCGAGCAATCGCATCACGATCGGCTTCGTCGGCGTCGGCCGGATGGGAATGGGCGACCTGCGCGAGCTTCTGGGCCACAAAGAAGCCCAGATCGTCGCCGTCTGCGATGTCGATTCCAACCGGGCCAAAAATGCTCAGAAAACCGTCGAGGCATATTATGCCAAACAGAGCGCCGGCGGGACATATAAAGGATGCGGAACGTACGGCGACTACAGGGAGCTGGTGACACAAGACGATATCGACGCGGTCTGCGTTGCCACCCCCGACCACTGGCACGCGCTGCCCGCGATTGCCGCGGCCAAAGCCGGTAAGGACATATTCCTGCAAAAACCGCTGACACTTACCATCCGGGAGGGGCGGGTCCTTAGTGACACCGTTCGCCGTTACAATCGGATCTTCCAGGTCGGAAGCCAGCAGCGTTCCGACTCGCGGTTCCGCCAGGCCTGCGAGCTGGTCCGCAACGGCCGCATCGGCAAACTGCACACAGTTAAGGTCGGTTTCGGCACAGACCCGGGCACCGGCCCGGAGCAGCCGATGCCGATACCTGATAATCTCGATTACGAGATGTGGCTTGGCCCGGCGTCCTGGGCGGCCTATACCGAAAAGCGCGTCCATCCGCAGAAGGATTACGGCCGGCCCGGCTGGCTGCGTATCGCCGCATACGGTGCCGGCATGATAACCGGCTGGGGCGCCCACCACAACGACATCGCACAGTGGGGCATGGGAACCGAATACACCGGCCCGGTCGAAATCCAGGGGCAAACCGAATATCCGAAGGACGGGCTCTGGGACGTGCACGGCGATTTCAGCATCGAGTACATCTACGCCAACGGCGTCAAGGTCATCTGCACCGACAACAAGAAGAACAAGCAGGGCGTCGTTTTCGAAGGCTCCGAAGGCTGGGTTTACGTCATGCGAGGGAAAATCGACGCCCAGCCAAAATCGTTGCTGACCTCGACCATCGGCCCCGATGAAATCCGGCTGTATAAGAGCAATAATCATAAGGCGAACTGGCTCGAATGTATCAAGTCGCGGGCCGAAACCATCGCTCCCGTAGAGATCGGTCACCGCTCGTGCACTGTCTGTCTGCTGGGCGAGATTGCGATGCGGCTCGGCAGAAAGCTCAAATGGGACCCCGACACCGAACAATTCATCGGCGACGAGACGGCCAATCGAATGCTGTGGCGGCCAATGCGAAGCCCGTGGCGGCTTTGATAATGATTATTGATAAATGATTATTGAAAAACGGGAGATTCTGATGAATCGGCGGACACAAATTGTTGCGGCTTTACTTATATTCACTTGCGGGTGTTCTCTGGTGCCGGCGGCTTCGCAGAAGGTCTCGGCTGAGATTGAAAAGAACCAGGTTGTCGTAAATATTGACGGCAAATTGTTTACGTGCTACAAGTTCGCCGGCTCGCAGAAGTATCCGTATTTCTGGCCGGTCAACGGGCCGCTCTCCGGCAAGTCCATTACCACCGAGACCTCCGAGCCTTACCCGCATCATCATTCGCTGTTCTTCGGCTGCGACCGCGTCAACGGCGCCAACTTCTGGCAGGACGTCAACAAGCGGGGCCAGATTCTCTCGCAGGGCCCGAAGATTGCCGAAACCTCGCCGCAGCGAATTGTCCTTACCGATACGTGCCTCTGGAAACAGCCGGGCAAAGAACCTGTTATCGAAGACACGCGGCAAATCACGATCTGTGCTCCGAGCGAGAAGCTCCGTATCATCGACTTTAAGATTACCATGACCCCCCTGGTCGATATCGAGATACTCAAGACCAACCACTCGCTGTTCTCGGCGAGAGTTGTGCCGGAGTTGAGCGTCACCTCCGGCGGCACGCTGATCAACGCCGAGGGCAACACCAGTGAGAAAGGCACGTTCGGCACCGCATCGCCCTGGTGCGATTACTCAGGCACACGGGACGGGGCCGTCGAAGGCATCGCCATCCTGCAGAATCCGGCCAACCGCTGGTATCCCAGCAAATGGTTCACCCGCGATTACGGTTTCTTCTCGCCGACACCGATGTACTGGCTCGAAGGCGACAAGGTCAACCTGGCAAAAGGCGAAAAACTCACGCTCGAATACCGCGTAGTCGTCCACACAGGCGATGCCAAAACCGCAAACATCGCCGAGCTATTCAACCAATACAAACAAACGGCAAAATAGGAAGCGATTTCCAGAAACACCGTCACACAACTCTCCGAGCCCTCCTTCGAAAAAAAGAAACACTTACGTCATATATGATCATATATGATTAACGGGATAATGCTCGTAGTCCTTTTGACTAATCAAAAGGACTACGAGCATAGCGCGCTCAAACTTATTTGGACATGGCGTTTGCCAGAAGGGCCTTGAGCTGGATTTGTTTGCGGTCTTGAAACTCCTTA
>Ga0307379_10007356_pt1 | contig 14981 bp, 12 predicted proteins | sample UN2MG_FD_202237 | JGI IMG/M metagenome (GOLD analysis project Ga0307379, IMG submission 202237) | Soil microbial communities from Risofladan, Vaasa, Finland - UN-2 | ecosystem: Environmental > Terrestrial > Soil > Coastal area > Acid sulfate soil | place: Finland: Risofladan, Vaasa | collected... | reverse complement strand
GCCGCCGTCTCGGCACAGCTGCCGGATCTTCTCGCTGACCCGAAGCATCTTCTTGTGCATCGTGTTGACCTCCGGGTACTTGACCATGAAGTTGCGCCAGAATCCTCCTCGGACAAAGCGCAAGGTCTCCCCTCTCCCCTCCCCTTGCAGACGATGCTTTACCTCAAGCATAGCTCCGGCCAGACCTGCCGGCAGGGCCCACTCCATCATCTCCTCGCAGGAGGCGGTGGGAAGGTAGACCCGGCCCAACGGAGGAAAGCGGTGGGCGCACTCACCCGGCGGAACGGTTTGAATCCAATCACCGCCCGCCTCCAGGAGGGTGAAAAACCGTTCGATCCACTGTTCCGACCCCCAGCAGTGATCGTAGGTTCCGGGCCAGAGCCCGAACTTCTCGCCGTCATCTCCCATCACGGCGACCCGGTTTCCGGTGCCATCGGCCTGTCCGCGCAGCCATTCGAGTACTTGCTCCGGTTGCTCCCAGGGGATGAGATAGCGGAGGGTCCTGCTGGTGGCGAAGATCTTCAGGGTATGGCCCTGCTCCTCTGTAACGTAATAGCCGAAAAGCTGCTCTTCGTTTAAACCTGCGGAGGTGAAATGGGTATCATCGAGGATCGTGTAGTCGATCCCCGCAGCCTGCAGATCCCGGGCCAGGTGAGGCTTCCAGATCCGCTCCGCCAGCCAGGCTCCGGACGGGATGAAGTCAAAATCGTCCTGTACCGCCGAGCTGAGCTTTCTGATCTGACCCTGTTTGTCCGCATCGGGCAGAGCAACGAGAATCGGTTCGTAATATCCCCCGCTCATCATTTCCACCTGTCCCCTCGTTACCAGAGCATGGACGCGTTCAATCAGCTGCGGCCTGTTCGTCAGAAGCCAATCCCGAAGGGGCCCGGTGTAGTGAAGAGCGATCCGCACAGCGGGATGGCGTTCCAGGGCGGAAACCATCGGTTCGTAGGCCTGCTTATAGGCCTGTTCAAACACAAAGTCGAAGTTTCCCACGGGCTGGTGATTGTGAATAGCCAGACTGAGGGTGATACTCTCGCTCACATCGCTGCTCCTACTCGCACCCGATTCATGGACACGCTTGCCTAATCATCGATCGACAACAGATCGAGGTTGATCTGCCGGGATGGACTGTAGGTGCTCCGAATTTCCTCTTGGCCGGGACTGTTTTCTCCGGGCCAGGCCAGATCCCTGCGCACCTTGCCCAGATAGTCCCAGGCGATCCTCTCTTCCCTCTCCCCGATCCAGGTGGTGTAGTCCGGAGTGAACCAGCAGCCCCACCAGAGTTCCTTCAGCCTGCGTGTTCGGGGAAGCTCTCCAGATACTCCGCCGGTGTGACGGTGCGTATACTTCCAGCGCCGGTTCTCATGCGTTCCTATCCCCTGTGGAGGATCTACCCTTTCACGGAACCCAGGGTCAGGCCGGAGACCAGCCACTTGGAGGAGTAGAAGAACAGGCCTCCCACCGGCAGGGTGATCAGCAGCGAAGCGGCGGCATACATCCCCCACTCGGTCTGGAACTGGTCCTGCAATCGAAACAACCCCAGGGTCCAGGTAAGCATCTCCCGCTTCTGCAGCATGATGCGGGCCAGCATGTAGTCGTTCCAGGCGTTCATGAAGTTGAACAGAAAGGCGATGGCCAGTGCAGGAGCGGCCAGGGGCAGCATGATTCTATAGAAGGTGCCCATCTGACTCATTCCGTCGATCATGGCCGCCTCCTCCAGCTCTCTGGGAATCGTGTCGTAGTAGCCTTTAAGGATCCAGACACTGAAGGGAACGCCGAGCCAGATGTTGGTCAGGTTGACGGCGGCGAAGTTCCAGAAGGGATTGGCCTTCCAGCTCACGGCATTCAGGCCGATACGGGTAAGCATGATGTTGATAAAACCGTATTCAAAGTGAAACTCGTTGCGCCAGGTCAACACGGCAATCACCTGGGGAATCGCCCAGGGAACAATGATCAGCGCTTGATACAGGCCGCGCAGCTTCATGGGCCGGTGCAGCAACAGGGCCAGACACATCCCGAATACCACATGGGAAGTGACCTGGATCACCGTCCAAAGAATGGTGCGGAGGAACAAGGGAAAAAACATGGCCTGTTTCAACACCGGTTGAGTGAAGATCATCCGGAAGTTTCTCCAGGCCTGGTCCAGGCCGAACTCGGGATTCTTGAACGAGCGTAGGCTCATATTGCTGAAGGCCAGACGGATCTCGTAGCCGATCGGGTAAATGACCAAAAGAGCAAGACCGATCGCCGCCGGAGCGATGAGCATGTAGGGAAGCGTATAGCGATGCTTCAAGGCCTTGCCGAGGATCAGATACAGAAGAACCTCGACAACCGCGATCACCAGGACCAGAAACGCCAGCGTCGATCCAACCTGGCCCAGACTCCGGGCAATGATTTTTCCGGTTAAGCCGCTCATGGGTTATCTCCTACCAGGTGGGTGCGCCCTGCGGGGCGCACAAATGAAAGGAGGAACAGGGATATTTCCCTGTTCCTCTCTGGTGGTTAAACCGCGGTTGCTATTCCAGCATCTTCACACAGGCTTCCGCCGCTCTCTGCATGGCCGCTGCCGCTTCGGCGGGGCTCTTGGTGTCGTTCAATACGGCCAGCATCTCCGGTTTCATCGAGTCCCAGTTGCAGCGCATCTCGAGGACCGTGGGCATCGGAGTGCCGACTACCATCTGGTCGGCGGAACCCTTCAGGAAGGAATCGCTTTTAATGACGGGCTCGTCGAGGGCTACCTTGAGGGCGGGTAATCGGTTCAGCTTTCGCACCATCTCCACCTGGTTTTCCTTGTTGGTCACAAAGCCAACGAAGGCTTTGACTACCTCCAGCCTGGCTCCGGAAACCTCCTTGGGCACCATGAAGAAAACCCCCCTGGTGTAGGGGGCGGGCCACTTGTCTGTGGAAGAGACCTTGGGAATGCGGGCTACACCTAGCTTGTCTCCGAAAATTTCTTTATATGCCCCGAGGGACCAGTCACCGTTGATGATCATGGCCGCCTTGCCCTCTTTGAACAGGCTGTCGGCGCCGTTGTAGTCGCTCTCCTTCGGAATGATCTTGTCCTTGTACTTCATATCGTAGAGGAACTGCAGGGTGTCTCTCATAGCCTTTGTGTCGAGCGTCGGGGTGAGCCCGTCGGCGGCAAACACGCTTCCGCCGAAACCACCCAGCCAGGGCACCATCCAGAAGGGCTCGGTCTGATTCCAGACCAATCCGTAACGATCTCCGGTGGTGAGCTGCTGCGCAACCCGGAACAGCTCGTCCGTGTCGGCCGGAGCCTGGAGAACGAGATTCTTGTTGTACAGCAGCATCAGATGATTCCCGTTGTTGATGGGAACACCCCAGGTCTTGCCGTCCAGCTTGACTGCGGCCAGGGCGGAGTCGACGTACCTGGACAGATCGAACAGTCCATCCACCGGTTGGATCAGGTCGGCGGCGGTGAAGGGACCGGCATGGTCATTCACCGTCCAGAGTAGATCCGGAGCGGTACCGGCCAGGCTGGCCGTCTGGAAATCCTCGCGCAGGGCCTCTACATCCCCGGGCTTCACGACCTCCACCTGCTGATTTGCATTGATCTGGTTGAATGCTTCGGCCAGGTCGTAGACCCACTGCAAGGCATTATCCGCCTCGCCCTCTTTTGTCCAGAGGGTGATGGTGGCGGGTCCTTCCGCGGTTGTCTCCCCCTGACCGCCCGCCATGACCGTGGTGGCCGACATGAGAAGGGCAAGAAGAACGATAAGTGCTTTTTTCATGGAAACCTTCTTTGCCCAAAAGGCACGATTTTGATTGGATAAATCGGTCGTTACTAAACCGGTTTACATCGTGAAAATATAATACGCCGGTAGACCCATTTTTACAAGGGAAAAACCAATTTCGTAAAAATCCGCCTATGCCTTTGCGGCAGAAGCGATGGAAGGTCTGCGGTATACGTACTGCAGCAACCCCTTATTGCCACTTGAGGTTGGTCGATGGTACACTCCTTGCCGACAAACCTCCTCAAAAAGAGAATTTTTAGGTTTCCGTGAACCAGGAGAAGGAAGATGAGAATAGCCTGGCTATCCAGCTGGCCGCCCCGTCACTGCGGCATCGCTACCTACTCAACAGAGTTGGTTCAGGAGCTGCGGAAAAACCGAAACCAGGTCCGCATCCTCTGCCATCCCGATGGAGGTGCTCCGGGAGAGAATAATGTCTACCCGGTCCTGGATACGACGAAGCCGGGATGGGATGAAGCAGCCTACCAGACCGTTCGCACCCTCACGCCGGATGTAGTGCATATCCAGCATGATTATGGTCTGTATCAGACTGCCGGCGATCATGCCGCCAGCCTGTTTCGTTTACTGTTTCGCTGGCAGGTGGAGAAGAAGTTCCCCGTGGTGGTCACCTACCATTCCGTCTACACCCGCTTGAACAGGATGATGGCACTGTACATAGACGTGATGCAGAGGCTGCTGGACGCAGGGATTGTGCACGAGACCTATCAGTGGATCCATTTGCCGGCAAACATAGGTCGTACGCTGAACAACATCTATGTGATCCCCCACGGAGCCAAAGTTAATCCAAAAGTGACCCGTAAAGAAAGCAAACAGGAGCTGGAACTGGCAGGGAAAAAGGTCGTGGGCATGATAGGCTGGTTCACCGAGACCAAAGGCTTTCATCGGGTTCTGGAGCGCTGGGATCGGATCTGCGAAAGGCTGGGATCGGAAATAGTCCTGGTGCTGGCTGGGGAGGCAAGATTGGGGGATCCGGCCCAGCTGGATTACAAGAAGAAACTTCTCGACTTGGTTGACAAGAGCCGGTTCAAGGATCAAATCAAGCTCGTATTGGGGAGTTTTCAACCTGATGAGTACGAGAAGGTCTTAGCTTCCTTCGATGTGTTGATCATGCCCTACTCCTTTGCCTCACAGAGCGGCAATCTGGCTCATTCATTCTCTCTGGGCGTTCCGGTAGTAGTCTCCGCCCTGGAAGGACTGAAAGCAGAGATCGAGGAAAGTGGCGCCGGCATTGGCGTTGCCCCCAATGACGGCGAGGAACTGGAGCGAGCCATCGTTTCCATTATGAAGGACGACAGTCTGCGGGAGAGACTCTCCCGTCGAGCCCGGGAATACGTCAAACACAAAATCAATTGGTCGATCACCGTGGACAAGCACCTTCGGCTCTACAGGAAGTTGATAGCCGAGAAGAAACGGCAACCTGTAGATCCATTCCTTAGGGTGGTGCTGGAAGCTGGCCATGAGTAACCGGCAAAGGAAGATACAACATCTCGGAATCGGTCATTACTGGATAGGCACCAAGGACGGGGTCAACACGGTGATCTCCAGGAATGTTCGAGCTCTCCTCGGGATCGACCCGTCCCTCCAGATCACTCTGTTCGGGAAGCTCGACCCGAATCACCTGGGGTTCATCAAACCGCTTCCCAAATCGCTCAGATACCTGAACTTCGACGAGTTTGATCCCGAGGCCGAATCGAGCCGCATTTCCAGCAAGTCCATCATCGATCAGCAGGTGCACGATTACATCTGGCAGGGCACAAATTTGGCGGAAATCCTGGTCGAGAAGCTGGCGGAAATGAGCGTGGTGATCGTGGAGAATCCTGGCATCGGCATTTATCCTGCCGTGACCTATGCCTTCTATCTGTACACCCAGTACTGCTACACCAGCGGCGACAAGAAACGTTTCATCTACCGGTTCCACGACTTCGTGCAGCAGCGTCCTGTCAATTTCATGAACGTCAAAAAATTCCATCATTCCCGTTTCGGTGTGGTGCCCAACTGGCACAGCGTTCTGTATCCTGCGTATCCTAACATCCATTACATCGCCATTAACCGCTATGACTGCTCCCGGCTCCTGGAACATGGCATCGAGGAAAACCAGATCTTCTACATTCCCAACTCCATCGATCAGTCCATCATACCCCCTGATGACCGCAACGCAGAGCTGCGCAAGAAAATCATCGAGCGGGAGAACCTGGATCCGGAGGTGCGCTTTATCCTCTATCCGGTACGCTGTGTCCGCCGGAAAAATATCGAGGAAGCGATCTTTGTAACCTGTCTTCTAAACAGTCTGGCCCAAGGAAAATCGGCTCGAAAGAACAGCCATATAGAGGGCAGGTTCCACCTGCTGGTCAGCCTGCGTCCGACCAGTGGTGACGATGGTCGCTACGCGGATCAATTGGTGGATTTCGTCCACCAGCACAAGCTGCCCGTTTCTATCGGTTTCAACGATCTGATCTCCCTGGAGCGGGAGGCGGATCCTGCCGATCCCACCAAGCTCACGCGCTATTCAGTGGGGGACATGTACCGGGTGGCAGAGCTGGCGATTACCACCAGCGTCCTGGAGGGTTTCGGCTTCGCCTACCTGGAACCCTGGATTGTAGATCGAGCTGTAATCGGCAGAAGTATTCCCATGATCACTCCTGATTTCCAGGCCAGCGGCATGAAGCTGGGCCACCTCTACACCGCGCTGATCGTGGATCGCCAGGATTTCAAAGATATCGGCCAGGGCAAGAGGTCGGTGGATGAAGCTCTGCGGGAACGGCTGTCCAAAATCCTGAAGCTGAAACGTCCTGAATTCGTGGATCAGGTGTTTATTAGAAACGAGACCGCCATGTCGGCAACCTTGCGGCTCTTCGACAAGAACAGGAGGCGTGATCTGGTGACGATGAACAAAGAAGTGGTCACCAATGTCTATTCTCAGGAGGAGGTGGGCAGGCAACTGTACAGCTTGATTACCTCACTCTGAGCACCTGCAGGCAACCGCACCGTGATCAGAGTCAAGCGTCGTTCAGCAGCTCGTCAAAAAGCTCTTCCAGTTTAATCGCCGCAAAAGTCGAGGCATAGTCAGAGATCCCATAGGCGATGATCAGCTCATCCCCGTGTATGATCGACCCGCAGGAATACACTACATTCGGCACGTAGCCGTCCCGCTCTTCTTCAGCAGGCACGAGGATCGGTTCCCTGGTCCGAGCTATCACCCGGGTCGGATCATCCAGGTCCAGCAGGATGGCAGCCAGACTGTAGCGCCGCATAGGCCCGACACCATGGGTAATGATCAACCAGCCTCTATCGGTTTCTATCGGAGAGCCGGAGTTACCAACCTTTATGAGCTCCCACGGAAAGGTCGGTTCCTGGATCTTGTGCACTTTCTGCCAGACGTGCACGTTATCGGAGAACATCACGAAGTTGTTGGTACCATCGATCCGGGAGAGCATGGCGTACTTTCCCTTGATGCGTCTGGGAAACAGGGCCATCCCTTTATTCCGGGCAAACTCTCCGTGGATCGGTTGCACCTCAAAGTGATAAAAGTCCTCGGTCTTGAGCAGCTTGGGCAGCACGGCATATCCATTGTAGGCGGTATAGGTAGCGTAGTAAGCAACGCTTCCCTCCTCTTCGGTGAAACGCACGAAGCGGGCGTCCTCTATACCATTGCTCTCCGTGTACGAAACGGGAAAGATCACCCGTTCCGAAAGTGACGTGTCCAGGGAGAAGGCAATCTCGTAGTGGGAGTCGGCCAGCCAGGTAATGGATTCGATGACTTTTTGCCGGGAATAGGAAAGGTCCTGATCTTTCAGGGTTTCCTCGATACTGGCCCGCAGCTCGCCGTAGATAAAACTATCCCCCAACCTGTCCATCACCGTGGCGACGATGTCCTTGCGAATTCCCATCTCATCAAGCTTTTTTATAAACGCCCTCTTGTCGTACACGTAACGCTGCACTATCTCCGGGGCGTCCACATGGCTGCCCACCTGTTCGAAGTTTATGCTGTTGTTGCTGTGGATCACTCCCCTACGAAATACGATGGAGGAGATGTGCCCCTCTCCGGTAGCACGGAAACTGACGATGACCCGCTTCTGGCCGTTTTCTAAATCGCTCTGATCCGGATCTTCCACGATAGAAGGATTGAAAAAAGCCGCCGCCTCGATGGCATACTCCATCGTGAAGAAAGAACCGATTAGCAGCTTTCTCTCCAGGGATAGAGAAGCCGGCTCCACACCCATCTCGGGTAGAAGAGCCTCCACGTTCTGAAAATGCTGCTCGAAAATACGGGTGATGTTTCGGTGTCGCGTGGAAAAATCCCGCAGGACCTGGTTCAGGGTCTGATGACAATTTTCTTCCGAGAGGTCGAGGATCTTCTGGATGACACCCTTGGTCTCATCCGGCTCCCCCGGGGTGTAGAAGCGGGCAATGATTCGACTCGGTTGAGGAGCAAATCGAACCGGTATCCTTCGCACGGTTAGTGCCATAGGCTGTACCTATCTCTATTTTCGGAAAGTTCGCACAAGCATGATAGTTCCCTCTTCTCTTTGTCAAGGGCAGTGTTTCGAAGTGTTTACATTTACCAATGGTAGCCCTAAAATCCAAAAAAGCGAGGAGGTGCTGTGACCGGTAAAAGAGCCGTTGTAATCGTCGCTCACCCGGATGACGAAACCCTTTGGGCAGGAGGCACGATTCTGCTGAACCGCAAATACCGCTGGACCGTCGTCACCCTCTGCCGCAGAAGTGATCCGGACCGTGCGCCCAAATTCTTTAGAGTGCTGGCCCGACTTGGCGCGGAAGGGAAGATGGGGGATCTGGATGACGGTCCTGCGCAAATACCTCTTCGGCTGCAGGAGGTGGAGGCGGCAATCCTGACCCTCCTGCCTGGAGGAAGGGGCTTTGAGCTGCTCATTACCCACGGCCCGCAGGGGGAGTACACCCGCCATCGCCGGCACGAAGAGGTAAGCCGGGCCGTGCATTCGCTCTGGCAAAAGGGTCGGCTGCAGGCCGACGAGCTTTGGCTTTTTGCCTACGAAGACGGAAATCGCAAGTTTTATCCCAAAGCCGTGGAAACGGCTCACCGCTTAATCCGACTGCCTCAAGGGATCTTTCGGCAGAAATACAGGCTTATGACCGAGCTGTACGGGTACTCGCCCCACAGTTTTGAAGCGAATACCACGCCCACGGTGGAAGCCTTCTGGTGCTTCACCAACCCGGATGCCTTGAAACTGTGGCTCAATTCAGGAGGTCATCCATCATGAAAGTGCTGATGCTCTATGATTACCCGCCGCTCCCGGGAGGTCTGGCGACCCAGGGCGACATGCTGTTTCGAGGCCTACGCGAAGCGGGAGTGGAGGCTCATGCCGTTCACTTCGAGTCGGCTCAGGAAAAGGAATGGTACTACCGCTGGTTCAAGCCGGATGTGGTGGTCGGCGTAGGCTACTGGGGCCACGCTCCGCACCTGGTGTTTCATCCTCAGCGTCACGGGATGCAGTCCGTGCCCTGGCTGGTGGCGGACGGCTTCATCGCAGAGTTCCAGGAAACCTTGAACGCCCTTCCACTTATACTGGTGCCCTCCAGGTGGGTCAAAGAGATCTACGTGCGGGACGGGCTCAAGGGCGAGCATATCGAGGTGCTCCCGGTGGGCTGCGACACAGATGCTTTTTCTCCACGAGACCCCCAAGATGCAAAGATTAAAGCGGTCCGGGAAGCTCTCGGGGTTGCTCCGGATGAACTGTTAATCCTCACCGTCGGCGGCGATGCCGCCTCAAAGGGAGCCCGAGAGGTGATGGAGGCTTTAGCCCTGATCGCCGACAAGGTACCTCGATGGAAGTACGTCTGCAAGGTGTGGCCTCAACCGCGAACCCTCAAGCAGAACCTATTAGACCTACAGTTGGCCACCCAGTTGGGAATCGAGAAGGATGTGATCTACACCACCAATGTGGTTTCCCGCAATTTCATGCCCTACCTGATCGCCTCCTGCGATATCTATGCGGCTCCTTCCCATCTGGAGGGTTTTGGCATGCCCCAGGTCGAGGCGGGGGCCTGCGGCAAGCCGGTGATCGGCATCAAGGCCATGGCTATGCTCGACACCCTGATCCACGGTGAAACCGCCTTCCTGGCGGGAGTTGCCCAGGAGGTCGGGCTGAAAGAAGTGATGAGCACAGACCAGGAGGAGAATCCGAAACGCGTCGTATTTCCGACGCCGCGGACCGTGGACTATCGGCCCAGTGTAACCGATATCGCCGAATACCTGCTCAAGCTCATGGAGGATCCGGGGTTGAGAAAAAGGATGGGCAGGGCAGGCCGCCGGCGAGTACAGGAGGAATTCGATTACCGGGTGGTGACGAAGAGATTTGTCAACCTGATTACCGGCAGGCTGGGCATCTCCTGAAGATGGAAATCAAGATCGACGAGTCGATACTGAGGGCCAAAGAGGCCGCTCTGCGGGTGCTCCTGCACAACAGCCGCGGTCCCTATCACGGCCTGCCCCGAACCGCCGGATGGGGCTATCCGGAACCGTACACCCGGGATCAAATGATCGCCACCCTTGGAGTCCTGGCGTCGGCGAATCCGAAATTGATAGACATACAGCGGAGGGTTTTACAGACGGCTGCGCAAAATCAGAGCCCTCGCGGACACATCCCTTCTCTCGTGCACGATCGGGAGGACCGCGGCGCCAGCGATACCACGCCCCTTTTTCTGCTGGCGGTCGCTACCTTTCGCCGGGCCACTGGAGAATCGGCATTTCTGGAAGAAGCGGTGCTGCGGGCTTTGAACTGGATGGCCCATCAAAGCCCGGACGACCGGGTTATCGTCGGGCAGCTTCCCACCAGTGATTGGCGGGATGAGCAGTGGGTATTCGGATATGGGCTGTTCGTTAATACGGTGGTCTACTGCTACCTCAAGCTTTTGGGGGATGAGGAAAAAGCAATGGTCTTGCGACAGCTGATGAGCAAGTTTACCGTCCGGGGAGGCGTGCAGCAGAGACACGTCCACGAGGGTCTTCGGCTGCGCGAAAAACCGTACTACGCTCTTTGGTCCTACAAGGTGTACAACAACGAACGTTTTGATCTCTTGGGCAACAGCCTGGCCATCCTGAGCGGTCTGGCCTCCCCCTCCCGAGCCAACGAGATCATTACTTGGTTGGAGGCGGAATGCGCCGTTTTACGGGAGAACGGAGATCTGACTGTAGCCCTTCCCCCGAACCTGTTTCCCTTCATTCGGCCTGAAGACCCGGACTGGAGGCCCCGCTACGAGCAGTACAACCAACCGGGGGAGTATCACAATGGAGGAATCTGGCCTTTCATCTGCGGATTCTACATCGCCGCCCTGGTAGCGGCACAGCGGTTCAGATTAGCAGAACGCAGACTACAGGCCCTGACCCGCCTCGTTCAGCCGGCCAGGGAAGCGAAGGTGGACTTCGGCTTTAATGAGTGGCTCAAAGCCCAGAATGGGGCGCCCCAAGGCCAGGACTGGCAGACCTGGTCGGCTTCGATGTATCTCTACGCCGTAACCTGTGTCGAGCAGCGACGAACCCCCTTTTTTGAAGAGATTCGCCGGCCAGCCCCGTCTTGAACGAGGGCTTTTCGCCGGCCCAACCTGAGCGCCCCGATTACCCGGATACGAGGCGTTCAGGCATCCTCGTCGCGTAACTTCATCCTGGTAAACCAGATCGCTCGCCGAAAAAGGGGATAGCCGCCTTTTACATGGCGCCAGGCTTTCTCGACAAGACGCTGGGCCAGAAAAATGAGAACATCATCGGGCACTCCCGCTGAGTGCTGAGTCTGCGAAGAGATATCGAATTGGTCATTCATGTAGTCTATAACCGTAAATCTACTGTTTTTTTTATCCCGGGCAATCTCGCAGGAGAACCACTCGATACCGGTTATCCCGGCAATCTCCGCTGCGATGCGGGCAAGGGGAGCCAGGTTGAAGTCATCGAAGTCCCGCAGCGTCACCTGACGATAAACTCCGGTTGCCGTATTCCACCAGCACATCACAGTCTCTCCAAAAAGATAGATCACCCGAAACCAGGCCGGGTCCTGCCCTAGAATTTCCGGCTCAACGAACTGTTGAAGAAGGAAGTTATCTCCCGGGCTGAAGGTGCGGGCTTCGGCGATCTCCCTTAAGGATAATCGCTTGCGGATGATCTTTACCCCCTTCTGAGCATATCCCGAGGCCGGTTTGATCACGAAGGGCAGCCCCAGACTCTGCTTTTCCTCCTCACTCAATCTGCGTGTTGGTTCCCAGTTTCGTATTACGATGGTATACGGTACGGAAAGGCCCGCCTTTTCCAGATTAAAATGGGTGATCGATTTGTCCGCGGCAAAGCGCGCCTGATCCGGATCGGCCACCACCCTGCTACCGGAATCCTTCAGCCGATAGACAAAGCGGGTAAACTTGTCCCCAAGATCGGTGGTCTCTGAGGCCAGATCTAGAAAGAAACTGATCTTCACCTTGTTCTTTCGTATTTGCTCGGCAACCCGAGCTACGGAGCGCTCATTCACTACCAGAAAGCGCAGACCTCTCTGCGCGCATTCGCTGCGAAGAGCCTCAATAAACAGGTATTCTTCCGTCTCTCCTACCCATCCAATGCCAAAATCGAAGATTTCCATGACTCGCTTTACTATACCCCAAATCACCTCAAAGCCTTAAGATCATTGTATGGATTTTAAATCTCTGGAGATTTGTGCACCCGGCAGTACCTGGGCGATCGCGGCTTTCAAGGGCGGTCTTGAGGGTTGCTGTCAGGCTATGGAACGGGTGAAAAAGATTCTGCCTTGGCCGAAAATACAACGCCAACCCGTCAGGGCTCGGTTCCGGGTCCAGGTCGGACTGATCGATCCTGATGGATTCTCAGCCCTGCCAACGGATCAGGACTTTCTCGTGCTGTCAGAAATCGCCCGCCATATGAGGAAAAAAATCGGAGAGAGTAATATTCTTCACGTGTTTGGTTACGCTCACCGCCATGACCGCGGATATCCGGATTATAGTCCTTCCCGCCGTCTAGGTGGAGAAAAATTTCTTCAACGAGCAATTCAAGGAGTTCACGAGCACAAGCAGAGTATGACCGTCTCCCCGAGGCTTTACACTCGGCGATACTTCGCGACAACGAAGATGCTCCCTACCGAGAGTCCTACCAGGGCGACAGTTTGTGGCCATGGATCTCTGCTCGGAGGCATGGATAAACCTGTGCAATCCCTGAATCTCCATGATTCAAGGAACGATCCTTGCCAATAAGAAAGCCCTCTACATCGTGAATTTGTAATATTCTCCTCTTTTACTTTTGTAAAGAAAAAAGACATCCTTACTCTTTCACACCTCCGGCGGTCAATCCACCCACCAGATTCTTCTGAATAAGCATGAACAGTACCACTACGGGTACGGCGGTCAGCATGGAGGCTGCCATGATACGGTCCCATATCGCATTCTTGGAAACGAATAGTGACTTGAGCCCTATCGGAAGGGTATATAGATTCTTGTACGACTTTAGGAATACCGAGGCAAAGAGATATTCGTTCCAGGCGATCATGAAGGCGTAGATGAACACCGTGGCTAGAGCCGGCAGGGACAGGGGAACGATGATCCTCCAGATCGTCTCGAATCGGGAGCAGCCGTCGATCATGGCTGCCTCTTCGATCGAAAAGGGGATCGTGCGGAAGTAGTTCCCCAGCATGTACAGGGAAACCGGCAGGGTCTGCACCATATAGAGAACGATCATCGTAATGAAGGTACCGGTCGGGGTTGACGCCAAGCCTGCCCTCACCGCCAACTGATACAGAGGTATCAAAATCAGGATACCTCCGAACATGTAGACGAACAGCACTCCCCGCTGAATCGCTGAACGTCCGCGATAGCGGACGCGGCTAAAGGAATAGGCCCCCAGCACCGCGACGATAAGGGCCAAGAAGGCGGAGACAACCGAAAGAACCATAGAGTTGCGGAAGTACTTGAGGAAGGGAAAGATGTCCCCCGTCTGTTGATACTTTTTAAGAATCGTTCTCCGCTGCTCTGCGGTAAGTTTGGGATTGTCCAGGACGCGCTGGACAGATTCAGGAACGTCTCGCATACTCTGCCCGATCGACAGCAGTTCCTTGTAGGACTCCAGATTGATCTTTCGCGGGATTAGCGAGGGATTGCCCCAATCCAATTGATATTTCAGCGAGGTAGACAGCATTTGGATAAATGGGAACACAGCAAAGAGGACAATTGCGATCACCAACAGCGAGAATCCCGCACTTCGGAAAAAGCCCTTTTTTCGTACTACCATTTCAGCACCCTCTTTACGTAGAACAGAATGAAACCGAGCAACAGCAAGAACTGAATTACAGCCAGGGAAGCCCCCGTTCCCTGTTCCATCGCTCCGGTGAAGGCCTTGAAGTAGGTATACACCGAGAGAACCTTGACGTTATCCGTTAACAAGTAAATCTCCTCGAACTTGTTGAAGTTCCATATCATCCGCAGGATGACGATAGCCCCCAATACGAAATACAGTTCCGGAAGTGTAACGTGCCGGAACTTCTGCCAGGCAGAGGCACCGTCCAAATCGGCCGCTTCGTAGTAGGCATCGTTGATCGCCTGCAGCTTGGATAGGATCATGAGATAGGTAAAGGGGAAATTCTTCCAGACGTTGAATATTATTGCCACCAGAACCGCTGTCTGGGGATTTCCGATTAGGTTGAAACGTTGCTTGAAGATATGCAGAACTTCCACGGTCCAATGCATGAAGATCCCGTTCACCGGATCGAAGATGAACTGCCAGGAGAAGACAACCGAGATGACAGGAGCTATGTAGGGCAGCAGTATCAACACGCGGACCAGCCCACGCAGGGGAAACTTCCTGTTCATCACCAGGGCTACTCCAAGTCCAACCAGGGTCGTCCCAATCGTAGTGCTAACGACATAGAACAACGTGGTTAACACGGAATGCCAGAAGGTAGGATCGGAGAGTACGCTCCGGTAATTCGTCAATCCGACGTAGCTTCTGTCACCCTGAAGAGTAACGTCGAAAAAACTCAAGAACACATTGTAGCCGATGGGGTAGATGATGAGCCCACCGATGATAACGATCGCCGGTAGAATGAGCCGCCAGCCGAAGCGGCTTTCCGCCCGTTCCAAGGCGAGACTTCGTTCAGTCATAGAGGCCTCCGGTAAGAGCTAGGGAGAAAAAAAGCGGATGAGGTATTAAAAACCCCATCCGCTCGAGGGATGACTACTGAATTA
>Ga0307379_10007355_pt1 | contig 14982 bp, 13 predicted proteins | sample UN2MG_FD_202237 | JGI IMG/M metagenome (GOLD analysis project Ga0307379, IMG submission 202237) | Soil microbial communities from Risofladan, Vaasa, Finland - UN-2 | ecosystem: Environmental > Terrestrial > Soil > Coastal area > Acid sulfate soil | place: Finland: Risofladan, Vaasa | collected... | reverse complement strand
GGAAAAAATAAATCTTTCATGAAGAAAAGATTCGGAAGGTCTAATCCAATCAACACCTTTAAGCTCTTTGAAGAGTCTTTTATCATTAGTTGTTATACGAATATCATCTTTAGTAAATGATTTTGATTCAGGAAAACAATATTCAAAGGCAAGTTTTTCAGCACCCTCAATGTTTTCGCTTAAGTAACTATTTTTTCTTTCCAACATTAATATCCATTTATTGAAGAGTTCAATTTCATTAGTTGGAAAAAATTTTGAATCTAAAGAAGCGATTAGATCAAGATAAAATGGAATATATAGAAGTGGATTGAAAATAGATTCAATTTTCTTAAGAACTGCTTGAAGCAATTTTTTATCTTTTTGCCTGTTTTTAATAAAGTCTTCAATTTGATCTTTATCCAAAGGCATGATTGCTAATTTATTATAATGTTGGGCATTTTGAGGTAAAACGTAAGGTCTGGAAGTTACAAATAATCTATTACCTTTAGATAATAACTCATCTAACCAAGAATTCATTTCATTAATTCGATTAGCTGGAAGATTATCCAAACCATCAACTAGAAACAAAAAAAGACCATTATTAAAAATCTCTTTGTAAGCGATTTGTGGGGATTTATCACCAAATAAATTTTCTTTGAAAATTCGATTTTCCAACCATTCATCAAAGCTCAATTCAGAAGAACCGTAATCGGATAATTGAATTAGAAAAGGAAGAAAATCTTGTTGGCCATCTTGAAATAACTTGGATGTTTCTGAAAAAAGATATTTAGATAATGAGGTTTTGCCATAACCTCCTTCTGATGTTATTAAAATAGGTGAAAATTTTTCTTCTTCAGTTAATTTCTTTGTTAATTCATTAATAATGAAGCTTAATTCTAAGCTAGCTGCTTTTTCATCACTTCGTTGATTTAAGGTTTCATAATGAATTTTTAAAGGGGTATAGGGAACCTTCTCTCCTGTGCTAATTGAGTGAATAATAGCTGAGCTAATAACTTTCTTATTTTGTAAATAGGATTTAGCTATTTCCATAAAAACTGGATTCCAACCGGAAACAGCTTCTTGCTCATAGATAAATGCTAATCGAGGATCATCTTTAGGACAGTCAGTAACATTAAGAGAGTTGACAATATTATTTATTTCATCAATAGATAAGTTATAGTCAGAATTAAGATAACGCAATTTCTTTAATAGTTTATTACATTTTATAATATCATAATAAATTCTGTTATCTCTTGACAATTGAGATTTATCATAAGAACTACCTTTCTCAAAATAACCCCAAGCATGCACTTTTTCAAGATTAACTTCACTTATACGAGGAAAGTATTGTGTTCCTAGTTCTTTTAACTTATCAATTACTTCTAAACGTTTACTCTCAAGTTGATTAAACACGTTAGTATTCAATTTCTTACTTTTACTACCATCTTTTATATACCAATATCTTGTTGTTTCACTCCCTCTTATAATACCTTCATATGATTTAAAGTCAACCACAGCAATACCAGTTTGTTGAATTATTAAAAGATCTATTTGATTACCATTAAGCTCAAAATTGTATAAAAGATAAATTGGTTTACTCAGATCATAACCTTGTTTGAGCGCTAAGCAAACCTCTACTAATTGCTCCCATTCATGTTCTCGATCTCTTGTATTCCCACAAAATAAATGAATACCCATAATATACAGCCTTCAATTTTTTTTCATTTTTAATTCTTTTTTCTTTAAAAATGAAATAATAAAATCTGTTATAAAATTTGGTGTGAAAATTAAAGCATTTTTTCTTGCAATTATTTCTTCAATATCATCAAAATTCAAATCTAATTTGTTTGTTTTTGCAAAATCAAATAGATTCCCTGTAGTAAGCATTTTTCCACTTGATCTTAATAAATCTGCAATCTTCCATGAGTCCTTTTCATTGCTCAAATTAAACACCAAACAAATTTCTCTTATAAAAATATAATATTAATTTCTTTTAAACTAATTGGAATTATTAATACCTATCTTTCAAATAATGATCTAACATTTGTTTGAACATTTTCCCATGATTTGGATAACGTAGATGTAGAAGTTCATGAACAATAACTTCATCTTGAAAACCATAATCTTTCTCTAAAATATTTGAGTCAAAAGTTAACCTCCCTCGAGAGGAACACGAGGACCATTTTCGAATCATTTTTCGGAATTGAATTTCAGTATATTCTACTTGTATCTTTTTACTCCATTTTTCCACTCGTTCAATGAATTCTTCTCGGGTAGTCATTTCAACCTTCCTTGAGGATCTTTATTATCTGCTTTAACAACTTTGTTGCTTTTTCCTTATCCTTTTCAATTTGTTCTTTTAATGCTATATAGTGCTACCCTTACTTTACTTTCGTGTTGATGACTGACTTACCAATGCTTGTATTCACCCATTATTTTACTTACTTCTATAGCCTTTTCTTCTGGTTTCCCAATGTGATTTTGTTTTAATAACCAATAAATAGTAAATGCTTCTGTAGAGATTTTCTTCTCTTCATATTCTCTTTTCGATTCATTCATTTCATAGACTTTTCTAATTTAAAGATCTTGAGAAATTGATTTTTATTGTACTTTTGAAAAAACGATATTTTTAGAAGGGATATAAACTTTTGATTTTTCCTCCCTTTTAGTATATCCAATTATATCTGCTTTATAATTACATCCTCTAGCTATTTTTAAAGCAATATCCTTATCATCTTTAGATACGATTAGACAAAGACCTATTCCCATATTAAATGTTTCATATAATTTTTCATTATTACTATTTGCATGTTTTTCTATTAAATCAAAAATCCAAGGAGGTTCTGGAATATTATCTAGAACAAAAGAAATACCATTTGGTGCTATTCTTAGTAGTTTTATCTTATAGGCACCTCCCGTTATATGAGCAATACCTTTAATGTCTAATTCTTTTATCATTTTTAATACGGGTTCAACATATATTAATGTAGGTTTAAGGAGTTCTTCTCCTAATGTTTTTCCTGTAGGTGTTTTATTATAATCTAATGAATAAGGTGCCTTTATATTAAATTCCTTTAATAACATTGGTCTTACCCAAAGATAACCATTACTATGTAAACCATTGCTGTGTAAGCCAATTATTGCATCACCTTCAGTTATATTCTCACCAGTTATAGGTTTATTATTTTTAGTAGCTACTATTCCAAAACATGCAGTTGCTAAATCAAAATGATATCCATCGCCATAGCCATTAATCATTTCTCCCAGAGTAGCAGTTTCTCCTCCAACTAAAGTTGTATCAGCTATTTCACACCCTTTTTTAACACCTTGAATAATTGCTTTTCTAATTTCAGGAATCTCCATATTTTCAGCAAGATAATCAACTAGCATTAAGGGTTTTGCACCTACACAAAGTACATCATTTACTGACATAGCAACCGCATCAATGCCTATTGTATCGTAAATTTTCATAGCTTCTGCAATAAGAATTTTAGTTCCTACACCATCAGATTTTAATGCAAAAGAATTAGAAAAAGAAACTAATCTAGTTTGAGATACTTCTCTTACACCAGCAGCGGATAATTTAAGATCAGATATTTCTATAGCTGTTTTCTCTCTTTTTTCCAATTCAAGAGGATATCTATTAATTTCCAATGCTTTTTCTTCTAGATTTTTACTTTTTTTATATTTATTCATATAAATCATCTCAATTATGTCCATTTAGACCTTTTTTATGTACTTTTATTTTAGCGCTAATTGACTCATTTTGGTTTTCAGTGAAAATGTCTGGAATTTCTTCTATAAAATCAGTAATTAGTAATTGTTTGAAGGCCATAAGATTTATAGTCATATTTTCAATTACATTTTTGAATTTTGGTAAGAATTGCTCATCCAATTCTTTTTCAATGAGGAGATATTCTTTAGGATTCTTTTTTATATCTATCTTATTTTTTTCTTGGATTCTCATTTGAAAAATGATAGCATGTGCCATTGTATGATCAAAAAGAGCGATATCATTAGGGGATAGTGGTTTATTTCTATATTTTTGTGAAAGTTCATTTAGATATTCTTTTAATGATATTCCTATTTTCTCATCATTATCCAAAATATTCACCTCCTATGTAGTGGATGGATTTGGTATCTTTCTTTTTTTCAACATTGCTTCTCTTATTTCTTCTTTGAATTTCTCAATTACTTTTGACATCTCATCTTGAGTTAAAGTTGTTAAACCTAGATCTACAATCATATCCAAGGCTGAAAAATCTAATTTTGACTCATCAGAAATTGGTTTGCCTTTTAGAAAATTATAGGTTGCTTCTCCTAAATCTGTTAATTGTCTAGGTTTAGTTCTTCCTTCAGAATTAACTTCTTTAATCAAACCAAATTTTTCTAGTTGTTTTATATGATGTCCCGCCGTAGGTTTTTTCATTTCTAAATCCTTATAGGCGTCTTCAAGGATTGCTACACCTTTTTCCTTGAAATATTTCAGAAGTTTTATTTGATTTCCTGATAATATAATTCCTTTTGATTTTATTAAAGTGTCATCATTATTGATCATGATATTCACCACATGTATTAATATTATCTTAAGATATTATAAAGATATTGGATAATATTAATATAGTCTAATTTTAATATATAATATAGATAATCTTAAGATTATCTAAATATAATAAAGTATAGGTGAAACATCTATGTCTAAAGAAATAAATAATAAATCAGATTTAGAATATAAAAAACAGCTAATATTTTCTAAAATCGAACAAGAAATTAATTTTACTATTGAAAGTTTAAATAAAGAATTAAAGCAATTAGAATATAAAAACAAAACAATATTTTTATCTTATTCTCAGGATTCTAATGATCATGTTAAATGGGTTGGAAATTTTGCTGAAGAATTAACTAAAAATGATATTTTTGTTCTTTATGACTTATGGGATGTAGCTTTAGGAGAAGACTTTCCTGAATTTATGGAAAAAATTGCTACTGTTGATTATATTATAACAATATTTAGCCATGGTTATAGTGAAAAGATAAAAGATTCAAAAAATAGTGGAGTGAAACAAGAAAATAGACTAATCAAAGCTTTAATTTCTAATGGTATTGAGCAAAGAAGAATAGTGTTAATTCTTTGTGAAGAAGGATTAAAGGATTCTATTCCACCATTTTATATGGGAAAAAAATACCTGGAAATAATGAAAGATAATGATAAGGAAGAAAAAATATTGGAATTAGTAAGGCACATTTATGAAGAACCAGAAATCAAACGTCCAAATTTTGGTTTTAGACCAAAATTCTAACAATAATTATCTATAAAAATTCAAAATTTATTATTTATATGAAGAAAATAATAAAATAATTTTTGAAAAATGATGTAAATTTATTTTAGTATTATTTAGTTTTTTAACAAAACAGTAATTTTATTCTTAAATAGATACTTCTGCCCAATCTTTACAAAGCAATTTTGCTTGTTCCAAAACAGTATCTGTAGCAGCTTGTTGTTTATCAGGAGGGTAGCCATATTTTCTCAGAATTTTCTTTACTCTTAATCTCATTTGTGCTTGAACATTTTCTCGAATTGTCCAGTCAATAGTTATACTATTCCTAATTTTATCAACTAATTCTCGAGCGATAATCATCAAAATCTGATCCTCCATAACTTCCTTCACACCTTCATGATCAACCAATGCATCATAGAAAGCAATCTCATTTTCATCTAAACCGAGTGATTTCCCTCTTTGTTGTTCCTCCCTCATTTTCTTCGCAAGTTTAATGAGATCTTCAATAATCTCTGCTGTTTCAATACTTTTATTATTGTAAGCTCTAACTGCTTGTTCCAACATTTCAGCAAAAGAACGAGCTTGAATAAGGTTCTTTTTTCGTTTAATTTTAATTTCATCGTTAAGCAGTTTTCGGAGCATCTCAAAGGCAAGGTTCTTATGGGGAATTTTTCGAACTTCCATAAGGAATTCTTCTGATAGAATAGAGATGTCAGGTTTTTGCAGACCAGCTGCAGCAAAAATATCAATCACTCTATCAGAGATAAGTGCTCGAGATAATATTTGTTGAATAGCAGTATCATAATCCTTTCCTTCATCTGTTCTTTGAGTTTGAGTGTTTTTGGCAATCGCTGCTCTGACAGCTTGAAAGAAGCCTACCTCACCACTAATTTTTAGTGCTTCTTCATGTGGAACAGCTAAAGCAAATGCTTTTGACAATTCAGTAACAGCTTGCAGTAATCTTTCCTTGCCATTCTCTTGTGAAAAGATATGCTCCATGGCTTCAGCTATAATCCGAAGTTGTTCATTAATTTTGACCGAAAAGAATTGTTGATAATTATAACCGAAAAATAGACCACAAACGATTTCATACTTTTCAAGCATTATTGCAACAGCTTCTTCTTGGGGAATGCCTGTTTGCTTCTTATCAGCTTCAGTATATTCAGATAAAGCACTTTTCAGTTCAAAAGCAATATTGATGTAATCAACAATTAATCCCCCTGGTTTATCTTTGTAAACTCTATTCACTCGAGTAATTGCTTGAATTAAGGTATGACCTCTCATTGGTTTATCGACATACATTGTATGAAGAGAAGGAACATCAAAACCTGTAAGCCACATATCCCTAACGATGACGATCTTCAAAGAATCAGAAGGATCTTTCATCCTATCACCTATTGTTCTTCTCCGCTCCTTTGTTCTAATGTGTTCTTGCCAATCAACAGGATCAGAGGCGGAACCGGTCATAATTACCTTAAGATACCCTTTATCATCATCCTTATTATACCATTCTGGTTTTAGTTTTACAAGCTCGTTGTGAAGTTTGACACAAATACGTCTACTCATACAAACGATCATTGCTTTACCATCAAGAATACCGACTCTTTTTTCCCAATGTTGAATAATATCCTTGGCAATACGTTTGATACGATTAGAACTGCCAACCACTTTTTCTAGACGTGCCCATTTACTTTTGAGCTTTTCTTTTTGTTCGACCTCTTCACCCTCAGTAACTTCTTCAAAATCTGGATCAATATTAGGAACCTCTTCTAATTTTAACTCGAGTTTGGCAAGACGATTTTCATAATAAATTTTAACAGTTGTACCATCCTCAACCGAGCGTTCAACATCATAAATATCAATATAGTGACCAAAAACAGCGGGAGTGCTCCTATCAGCTTTTTCAATAGGAGTGCCCGTAAAACCAATGAAAGAAGCATTGGGTAAAGCATCACGAATATTTTTGGCAAAACCGTCAATAAAATCATATTGACTCCTGTGAGCTTCATCAGCAATAACAATAATATTCTTCCTATCAGAAAGTTTGGGGTAACGATCACCTTTTTCTTCGGGAAGGAATTTTTGGATAGTGGTGAAAATAATCCCCCCTGAAGCAACTGCTAAGAGGTCCTCAATTTCATCTCTTCTTTGTGCTTGTTTCGGATGTTGCCGTAATAACTCATGGCAGTTACCAAAAGTACCGAATAATTGGTCATCTAAGTCATTTCTATCAGTAAGCATTATAATAGTAGGATTTTCAAGATCAGATTGTAAGACTAACTTACCAACATAAAAAACCATGCTAAGACTCTTACCGGAACCTTGGCTGTGCCAAACAATACCAGCCTTCTTAGACGAACGAGTTGCTTCAATAGTTGATTCTACTGCTTTATTTACAACATTATATTGGTGATAAGCAGCAAGCTTTTTGATTAATTTAATACTACCTTCTCCCTTGACTTTTTCAGGCTCAAAAACAATGAAATGGCGTATAAGATCCAAAAGAACCTCTTTTTGTAACATGCCCTTAATTAATACTTCAAATTGTGGCATGGTTTTGGAAACAATTTTGCCATTGATCGTTTTCCAAGGAGTGAAACGTTCTTTATTAGAGGAAAGTGTACCAGCTCGGGCTTCCAAACCGTCACTGATAATAAGAATCTCATTGAATCTGAATAGGGAAGGAATTTGACTTTTATAGGTTTCAAATTGATTAAAAGCGGACCAAATGGTTGCATCTTCATCAGCAGGATTTTTTAATTCAAAGAGAACAAGAGGTAAACCATTAATAAAAATGGCAATGTCTGGACGACGATTAACTCGTTCCTCAATAACAGTTAACTGATTTACAGCAAGGAATTCATTGTTTTCAATGTTATTGAAATCAAATAACCACACTTTATCATATTTAATAGAACCATCATTATGTTTGAATTCAACATCAACGCCATTAGCAACAAATGTATGAAAATCATGGTTATTTACTATTAGATTTTGACTTTCAGTTCTGACAACTTTTTTGATAGCATCATCAATTGCTGCTAGTGGAATATTAGGATTGATTCTTTGAAGAAATCCTCTCAATCTATCCTTCAAAATAACTTCAGAAAATTTCCGTTCTTCTCTTGGACCACCTTCGGAAATTTCAGGACCAAATTCAAGAGAATACCCTAACTCTTCGAGAAGATCCATTGCAGCAAGTTCAAATTCATTTTCAGAAATGATTTTAGGAATCTGATTCACTCTCCATTCGAACTCTTATTTTTCCAGACATTAATCGAGGTAATAAGGAATCTCTCATTAAAGATAATATTATCATTTCATTTGAATTAATTAATATTTTTTGAAAAACAGCTTCAATGATATTATGGAATTCTTTCATTAGAGGATTAGGAGGTACGATAAGAGCTATTCTACTAAATTCACCAGTATTAAGATTTAATGTTGCTGTTCCACCAAGACCCATTGCTTTAATTTGTTCACTTTTTAATTTCATAGTTAAATAAATAAAAAAAGGACTATTAGCATCATAGCATATAATACTATTTATCTGTTGATTTGTAAAACTTGATTCTGTTGTTATTGAAATAAGTCCAGGAGTAGCAATGCAACTAACACATATTGTAAATGGAGGAAGGATTTTATTTATTTGTGTATTAGCTCCTACAGATGATAATTTCCTATCTGATTTAACAACAAAAATTTGATCATGCATATCAGGAATTGTAATAAATGGAAAGTCTATTCCATAATTCTCTTTTTCCTTGGTAGATGGTGTTTTACCACAAACAATTCTCCCAATATCCTGGATTTGTTTCACATTCCATCCTTTTGGTATCTCCCCAAGTTCTGAATCCACCATCTCCCCTCCCGAGCTCTTATAGGGATTGCCCTGCTCATCGGGGAACTCGAAATCAACAAACCAGTGCTTGAAGAGCGCTTGACCAATCGCTTCGAGGGTGGCATTCATTTGCTGATTAAGTTCGATCTTTAAGTCTAAATCTGAGAGGATTTTAGCAATAGCTTGTTGTTCATATAATGGTGGTATTGGATATTTTAATTTCTCTAGATAATCCCATTTTGCACGAGGCATTCTTGTTCCTTCAGAAGAATTATTAGCCTCTGATATTATTCTCTTATCTGCTAAAAAATAAAAGAAAAACGAAGCATTATTTCCATCTTTAATATCAATTACCCAAATATCTGTTGAGCAAACTCCATCAAATTTTGGATGATATAATTTTCTAAAATAAGGTCTTAATTTACCAAATAGAATTTGTCCTTTTTTGAAACAATATTTATTACTCTCCATTTCAACTGAAGACCCTATTCCATTCAATCGTAAGGATTGTTGTTCGATATGTTCAAGTCCGATATATTTCAAATTTATATCTTTAGAAGGATTGAATTGCTTTTTTACTAGAAATAAACATTTTCCTAATTCTTTAACTTGCCAATTTTTTGGATTATTTCTCATTACGATGCCATTGCAAATAGAATGCCCTTTCATTTATTCACCTTCTCAAGATAATTAGGAGTAAACCCTGTTTTTCATTAATAGGTAAACTATCAATTAAATCTATTTTGAAACCATTCTTCTCTAATTTTTCTTTAACACTATTTCTATATTCATTTCGAATTTGATGCAATGGTATAGGACTAAAATCCTTGGTATCTTCATTAATGCCAATTAAGTAAATAAGAAAATCTTGATTTTTAGCTTTAAGTTTCTCTAATAATTTGTTAGTGAATTTTTCTGGTGATGCATCAAAAAAGCCTTCTTTATCAGCTAGTTTGCCAGCTTTAAATTCAATACCAAGATTATCAATCTCTTCTAAAGACATACTGTGTTTTTGTTTAGATAATTCTGTTATAAGAGATGAAATAGCTAATTTCGAGGATTGATATATTTCTTTAGCAATTTTATTAGTATAAATATAATTACTAATTACCATTAAACCAATTAATGATAAGAGTTTTTTATAGAATTGATTATATTGCCCTTCAATATTTTTAGTTAAATTCGAGACTAATTTAGCTAACTTAAATGCTTCATTTGATTTTTTAATTTTAACAAATAAAATAAAATCATTTATATTGATTACTTGATATTTATCATCAAACCTTGAAATTTCAAATATACTTAATTTTATTTGTACTTTATAATTTGTTTTTAATTCTTCTAATAAAGCTTCATCTGCCAAATTTTTATTTGATTTACCTAAAAGATATATTGTATTAATGTTATTGAACGATTTATTTGGTTTAGAAATTCTTTTTATAATTTCATTATCAATCTTAAAAATTATACTCTCTTTTTCTTCAATTATAGAATTTGGTTTTATTTTCTTATAATAATAATCAAAGTTAATGATGAATTCTTCAATATCATACATGCAATATGCTATATGATTTAAAATTGCAGTGTTACTAATGCTATCATATTTTTTATCATTAATTTGAACTTCCTTTATTTTAAGTTTTAGACCATTGATATTTACTATACTATTTTCAAAATCAATTAGCATTGATTTACTTAAATTTTCAATATGATCATGATATGTTTCTATTACTATATCTGTATTTGAATCAAGTTCACAACGAATTTTTACCTGTCCTTTTATATCATAAATAGGTTCCTTAGAAATTAAATGTTTAAATCCTTTTGTTGTTTCCTTTTCATAGCAATATAATATAGTCTCATTTTCAGAAAATATTACCTCTTTTGTTGATATATCATAATAATATTGTAATATTTTTTTATTAGTTAAAAAGAGAAACCAATTGATAGTACTGGAATCAAGGTATTTAATGAATTCTTCGATTTCATTTCCCTTAAAGGTTATACTCTTTTCTGGTTTAAAATGATAGATAAATATAAAATCGGCATTAGCAATAAATGCAAAATATTTCTCAACTGATTTTGCACTAGTATATAATGATTGAGAAAGGATTTCAAATAAATCTTCTATATCATTTTTATTAATTGTAGGATAAGAATTTTTTATTCTATCAATAACATTAATACCAGAAAGCCCTGAAGATTTAAATGATTCCAAGTAAGGATTCTTTCGACGCTTGGTATTCTTAACTATAAAATCTTTGATTAATTCAAAATCCTTTTTATTTGTAATTAAGAAATTCTCAAGAGCTTTAGGCTTATTAATTGGTGTATAATATACAATACCTAGAGGATCACTCTTAGATGAATTATTAATTTTAGAACTCATATCCCAAACTTCCCAAATTATTCTTTATTTCTTTGTCTAATTTCTCGCCTTCACTCATTTGTGTTGCTAGTTCTTTTGTCAATTTTTCCATTTTTTCATTAAATTCTTCCTCATCTTCTTCTTCCTCCTCGAAACCAACATATCTTCCAGGAGTGAGAATGTGATTTTGTTTTCTAATTTCCTCGATTTTCACCGCTTTACAAAATCCTAAAATATCTTCATACTTAACTTTTTTACCATCTATTAATTCCCCTCTCCAAGCATGATATGTATTAGCTACTTTCTTGATATCTCCAGCTGTTAATTCACGATGTCTACGATCTATCATTTCACCTAAATTCCTAGCATCTATGAATAATACTTCACCTTTTCTATTTCGGAACTTTGAATTTTGCTTATCCCTCGTTACAAACCACAAACAAGCAGGAATCATAGTATTATAGAATAATTGAGAAGGTAAAGCGACCATACAATCTACAAGATCAGCTTCAATGATATTTTTACGAATTTCTCCTTCATTTGAAGTATTAGAACTCATAGAACCATTCGCTAGGACAAAACCAGCAATTCCAGTAGGTGCTAGATGGTGAATAAAATGCTGCACCCAAGCGAAATTAGCATTCCCTTCGGGAGGTACACCATATTTCCACCTAATGTCTTTTCGTAATAAATCACCTTTCCAATCGGAATCATTAAAGGGAGGATTAGCAAGAACGAAATCAGCTTTTAGATCCTTATGCTCATCATTCAGGAAACTTCCTTCGTTATTCCAGATGACTTGTTGAGAGTCAATCTGTCTAATGGTAAGATTCATCATACATAAACGCCAAGTTGTTTGATTGCTATCTTGACCATAAATGGAGATTTGATTTACCTTTCCACCATGAGATTCAATAAATTTTTCACTTTGAACGAACATACCTCCACTCCCACAACAAGGATCAAGCACACGTCCTTTAAAGGGTTCAATCATTTGAACTAACAATTTAACAATACATTTAGGAGTATAGAATTGCCCTCCTTTTTTACCCTCTTGATCTGCGAATTCACCCAAGAAATACTCGTAAACCCTTCCAAGAATGTCTTTACCTCGACTTGCTTTATCGCCTAAGCCTATAGTACCAATTAAATCGATTAGCTCTCCCAATCTTTGCTTGTCAAGTGCTTCACGACCATAGTTTTTAGTTAACACTCCTTTTAGTGGTGGATTATCTCTTTCAATTGCATCCATTGCATCATCGATAAGCTTTCCAATAGTAGGTTGTTTAGCGTTTTTCTGCAAGTAAGGCCATCGAGCTTCTGGGGGGACCCAAAAAATGTTCCTCGATTTATATTCATCAATATCTTCAGCATCAGAAAAACCATCTTTATTTGCTGATAATTCATCATAAATTTCTTGAAAAGCATCAGAAATATACTTCAAAAAAATAAGTCCTAAAACGACATGCTTGTATTCTGCAGCATCCATATTACTTCGGAGTTTATCAGCTGCTTCAAATAATTTCTTCTCAAACCCAAGATTTGCGGTATTGTTAGACATAAAGTACCCTCTCAGTAATTTCTTTTTATAACACCAAATAATATTTTTACTTTTGAAATAATCCATTTTCCTGTAAATGAAAATCTATCTTATAATTTTCATTTCTATTTCTGCAAAGATTATTTTTTGTTAATTTTTAATTAACCGTTATAATTATTCTTGAAAACCTATAAATCTTATTGAAAGGGAAAGAAATTGGTTACTATTCTTTACGTTTTCCTATTTCCATTTTGCAAATAATTCTAAAATCACAATTCCAACATGAGCTTTTATTTGGGTAAAAATTTTCATTAGTAATTTCTTCTAACATATTACTAAAAGTCTTATTAAATACTGAATTTTTCATTTCTGATAAATTGTAAATTTCCCTTACACCCATTTGATAATAATAATTACCAACCTCTATTACTTTATAATCAAACCTTTCATCTTCCACATTTTCCAGTCGATAGTCATTCAATAAATTAGCATAGAATTGTAAAGTTAGTTCATCATTGGGTTCTGGTGTGGATTTATAGTCAAGTAATCGCAATCCATTTTTAATTTCACACAATTCCAAACAATCAATTATTCCTCTTTGTTTCTCAGTCATTAATCGAACCTCTGTTGCTAACTGATACCAGTAGTAGAGCTTTTTTGCTTCAAGGTATTTCTCTTGCTGGATCACCCAATAAAGTAATTTCACATTATCCTCTTGAATTTCTTTTGGTGGTATCTTTTCAGTAATAACCTTGGCATATTCTTTATGAAACGTTTCAAAGAAAAGATGATAGCCTATACCTTTATCCTTACTTCCTTTGTACCCCCGCAATTTGTACGAAGAGTTAGTTCGTCTATTTTCCATAAAATCATCTTTATCTGGGACAGGATTCAACATTCGATATAGTCTAAATTTCTGTGGACATTCCAGAAAATACACGAACTCCGTTGCACTAAGGTTCAATTCATACTCCTTGACTACCACCTTCTTTCACCTCTTCTTCAACGAATACAAAAACAATGGTTGCCATTTGATCATTTCCAATAATTTTCTCTCAAACTCTCGAGTGTTCTCAATGAAAGCTAATGAACCGATTTGTTTTACAAAAGTGTTCATTTCTTCCTCTGATGCTTGCTCATACCTTCTGGTCTTTTCAGCCAAACTCTTCTCAACATGCGACCATTCATATATGCTTTTGGAGTAAGCACTATACTCGGGATAAAACAAGGGGAGTATTCGTTCAGATTGCTTTGGGTAGGCTTTGAAGAACCATAACAAATTAGCTAATTGCCTAACCTTTTGCTTATCATCTTCTATGTTTAACAAGCATGTTTTCCTTCCATTGCTATCCCTCGAAAATTGTAACAATCCTTCCTCTTCCAACGAATCTAGATGTTCTTGAGTCTTATCCCGTGTCCAAGGTAGTTGTTCGATCATCTCATGGATAGTCTTTGCTCGTAGTTCTCCCACGTTGTGTAACTCTACCAACCAGTTTGCTAGAAAAGCATGGGTGCGAATTAGTCCTTTCCCAACAATCATTCGGAGTAAATTGCTATATAGCTCTTTGTTCTTTTTCTTTCTGATCCGATAATCTTTCTCAACGATTAAATGACCAATCAGTTCACAAAGTTCTGTTAACCAATCATTTTTCTGTTTTCGTACTTTTCCACTCACAACTTCTCACCTTAACACTATTTCTGCTATGGTTATTGGTTCAAACACGAACTCCTCTCGAAAGAATTGTTTGACATGTTTTTCCAGCAACCGATTTTCCTTTTCTGTCAAGTAGATCTTGTTCTTCGTCTCCTGTAATTTCTTCCAAATGGTCTTCACATGATCATTTGCTATATGTTCCACGAATAGATCAGCACAAAAATTAGCCAACTGATTGAGCATCTTCTTTAGATCCCCTATCGCTTCACTTATTGTTCCTCTCACGGACTGTTCACTCCCAACCATCGGAGCTACTCTTGT
>Ga0307379_10007354_pt1 | contig 14983 bp, 15 predicted proteins | sample UN2MG_FD_202237 | JGI IMG/M metagenome (GOLD analysis project Ga0307379, IMG submission 202237) | Soil microbial communities from Risofladan, Vaasa, Finland - UN-2 | ecosystem: Environmental > Terrestrial > Soil > Coastal area > Acid sulfate soil | place: Finland: Risofladan, Vaasa | collected... | reverse complement strand
CCCCTTTCGAGGATTAGGTTCTTTCCGACCCGAAGTCACCCTTGACATATATATGGATTTACTGTGGGTTTCAATCCCCTTTCGAGGATTAGGTTCTTTCCGACCTGATATGTTTTCCACGATAGGCTTTCGGAGTTATCAGTTTCAATCCCCTTTCGAGGATTAGGTTCTTTCCGACTTTAGTTCAATAAACTAAGAGGAGGCAAAGGTATGTGTTTCAATCCCCTTTCGAGGATTAGGTTCTTTCCGACGAACGCCTTTAGGCTACTTACCAATCCCCGGCACTTCAGTTTCAATCCCCTTTCGAGGATTAGGTTCTTTCCGACTGACTATACGGGAATTGACAAACTAACAGGACAGACAGGTTTCAATCCCCTTTCGAGGATTAGGTTCTTTCCGACAAGGCAGTAGCAGCGCGAAGGAAGACTTTGTTATCTGGTTTCAATCCCCTTTCGAGGATTAGGTTCTTTCCGACCGCTCGTATTTGGAAATAGCTACGTTTTTCGAGCGGGTCGGCTTAATGTTGACATTCTACTCTAAAAATATTCTTTTGTTAAGGTACTGAATCTCGAGGGGGTCACACAGCGAAATATAGCTGTGCTTGTGTTACAGGTAACCCATTGACTATTTGAACCTTGGGAATACACTGGGCGCAAAGATAATAATAACGGACTGTATCATCATCTTTCAATACCTTGCTGAGTCTTTGCTTCAGCATTTTCATGTGCTCTGGTCTAATGTCGCATTCAAATACGCTTCTCTGAACTCTGTTACCAAAACCCTCGAGTATTTTGCCTACCTTGATCCGTCTTTTATCATCAGATATATCGTAGCAGACTACAGAAAACATCTTTCACCTCACCAAAAACGGTTTATAAGCAGAAGCCCGCTTAAGCACAACCTGAGCGATGCTCCTTGCTTGTAGTTCGAAGCAATGGCGGTAGCTCGTCTGTCCGTTGGCTCCGGGGTGATAAATCTTGCTTTGAACCTTCTGCTCATAGTGATGGATAAATTTCTTTATGCCGTCCTGAGTGATAGCAACCATTTTACCTGCTTCCTCAGGGCGTTGGAAATCCTCACCTGTCATTACCTTGGTATTGATGAGCCAAAGCACCACGGAGTCGATGATGATGGGGCGAAATTCCTCCATCAGGTCAAGAGCCAAGCTGGGGCTTGATGGTTCAGCAGAATGTAGAAATCCTAGGAATGGGTCAAGCCCAACAGTGCTCACTGCCGACTGAATGTTGTAGGCCAGAAGGGTATAGCCAAAACTCAACAGGGAGTTTACGGGATCTGTAGGTGGTCGGCGAACTCGCGTAGCGAAGCCAAGGTCATATTTTAAAACCTCCCGAAATGATGCATAATAACTAGCACTTGCCGAACCTTCTAGACCATGCAGTGCGCCTACATCGGGGCATTCTCCCAGCTTCTCCAGAGCAGTGCTCAACGCATCTATCGTTTTATCTAGTCGTGGTAGTTCTAATTCTCGACGGTAGCGCATGATCAACGTGCGCTGATTTTGCAGTTTTCCGGCAACAATAGACTTGGCAATTTCGAGTTTCTTTTGGCTCTGGAGAACAAACTCAACCTGACGCAGTCTGAGAAGACCAAATTTGGACTCGGTGGAAATGAGCCTACCATGATATCTTCCGTAACTATTGCAGAAGACACAGTCTATGCCCCGCTGAAGTATATGGTTTATGACAGGCGTGGTAAGATTCACGTTCCCAAGGACTATTATTTGTTCTACCTCTACGGCATGGATTTCTTGCAGAACGTTATTGTCCTTGGTGATGGTGAACAGGCCGCCATCCTTATGAAGTGTTGAGCCTTGTTCCAGAAGGTAGAGAACAGGCATGGGTGTTACCCTAACCATCTGATGAAATGTGCTTCGCCTAATAGCGCATTGACGTTTTTTATCGCCACTAAGGCAAAGTCCATAGCTTTGGCTACTAGCGTCTGGTAATCTGCTTTATTGATGGGTTCTAGACCGTGGGCGTAGATGGACTCATTCCTTCTGGTCAACGCATTTCTCAATGCTTTATCGTTTTTGAATTTCTTGCCAAGCTCATCGCTAAATGCGTCTAAGAATCCATAATCCATCTCCAGCCCTATTCGTATCTTGCCAGTCCTGTCACTGAATATATGTCGTAGCTCCGCTGGTATTTTGGCGAAAGGTACATCAGCCGTGCTTGTAATTCCGTGAGCTTTTAATCTATATTGACCGATAAGCTCAATAACGCGGTATAGGCGTGCCACAGCATCATCGAATTTACCTTCTTCTCCTCTACGCTGGGCATTGTTTATCAGGTCGGCAATGTAGAAAGGTTCCTTTTCTGCAGAAGCACTTAGCTTACTCAAGAACGCTTTGTTGGTGGCAAATTGGCTTACTTTTACCTCTGATAACATCTCTTTAGCCTGTGTATGGTCAAATCTATCCCAGGCTGAATATGCCAGAGCTGCTCTTTTCAGTTGTAATATGGGAGATGATGAGTTCAATTCAGCGATGATATTTTCAACCTGTTCAATTATCGCCAGCACCGCATCGAACTGATACTTGTTGAATAAAGTCGCTGCTTCGGCATATTTTTTGTCCAGTATAACGGAATAGGGGCTTATGCACAGTAACTTCTCAGTTCCTTTTATGACCACGCCGCCGGATCTTTTGCCTGTGACATAGCTCAGGTTGTCGACTTCATACAGGCTGGACAAGATAGTCAGAGCCCCAGTCATGGCTTTGGTTCCAGAGGTGAAGTCAACAGTCACAGTATCAAAGCTTGTGCTGATTTCCTTGAGCTTTGTTGATAGTTGCTCATAGATCTGGTTAATGTCATCGGGGTCTTCGATGCGAATAATCTCCGTTTTGGCGCTTATTTCCGGTTTGATGAGCGGTAGCAAAACCTTGCTCTCTTTGCTTACCACAAAGAATACTTTATCCGGCTTGTGGTTATTGATACTGAACACCAGGCCGTGCGCCAGGCTTTGCTGAGCTTCTGGCCCGACTTTTGTTCCGGTGCCGATTGACATGATAAGAGCCTTTTTCTTGCTCACACCTTAAACCTCCTTGTTTGACCCATTCCCATGGTTGTCTTAGCGCCGGTGCCGCAGTATAGAGAGAAATCAGCCAGCGTATTGATTGCCTTCACAACAGCTTCATCTGCATTATCAGGCAGTTCGAAGGTACACTCGCCCTCAAAACCTGTCTCCTGATAAGAGTTGAAATGAAGGATATGAGTATTTAGTTTATATCGCGCCACGATAATATCTCCAAGAGTTTTAGATATAGCCTCATTGATTTTGAACGGAGAGTAGTATTGCCACTTGCTTAAGTAGCTGCCAAATGCCAGCGGGGCTTCAGGAAACAGCACATTCCTCTTGCCTCCGGAGCGGAACGCAGTCGGTGACAGGAACTGCAGTCCAATTTTTCTCAAGGGTTGCGCTTCAGAGAAAAGTTCCTTGTAGCTCTGGTGGTGACAAAGAGGCGAATCCTGATGGTTCAATACCACATGGTCAATATGAAAGATGGCAGACTCCAGACGCAATGGCTGGCTCGCAGCTTTAAGAGTGGCGTCCATGAAGTATGCAAAGATGTCCTCTTTCATAAAAGTCAGCCGTATGGAATATTCAGAGCCATCTATAACTTTCAGATTCTTCCCAGCCCTCTGGAATTTTCCATGAAGGGGGGATATGGTGAATGGCTTGATGGTATCAGACTTGTGCAGTTCCTCAGCCATTTTGGCGTTAGAGCCCCGCATAAGCGCCAGAAAAAGGCCATAGGCGTGATGGCCCTGTGTGGGAGAGATAGTCGCTTCCCCTTCAGCTTTTAACTCAAGGATGACAGAATAGAGTGCCGGCATGTTGACGTTTACTTTCGCTTAATCTGGCTTCTGGGTCAAGAGCATGGGTACTGGCAAGGCAAAGGCATACTGGACAGCCTGGTTATAAGTTGGACTCAGGTTTCTGACCAGACAACCGTAGTAGTCGCGACAGGACGAATCAAGGAAAGTGGAACCCGCCTCCATCATGAGCAAAGGTTTCTTGAAGGCACTGTCCTCAGATGCCCATTCCTCTCCCATCTTCCCATATTTGACTATCATGTTCCAGGATCCCTTAGTGGGGTCATCCGCGGCGGGAACAAAATTGGATAGCGTTACGAAGCCATTCGCTTTCTGCGGTTGTTTGAATCCTGCAAATGACTCAAAAGACATGGACTCTATCTGTCCGTAGCCGATAGACTTGCGCTTGCCATAGCCGGTATCAGCGACGTACTGAAACAACTGTCTTGCAGTTTCGACGAAATCATCCTGAACCTTCAAATATATGCTTACCTCAGGCCAGTAGTATTCCTCAAAGTTATAAAGCTGCCCGCCTTCGCCAGTGGTGCTGGTGAGCCTATTTATCTGGTTCTTTAAGGTGACACGCGTTTGCCCTTTTGGTTCTGTCTCTGGTGATGGAGTAACCATCTCTCCGTTTATGGCACAGCTGAATTCTGCCAGTGTCAGGTATTTGCTGCCCCTGACCTCTTTGTACCGGCGGAATTCCTCTCTTTGTTCTGCTAGGGATAGCGTTTTACCAAGCATAGGGGGAGGCGTTATGGGGTTTGGCAGGAGTTCTTCCGGGAAGCCGTTGGACACCAGCAAAGGCGGCGTGCCATCTTCATAAAGACGCAAGAAATCCCTGAGCTTGTCCTCGCCCTGGGCGTAGCGCATCCCCCAGCACAGGTGCCCGAAAATGGTATCGGACTGCCAGGCGGAGGCGCCCCATCCTTTTAACTTGAATTTAACCCTAAACCATTTCAAATGTCTTTAACCTCGATGTCTTTCACTTCCACCCAGCCATACCCTCTCGTTCCTGAGCCGCCAAGATAATCCTTGTTTATAAGGTCTATACCTTCCTTAACAATGCCAGTAACCCGAGCTTCGTCGTCCCCCTCAAATATGCGTAGAGAAATGTTCAGTTCGAACTCCGTTCCAGCATTGACCCGCTCCTGTGTACGCAAGCTACCCCTGTAGGCCATGCCCGTCTTCCTATCAATCATAGTCTCCTTCTTGGTTTCCGTGAAATCCTTTCCTTCACTCCGAGCCGCCTCCCAATCCTTCAGCGATTTTTCAGAGAGAAAAGCATCACGCACGATGATTCTGGTAGGCCCGAGCTCATGCCTCGTGCTTTTGTGGGGTCCAAATATAGTGCATACTGGACATTGGTCCAAAGCCTGACCGCAGCCGCAGGGGCTGCCATCCTCTCCCCTCTTATACTTGTATTCCAGCATCGATCTCATCTTGCCTTTCAGCGATGAGCCTGGAATATAAGGGACGCCTCTAGAATCCTTGATCACCGGGCCCTCAGCGCTCCCTATACCCATCCCTGCCTCAGTGCCACCGATGTGTAGACCTGTTTTACAGACGAGCTTCGCGTTGACGCAGATGTGTTTGACTAGCTTACGATTTTGTGCCATGCCATGCCTCCTTGGTTATTTTATCGAAACGACCTCCTATTTTTGTGGGAAATAAGCCACCACGCATTCGAAATGTGGTACGAACCCTTTTATGAACGATTCCTTGTCTTTCGCTGCCCACTCTAAGTTCTTTTCGATGAATTGTTTGAAAAGGGGTGGTGCGTTGCCCCTCGTCTGTGCGCTTGCTGCGTAAGAATCTAACTGGAATATGCGTCCCCGCAAGGCTGCGAAATCTTGGCCTGCATTGAGCTGTCCTTCAATATGCCGTATTTCACCAAAGAAGTTCCTCAGCTGTGCTATAGCCATACGTGAATCATATAATTTTATGGCTATATAGCGTGGCCATTCTATTATCGCTTCGGGAAATATATTGCCCTTCTCATCGAAGTATCCGTTTTTCAGGTAGTCTTTAGGTAGGTTGGGGGGTTGCTGTGCTATGCCCCTTCCAGGTGGAGGCGCTCCGCCCCTTGAAGGAAATTGCTGTCTGCCATGCTGGTAAGTCATCCCTTACCTCCTCGTCTGTTGTATAAACAGAGTGTTGTTATCAGCCCTAGGTTATCCAAAAGCATTTTTTCTGATTCGCCTGGGGGCCATCTGAGGATTCTTTCTACCCACTGAACAAGCTCAGGATTGTCCCTGGGGCTTAGATTGCGTCTGGCATTATAGGTAAGCAGCGGATGGTAGCGGAGCCCCATGACATCGCCTCCACGATATTGCCGCCACATGTCGGCAAAAGCTAACATGCTATGTAGGAAAGCTGATGGCACCTTGGCAGCGTTTGAAATTAGCGGCCGTAACAAATCCCATTCTTTCTCGACATCTGCCCAGTCAGACCATTTGAGCGTAGTCTCCAATAGAGTAATACTGTTGCGACCATTATCTTTGGACTTATGAAGTGCTCCTTCAACCAGCTCAGCAGCTCTGGCTATGGGATAATCGGGTTTGGTTATGGCTATGCCGCCTGAAATAGTGATCTGCGGATTCCCAGTAAACTCGGTAAAATCAGCCCGTATTCTCTGTGCAAGCGCGATGATTTGATTCCAGGGGCCAACAAAGAACAGGTCATCGCCACCAGAAAAAACCGTGTAACAGTTTTGATACTCTGAACTCAAGAGATGCTCCAGCCAACCTGTAAAGAACGTATCTAAAAGTCGGCTGAGCGTTGCCTGTCGTGATATGGTGTCTAGGGAGCTATCTTCTCTCTTGAGACCGAATATGAATAGCTCGCCCAACCGGTCAACATCAGCCTTCAAGAAACCTAGTAGATGTTGTCCCTCCGCTCTAGCCGCAATGTCTCCAAAATTCAGAATCTCTCCCTTGTCTTGCGCCACATAGGTTGCCAGGTATTTTGAGGAAGCAGGCCAGATTGCCAGATCCATTAGGTCTGTATCGTTGAGCTTCATTACCAGATAGGGCTTCTTACTCTTTGCTGGCTGAGCTCCGATGGAGACAGAGTAGCCAAGAATCGGCAATTCACCAGCTTTAGAGTTGTCGAAAAACCATATGTAATTCGCCTTTGGTAAACGCGACCCAACCTGGCTTTGTCTGTTGCAGTCAGCGCAGATTGTCCCGTCATCGGTAGCTATTTCGCCGGGGAATTTGTGACATGAGGTACAGGCACCTTTACCCTCGTAAGAAGTGCCTATAACTAAATCATCTGCCTTCCACGCGCCTTTTTCTTGTATGATGGCAGAGAATCGCCTTTGCTTCTTTCGACCGAGGCTGGTTTTGACATCTGAAACCACGCTGCTGAAACCACTGCCTGCTTTGTCCGAAGGCTTGAAACCGTCGTCCCCGAAGGGGTGCCAGGCCAGATTGAGGGCTAACTCACCATTCATTGTCTGCATGAACCACGTATCGATATCTCTCTGGGCCTCTTCCAAAGTTGATACAACCTGAGGCAGGTTAGGCACTAGCAGATAGAAGTTGCCTCCGGAATTCATGATTAAGTTCCACAGCGGCAACTCCAGCTTGTGCAATACCTTGTGTGCTGCCACCTCACTGCAGAGTTGCACGAACAGTGACCGCGCCCTGAGCTTTCGGGCAACTCCACCGGCAGCGCTGGTTATATCGAAGATGTATTGCTGTATACCCGATATATCCCCTGTTACCAGCAGGAACCGCGGTATTCCGGACTTCGCCACTGACTTTTCATCAAGCGTGTCCGTCTCTACATGGTATTGATACAAGCAGGCGGCTATTGCCGCCGTGATCTTGAGATGGTCAAATAGCGATACATCAGGGACTTTTTCCTGTGTGTTGCTGGGTATACACCAGGTGTGTGTATATACCAGGTTGGTCAGATGACTAACAAAGCGGTCGAAGTAAGGTCCGTCGCCAGTCTCTTTGACCCACTTTGCGAAGCTGCGCCCGAAAGAATCAAGTAGCTTGTTCATCTCCCCTGACTGGTACTCTGCAAATTCCTCGGCGAAGATTGAGCCACGCATGTCTGCAGCAGTCGAAGGAAGGGGCCTGGGGTGAAACCGGAGGCGCAACTCGTCATCGGTCTTTCTATCAAGACGTTCAACGACTGAACACAGCGGTGTTGCTTTATAATCCTGATATTGTTCGCCGGCTTCTCCGCGCTCTGAGGACGCCAGATTATCGGCTTTGCTTACCAAAGTAGCCAGTGTCCTGATGTGACTGTCTTCGATGCTTTGTACTAAGAATTCAGGTGGAAAGGCCCGGCTGTTTTCGTGGTGTTTCTGAACTAGCTCTTTTAGCAGCGATACATCTGCTATTGCTGAGAAAATACTGTTGTAGGCACTGATGAAAGTTGATGAAAACCCTGGATGCTGTCCCTTGTCGAGTACCTTGAACGTACCCCTGCCCAACAACTTACCTATGTCATGCAAGAAGGCTGCTAGGATAACGGTTTGATATTCTGTTGGCTTCAACTGACCCACCTTCCCATCAATGCCCAAATTTAACCGCTTGCCTTCAGTCTAGACGCATTTATGGCATGGACGTGCCTTGCTACAATGCGTGAACTTAAAAGTGCTTTCTAAATCATACCATATACGTCATCAAGTTTGAAGTAGGCTGAACGAAACGTCATTTTGTGGGTGTTGTATTTCGTGCTGTGCTTACTCGCCCAACCCAACCAAGCTTTGTCCATTACCATCCTGTAAGATTACTTGAGCCGCGGCAAAGTACTGTGCAGTCAAGAAACGCATCGCCAAACCTGAGAGGGTCGTTTGCCTCATCCCTGTGATGTTGCTATACTAACCGATGTCGTGGAATACGAGACTGTTATCGGCCTGGAAGTCCATGCCCAGCTATTGACCAGGAGCAAGATGTTTTGCTCTTGCAGTGCCAATTATGCTAATACTCCACCTAATACATATGTTTGCCCTATTTGCCTGGCCATGCCCGGGGTTCTGCCAACAATTAACGAAAAGGCAGTAGAGTATACCGTAATGACGGCTTTAGCTCTTAACTGTACCATCGCCGAATATGCCAAATTCGACCGCAAGAACTATCCTTATCCTGATTTACTGAAAGGGTATCAGATTTCCCAGTATGACGCTCCGATGGGGCAGCACGGCTGGCTAACAATCGATATAGACGGAGCAAAGAAGAAGCTCTGCATTACCCGAGTTCACCTCGAGGAGGATACCGCCAAACTGACCCACCGCACTGCGCCTGAAGGCGAAACCTACAGTCTGGTTGATGCCAACCGGGCTGGAGTGCCTTTGATGGAAATAGTCGGCGAGCCAGATATCAGCTCGCCTGAGGAAGCCAGGCAATATCTGATGAAGCTACGGGCTATTCTCCAATATTTAGGCGTGTCTACATGCAATATGGAGGAGGGAAGTTTCAGGTGCGATGCCAACATCAGCATTCGCCCTGAAGGTACCTCCGATTATCTGGGCAAGGTCGAAGTTAAGAATATGAACAGCTTCAAAGCTGTCTACCGAGCTTTAGATTATGAAGCCAAACGCCAGAGGCAAGAGCTGGAAAAAGGCGGGAGAATCATCCAGGAGACACGGGGCTGGGTAGAGGAAAAAGGGATGACCGTGAGCCAGCGGAGCAAGGAATACGCACATGATTACCGCTATTTTCCTGAACCTGATTTGCCACCATTAGCTTTCGACAAAACCTGGGTAGAGGAAATCATGGCTCGCCTACCCGAGCTGCCTGATATAAGGCGAGACCGCTTTATGTCCCAGTATGGTTTGCCTATATATGATGCCAATTTGCTTGTCGATTCCAAAGCGATGGCTAACTACTTCGAGGGCTGTATCAAGCTGATGACAGGCACCTCGAACGGGAATAACCTTCGCAAGAAGGCAAAGACAGTAAGTAACTGGCTGCTTGGGGACTTCAGCCGAATGCTCAATGCTACCAATACCAACATTGAAGAAACCAAAGTCACCCCGAAGCATCTGGTAGAGATGCTAGACTTGACAGATAAAGGAGCTCTCAGCGGCCCGGCAGCCAAAACGGTCTTTGAAGATATGTTCCTCAATGGCAGGCCAGCAGGCGACATCATCGCTGAGAAGGGGCTCAGTCAAATCAGCGACGGTTCAGAAATAGAAAAGATAGTAGCCCAAATAATAGCTAACAATAGTCAGGCAGTGTCTGACTTTCAGGCCGGGAAGCAACAAGCCCTGGCTTTCCTCATCGGTCAGGTGATGAAGGCTACCAAGGGACGGGCTAATCCCGGCATGGCAAAGGAAATACTTCTAGACAAACTCGGAGGAAAATAAAATGCCTACTTATCTCATGATTGCCCAGATTTTGGTAGCCCTGGCCATAATCGCCGTAGTTCTAATTCAGGTGCACGGCGGCGGACTCGGAGGCATATTCGGCCAGGCCGATACTGTTTACCGAACGCGGCGAGGCGTTGAAAAGTCCCTCTTACAGTTCACTGTCGCTTTAGTTGTCGTGTTCGTAATCCTTTCCATCTGGGCTGTCAGGATCAAGTCTTAGCTACAAATAAAAGCCAATATGGTCCCAGTGATAACCCTGACCACCGACTTCGGCACGAGCGATGCCTACATAGCCAGTATAAAAGGGGTAATCCTCACCATCAACCGAAGAGCAACCATTGTTGATGTATGTCACTCCATTGAATCCCAGAATACCCTCCAGGCTGCCTTCATCCTCAGCACAGCTCATCACTATTTCCCCGAAGGAACAATCCATCTGGCTATAGTTGACCCGGGCGTAGGCAGCCAGCGGAAAGCCATTATCTTAAAAACGTCTTCAGCCTTTTTCCTGGCTCCGGATAACGGTGTCCTGAGCTATATAATAGATGAACTATGCCCAACGCCTGCCAAGCCACCCACCCCTACCCCACCTGACCTCGAGCAAAGGAAACTCAATGCAGACCTTGAAGCTGTTGCCATCACCAACCCCGATTTCTGGCGGCAGCCAGTCAGTGATACCTTCCACGGGCGAGATATTTTTGCCCCGGTCGCTGCCCATCTTTCTCTGGGCGTGTCCCTGCACAAATTTGGGGAAAGCATAAGCTGTCTATATGCTTTTCCTATACTGCGGCCCTATCACGACACTGAGGGAAACTTGCTCGGCCGCATTCTCCACATAGATAATTTCGGCAACTTGATTACCAATATCAGGAGTAGCGACTTGCCAGGGGAGGAGATTACAGTAGAGATAAGCAACCAGCACATACATGGCCTGAGCCACTTTTACAGCCAGACAAACGGGCTGGCAGCCCTCATCGGCAGCAGCGGCTATCTAGAAATAGCGCTTAAGAATGGGAATGCTGCTGCTTTTCTGAATACTAGCGTAGGAGATGAAATCAAGCTAAAGGGAAGCTAGAAACTAACCTATGGATTGCGCTTCCAGTCTGTCCCCTTAGATGAGTCTTCGAGAGCTATGCCTAATTCAGCAAGGTGGCTCCGTATTTTATCAGCTAATTGCCACTCTTTGGCTTGACGCAAGTCATTGCGAACCGAGATTAAAAGTTCGATAAAAGGCTCGGTATCAAGTACTGGTTTCGCCGGCTCCTCCAGAGTAAAGCCCAAAACTCGGGCTAACTCAGCCAAAGTATCCTGAGCCTCAGCCACATCAAGTTTTTCTTCCTGCCCCCGGTTGATTTCTCTGGCTAATTCAAAAAGCACGGCTATTGCCTGGGCAGCATTGAAATCATCGTCCATGCTCTCAGCAAACCGGCGCTTAAATGGTTCACTATCAAGAACAGCTTTCCCGCCAGTTTCTCCCCTGTCTCTAACTGCCTGTCGCAACCTTTCCATACCAGTCTCGGCTGCTTCCAGCGTCTCTTCACTGTAAGTTAGCGGATTACGGTAGTGAGAACCAAGAATAAAGAGCCGAATAGCATCAGGACTACAGCGCTCCAGAGCTTCTTTCACAGTTATCAAGTTGCCCAGAGACTTGCTCATCTTATCTTCGCCCATCTGTAACAGCCCGTTATGTAACCAATACCTGGCGAAAGGAGCAACCCCGGTAAAGCTTTCCGCCTGGGTTATCTCATTCTCATGGTGAGGAAAAATAAGGTCTTGACCACCACCATGAATATCAAAGCTATCTCCCAGGTACCTCAACGCCATAGCACTGCATTCTATATGCCACCCCGGCCTGCCTTCACCCCAAGGACTTGACCACGAAGGTTCCCCCGGCTTGGTTGCCTTCCACAAGGCAAAATCCAACGGATATTCTTTCTCACCTCCTTCAGAACCACCTCTGGATATCAACTCCTCTAAACTCTGATGAGACAGTTTGCCGTAGTCAGGGAAATTCTTTACTCGAAAATAAACACTACCCCCGGACTCATAGGCATAACCCTTAGTTATTAAACCCTGTATAACTTCAATTATCTTGGGTATTTCTTCAGTTGCCTTTGGGTAGACATCGGCTCGTTTTATATTTAAAGCATCCATGTCTCTGAAATATTCGGAAATATATTTTTCAGCCAGTTCCAGCACCGGCATCCCCAGTTGCTGAGCTCGGTTTATTATCTTATCATCGATATCGGTAAAGTTCTGTACATGCTTTACCTTATAGCCTTTGGATTCTAAATAACGCCTGATAACATCAAATACCACATAGCTCATAGCATGGCCAATGTGGCAATCATCATAAACAGTAACCCCACAGACATACATAGTTACCGTTTCGCCCTTAGGGCGAAATTCCTCTTTCCGTCTCGACAGGGTATTAAATACTTTCATCCGCCGCCTCCGAAAGTGAAACGTTAGCGGTTATCTCTGCCTCATCTACAACCTGAGTAAGTCTCAACTTCTTTTCTAGCTCGGCTATCCTTTTTTCCAGGTTCTCAATCTTTTCCCAAACTGGGTCAGGCAATCTCTCCACAGTATCAGTATCAGGATTACGAATTTCAACTACCCGACCTGGCACGCCAACAACAGTAGCGTTATGAGGTACTGAGGCTATCACCACAGAACCAGCACCAACCTTCACATTGTCCCCGATGGTGATAGCTCCGATAAGCTTTGCTCCGGCACCAACAACTACATTGTTACCCAAAGTCGGATGTCGTTTCTTTTTCTGCAAGCTAGTGCCGCCCAAAGTAACCCCTTGATATAAAGCAACATTATCCTTAATCTCCGATGTCTCACCGATTACTACTCCCATGCCATGATCAATGAAAAACCCTTCCCCAATCTTAGCCCCCGGGTGAATTTCGACCCCGGTAAAGAAGCGACCAACATGAGAAATTAGCCGAGGGAGAAAGGGGACATGCCAATTCCACAGAGTATGAGCCAAGCGGTGAAACTGTCGAGCGTGAAAGCCAGGGTAAACAAAAATAACTTCCCAGATATTTCTAACCGCCGGGTCATGTTCAAAAACCGCCTTGATATCCTTTCTAATACTTCTAATAAACTGCATCAAGTCTCCCTCTCAACAAGGTTTACATTATTCTATTCCACTAAAGCTACGGCATAAGCAGCCATCCCCTCTCCCTTGCCAACAAAACCTAAACCATCGGTGGTAGTTGCTTTAACCATCACCCGGTCTAAGGCAATCCCTAAAGTATGACTAAGACAGTCGCACATGTCATCAATAAAAGGCAATAATTTAGGTCCCTGAGCAATAATAACAGCATCGATGTTCCCAATCTTAAAACCCTTCGCCCTGAGTAGCTTGTTAACCTCGTCCAGCAAAACTAAGCTGGAGATATCTTTGTATCTAGGGTCCTCTGACGGGAATTGATTACCAATATCTCTAAGCCCAACAGCACCAAGTAAGGCATCAATTATAGCGTGAGTTAACACGTCGGCATCACTATGCCCTGAGAGCCCTTTATCAAACGGAATCTCTATTCCACCCAGTACCAAACTGCGTCCTGAAACTAGCGGATGCACATCATAACCAATCCCGACTCGCATTAGCTTGCCCATCCCTTATTATTAATTCAGCTACGGCCAAATCCTCAGGAGTAGTTACCTTTATATTATTATAAGACCCCATATAAAGCTTAACTTTGTATCCCAATCGCTCTACCAAACTGGCGTCATCGGTGACCTCATCTCTTATTTGCACATGGGCTCTGGTTATTATATCAAAGCGGAAAACTTGAGGCGTTTGCACCACCCATAACTGCTGGCGATGGAGCGTTTCTGTAACCATCCCATTATCATCACCCCGTTTAATGGTGTCCTTAACTGGGACTGCTGCCACCGCCGCTCCCGTCTCCTGAGCCGCTTCTAATCCATCACGAATTAAGTCCAAGGTTAAAAAAGGACGGGCACAATCATGGATAACTACCCAATCACAGCCCTCTAACTCTTTAAGCCCTTGTCTCACCGAATCTTGCCGCCGTTTACCGCCAGGACACACCTCCACTACCTTAGACCAACCCCTCTCAGCAACTAAATTCTGCCCTGAGTCCAAATTGCTCTCATTTAGAACAATGACCACTTGATTAACCAGCTCACAATTCTGACATACATCTATTGGCCAAGCTAGTAAAGGTTTGCCCGCCAAAGGCAAAAAAACTTTGTCTGCCCCCATCCGCTGGCTGCTACCAGCCCCGACAATGACAGCTCCCGTATGCAAAAAGGCCTTTCTCACCACAATATCCTCACTTCCTCGGTGGCCTGACAAGTCCTAGGCGGAGCGCTTCAGCGACAGTATTCGCCTTCTGAAGCTCGACACCCTTCACATCAAATGAAGGACTAGAGGTAATTCCAGGAATGAGGCAACGCTTAAAACCCAATCTGACTGCCTCGGCAATCCGTCTCTCAAGTTGGGATACAGCCCTAAGCTCGCCACTTAAACCTACCTCTCCCAGGGCTACGAGTCCCTGGGCAACCTGGACATCTCGAAAGCTTGATGCAATTGCTAACGCAATCCCTAAGTCAGCAGCCGGCTCGCTAATCTTTATACCACCGACAACATTAGTCATAATATCTTGATTGGAAAGGTTAACTCCAGCACGCCTAGTAAGCACGGCAGCCACTAAAACCAAGCGACCAAAGTCCACCCCATTAGCAACACGCCGCGGAGGGCCGAAATTAGCAAGGGTAGTTAAAGCTTGAATCTCAACCAATAGGGGACGACTTCCCTCAAAAGTGG
>Ga0307379_10007351_pt1 | contig 14985 bp, 15 predicted proteins | sample UN2MG_FD_202237 | JGI IMG/M metagenome (GOLD analysis project Ga0307379, IMG submission 202237) | Soil microbial communities from Risofladan, Vaasa, Finland - UN-2 | ecosystem: Environmental > Terrestrial > Soil > Coastal area > Acid sulfate soil | place: Finland: Risofladan, Vaasa | collected... | reverse complement strand
GGCGCGCCGGTCACCTCGATCACGCCGTCCGGCAACGGCTCCTGGTCGCTCTCCCTGCCCGCTGCGGTCGGGTCCGAACAGGCAGGTGGCGGCGCCACGTTCGACGCCATCGTGTTCGCAACGCCGGCCGCGGCGACGGCGAAGGTGCTCGTCGAGCCAGCGCCGGACGCCGCTGAGCTGCTCGGCGCCGCACAGAGCGCCGACGTGATCATGGTGACGCTCCATGTCGGTTCCGACCAGTGGCCTGACCGCCTCCACGGTTTGAGTGGCTACCTCGTGCCGAAGCCCGACCAACGCTGGGTCACCGCAGCGTCGTTCGCGTCGCAGAAGTGGGGACATTGGCGCCCGCCCGCGGGCGGCGAGATCCTGCGGGTGTCGATCGGACGCGACGGGATGGAGGTGATGCACCTCGACGACGACGAGATCCTTCGAGTGGTGCTCGACGACCTCGCACACCATCTCGGCGTCCGATTCGAACCCGATGAGATCCGCATCACTCGCTGGCCGGCCGCCTTCGCGCAGTACCGCCCGCATCACGCCTCCTGGGTCGATGCCGTCGAAGACGCGCTTCCGTCAGGAGTCTTCGTGACCGGCGCCGGCTTCCGCGGGATCGGCATTCCCGCCTGCATTCGGGCGGCCACGTCGGTCGCTGCCCGCGCGAGCGCCGCGGCCCGGCTTCTGGCAGAATCGCCGTGATGGTCTCCACGAGCGACCCCGAACGTCGTGGCCGCCGCTGGATAGCGGCGCCGCTCGTCGCCGCGTTGCTGATCGCCGGCGTCGCCGGAGCGGTCATCGCCGTCGACATCGGCAACGCGCCCGACACGGCAGCGTCGTTCAATGCCGACTCGGCCACGACCACCACCATTCCGCCGACCACGACCACCACGACCGCACCGCCGAAGACCACCACCACGACCGCACCGCTGCCGCGTCAGATGACCCAGCCGATCGCTCCGCCGAGCGACCAACGCGGCGCCGAGGACAACCCGCAACTCGGGCGGATCGTCATCCCGAAGGTCGGGCTCGATTCCGAATTGCACGACGGCATCCGGCTGACCACACTCGATCGCGGCCCTGGGCACTGGCCAGGCAGTGCGATGCCCGGCCAGATCGGCAACGTCGTGGTGGCAGGCCATCGCACCAGCCACGGTGCCGAATTTCGACATCTCGACGCGCTCGAGCCCGGCGACGACGTCGTGTTCACGACAGCCGACGGCACCTTCACCTACCGGGTGACGGGCACACAGATCGTCACACCCGACTCGCTGTGGATCGTCGACCCTTCGGACACGCCCACCGCCACCCTGTTCGCCTGCCATCCGCTCGGATCGACGGCGGAGCGCATCGTCGTCACTCTGGCGCTGACGACTTGACCGACGACACCGCCGAGTCACCGGCGCCAGCCGAGCGTCCCGCGAGATCCCTCGGTGAGCGCATGGCCCGGCCGGCACTGGCCCTCGGTTCGGGCGTCCTCGTCGCGATGTCGATGCCCCCGTGGGGGTTCTGGCCGCTGGCGATCGTCGGCGTCGTGCTCTTCGAGGTCGCGCTCGGTGCGGCACCTGCACGACGCGAGCGGTTCCGCCTCGGGCTGCTGTTCGGTGCGGGATGGATGTACCTCGGCATGGGCTGGATGGTCCAGCTGACGTTTCCCGGCTACCTCGTAGCGGGGCTCGTCTTCTCGCTGTTCCATGCCGGCGCGGCGGTGCTGGCGCCCATCGGGATCTGGCGCGTGATCGGACGCCCGGCGGCACACGCATTGGCCGAAGCGCTGCGCTTCTCGTTTCCGTTCGGCGGCATCCCGCTCGCAACCATGGGGATGTCGCAGGTCGGCGGGCCGCTGGTCGGAGTGGTTCGCGTCGGTGGCGTGATCCTGATCACCTGGGTGGTCTTCCAGCTGGGATTCGCGCTGGCCGGCCCGGCCCCTGGCATCCCGGCCTTCGCTCGTCGATTCCGGCCTGGGGCACGAGGCAAGCCCCACGGGGCGGTCGCGTTTCTCGCAGTCGTCGCGATCGTGCTGCTCAGCGTGATCGCGCCGCGAGGCAACAACACCGGCGAACAGCTGGAGGTTGCCGCGGTGCAGGGTGGCGGCGAGCAGGGCACGAGCGCGCTCGAGGTGCCGTCGAGCCTGGTCACCGAACGCCATCTCGACGCGACCCGTGCGATCCCCGACGGCGCCGACCTCGACCTCGTGCTGTGGCCGGAGAACACGATCGACGTCTCGGTGTTCGACGGATCGGACGTGTACCTCGCGATTGCCGCCGAGGCCGAACGACTCGACGCGCCATTCGCAGTGGGCGTGACCGAGGACCCCCGGGTCAACTCGCAGATCGTGGTGGCCCCGAACGGCGACATCGTCGACCAGTACATCAAGGTCCGCCGCGTACCGTTCGGCGAGTACGTGCCGTTGCGCGGCGTGCTCGAAGCGTTCGGTGCCCCAATCGAACAGGTCGGGCGTGACGCCAACGCCGGCACCGGCCCGGCCTACGTCGACCTCCCCGACGGCACCCGGCTGGGCGTCGTGATCTCGTGGGAGGTGTTCTTCGCCGGACGCGCCCGCGAAGGCGTGAAGGAAGGCGGCGAGGCGATCCTCAATCCGACCAACGGAGCGAGCTACACAGGCACGATCGTGCAGACCCAGCAGGTCGCATCGAGCCGTCTGCGAGCGATTGAGAACGGGCGTTGGGTCGTTCAGGCAGCACCGACCGGGTTCACCGCGGTCGTCGACGCCGACGGCAATGTGCTGCAGCGCACCGCCGTGAGCGAGCAGCGGGTGATCTACGCCACGGTCGAACTGCGCGAGGGCTTCACCTGGTACACGAACCTCGGCGACGGACCGATCATCGGGGCGCTGCTCGCGCTCCTGGGCATGTCGCTCTGGTTCGCACGCCGCTCGCACGCCACCAACCCCGAGTGAACTCGTCCGTCCAGAGTTTGTGCGAGCGACAACGCACGCATTGACGGTGAGCGCTCACACAAGACTGGCAGCCGCCGTGGTCGACGGTTTTTGTGAGAGACAACGTCAAGTTCGTGGATGCGCGGTCACACGAATCGAGCTCCCCGGATTCGTGGCCGCTCAGTCGACGTCGAGCATCAGCGTGACCGGGCCGTCGTTGACGAGCTCGACGCGCATGTCGGTGCGGAATCGGCCGGTCTCGACAGTGGCACCGAACGACTGAAGTCGTTCGACGACACGTTCGACGAGCGGCTCGGCCACCTCCGGACGGGCGGCAGCGATCCAGCTCGGCCGACGCCCCTTGGCGGTGTCGCCGTAGAGGGTGAACTGGCTCACGACGAGGAGCGATCCGGCGACCTCCGCCACGGACCGGTTCATCACGCCGTCGTCGTCGTCGAAGATGCGCAGGCCCCAGAGCTTGTCTGCCAGCTTGTCGGCCTCTGCGGCCGTGTCGGAATGCGTGGCCCCGACCAGCACGCACAGTCCGGCTCCGATCGCACCAGCGAGTTCCCAGTCGACCTCGTGGGACGTCCGGCTCATCACCTCGGCGCGGATCACACGTTGCACGAGCGCTCGCATCGCGCCAGTATCGCCCGATGCCCCCGCAACCAGCGACCCTGCACGTCGGCGACGTCACCGTCACCGTCTTCGCCGAGTTCGGTGCACGTCTCGGCCAGATCACCGTTGCGAACCAGCCGCTCCTGGTCGACGTCCCACCGCTCGACCGCCCGCACCCGCTGACGTGGGGCTGCTACCCCATGGCACCATGGGTCGGTCGGATCCGCAGCGGTCGATTCGCCTTCGCCGGAGTCGAGCACCGTCTCCCGATCAATCACCGCGACGGCGACAGCCCGCAGCGCTCCCATGCGATCCACGGACTCGTCTACGACCGCAACTGGCCAGCCGTCGATGCGGTGTCGGACACCTCGTGGACGGCGACCCGGGACCTCGACTGGAGTTTCGGCGGAAGCGTGACGCAAGCGATCGCGTTGTTCGACGACCGAGTCGAGCTGACGCTGACGGTCGAGACGTCGGTTGGAGAGTTCCCGTCCGAAGTCGGATGGCATCCATGGTTTCGCAAACCTGACCGGCTGGAGTTCTCACCGGCATCGATGTACGCGCGAGACGAGTTCGGCCTGCCGACCGGAGTGCTCGTCGACCCGACCGATGGCCCCTGGGACGACTGCTTCCTCGCCGGCGAGCCTGTCGAGCTGCACTACGAACGGTCGATCGCGCCGGTCATTCGGATCTGGTCCGACTGCGACCACTGGGTCGTCTACGACGAGCCGGCCGATGCCACCTGCGTCGAGCCCCAGTCGGGCCCACCCGATGCGTTCAATCTCGAACCCCACGTGGTCACGCCGACGGCTCCCCTCACCCGAATGATGACCATCGCCTGGTGAACCCGAGCAACGAACGCCATTTGCGTTTGTAGCAGTACATTTGATACGATCGCCCAATGCCCGCGTGGTCGCCACTGTTTGTCGTGGTCGTATGGAGCATCCCCGTGGTGTTCGTGTGGCTGATGCTGCGCCGCCCGTCCGACCGCAGCGTCGCCGCGTTCGCCAAGACCTACGACGTCGCGCTCACGACGGGCAATGTCGATCAGGTGCGCCGTTACATCCAGTGGACCCGTCGCTGGCGGCTGGGCGGCGTCGTCGTTGCCAGCGCGATCGCCGTGGTCATCTCGATGCTCACCCAGCGAGGCGGATTCGGCTGGATGCCACTCGTCGTCGGCTACGGCGCCGGCACGCTGGTCGGCGAACTGCTGCGACCCGCTGAGCGGAGTTCGGCGGGCGGTATCGCGTCACTCGAGCGTCGGGGAGTTCGCGACTTCGTCGTTCCGCGCTTCCTCGCTGTCGTCGCGGTGGTGTTCGTCGCCGGTCTGCTCCCGGCGCTGTTCCTGCTGCTCGACAATCCGCAACGATCGTGGGTCGACACCGTCGACCCGTTGAACCAGGTGCGGTACCGGCCGCAGGACTGGTTCGTGCTCGCGCTCGTCGCCGTCTCGATCGCGGCGCTGGCAATCGCATGGGTCAGCACGAGGCGCTGGCGCAGGCTCCAATGCCGGCCGACACCCCCGACCGCATGGCGGTTCGCCATGCAATTCGGTCGGCGGCAATCATGTCCGTCATCGGAGCAACCGTCATGGTCAGCGGCAGCGTCGGGGCCAAGCTCGGAAGCGCCGCCGGGATGCTGGACGGCGACGCTTCCACGCTCGTGCAATGGACGAACAACCTCGCGTCGTGGATCGGTGGACTGAGCGCGCTCGTGGGTGGAGTCCTGACGTTGACGACGATCCCGCGTCTCGCGCCCTTCTCGGGGGCCCTTCCCCACGTCCCCGAACCCGAGCGACCGGTGATGACCTGACGTGGAGATCCACCTCGACCCGGCCGACAAGGCTCCGCCCTACGAACAGATCAAGGCGGAGATCATCCGTCTGATCGCCGACGGCTCGATGCCGCTGCAGTACCGGCTCCCCTCGATCCGCCAACTCGCCGGCGACCTCGGCGTTGCGCCGAACACCGTCGCACGGTCCTATCGCGAACTGGAGGACGACGGCTTCGTGCGCTCGCGCGGGCGTCGCGGCACGACCGTCATTGCGAACCCTTCACCCTCCGTCGCGCCGACGGACGCCATCGAACAAGTGGTTCGAGATGCCCGCACCGTCGGACTCGACGGTCCGACCATCCTGTCGATGGTGAGCCGAGCGATCGCCCGCAACTGATGGCTACGCGATGGGGTCGGCCCAGTCGGGCTGTTCCCGCGCGTGCTCGTGGTCCCCGCAGACCCGGGCTCGGGGGACCAGGGTTGCGTTACCGAGTGGTAATGGAGCGCCGATAGCCTCGCTCGGATGTCGCACGCCGGTCTCGATCCTGACGCACCGCTCAAGATCGCGTACCTCACCTACCGCGGCAAACCCCATGTGGGTGGCCAAGGCGTGTACACCCGCCACCTCACGAAGGCCCTTGTCGACCTGGGCCACACCGTCGAGGTCTTCGGTGGCCAGCCCTATCCCATCCTCGACGAGCGCATCACGCTGACCAAACTCCCGAGCCTCGACACCTTCAACGACTACTTCCCGGGTCGTTTCCCCGGATTCTGGGAGCTCAAGACCCGCGAAGACCTCCTCGAGATGGCGTGGTTCATGACCGGCGTGTTCCCGGAGCCGCTCGCATTCAGCGCTCGCGCCGCTCGCGAGCTCAAGCCACGCGCCGGCGAGTTCGACCTCGTTCACGACAATCAGTGCCTCGGTTACGGCATCTTGAAGATCGAGGAGAAGATCCCCACGATCGTCACGCTGCACCACCCCATCACCAAGGACCGCGAGCTCGAGATGAGCCACGCCAAGACACTCCCGAGGCGCCTGTCGGTCGGACGGTGGTATTCGTTCGTGAAAATGCAGGGCAAGGTCGCATCGAAAATGCCGCGCATCGTCGTGGTGAGCCAGAACTCGATCGACGACATCCACACCGACATGGGCGTCGACATCGATCGGATGCGCCTCGTGCCCGTCGGCGTCGACCCCGACCTGTTCAAGCCGCTCGACCACGTCGTCCGCAGACCCGGGCGGTTGATCACCACCGCCTCGGCCGATGTCGCCCTCAAGGGGTTGTCGTATCTGCTCGAAGCGATGGCAAAGCTGCGCACCGAGCGCGACGTCACGCTCACGATCATCGGCAAACCGCGCCCCGGACACTCGATGGATCTGATCGACTCGTACGGTCTCGCCCCACACATCGAGTTCGTGTCCGGCGTGACCGACGAACGCATCGTCGAGCTCTACGCCGAGGCCGAGATGGCGGTCGTCCCGAGCCTGTACGAGGGCTTCAGCCTGCCCGCCATCGAGGCGATGTGCACCGGAACACCCCTTGTTGCCACCGACGGCGGCGCGCTCCCCGAGGTGACCGGCGCCGACGGCGAAACGGTTCTGCAGTGCCCAGCCGGCGACAAGGACGCCCTCGCCGCTGCAATCGCCCGCGGCCTCGACGACCCGGAACTCCGTGCGCGCATCGGCACCGCCGGTCGTCAACGAGTCCTCGATCGCTGGACCTGGAAACTGTGCGCGCTGCAAACCGTCGAGCAGTACCGCGAGGTGCTCGCGATGCCCCAGAACGTCGCCAAGCTGCGCGTCAACGGACGGATCTGAGATGTTGACGATCAAGTTCGACCAGCTCGGCCTCGCACCGGGCGACCGCGTCCTCGACGTCGGCGCCGGGTTCGGTCGCCACGTGTTCGAGTGCGCCCGTCGCGGTGCCGATGTGGTCGCCCTCGACTACGCAGAAGACGAGGTGATCCAGACCCGAGCAACGCTGGGCGGCATGGTCGATGCGGGCGAGATCGACATCGACCGCTTCAAGGGCGTGCTCCGAGGCGACGCCACCACGCTGCCCTTCGCCGACGGATCGTTCGACGTCGTGATCACCTCCGAAGTGCTCGAACACATCCAGGACGACGTGGCGGCCATCGCTGAGATGGTCAGAGTGCTCAAGCCGGGCGGGCATTTCGCCGCCACGGTTCCGGCCTGGTTCCCCGAGAAGATCAACTGGATGCTCTCCGACGAGTACCACGCACCGAAGAGCGAGGGCGGGCACGTCCGCATCTACAGCGCCACTGAGCTGTCCGCGAAACTGCGCACGGCCGGCCTCGACCTGCAGGGGCACCATCGCGCCCACGCACTGCACTCGCCCTACTGGTGGCTCAAGTGCGCCGTCGGGCCTCGCAACGACGACAACCCGGCGGTGAAGAAGTACCGCGAGTTCCTCGAGTGGGACATCATGGAGCAGCCGAAGGTGACCCAGGTTGCCGACCGCGTGCTGTCACCAGTCATGGGCAAGAGCATCGTCTTCTACGGCGTCAAGCAGGGGGACCACGTTCCCCCACCCGCGGCACTGGGGCGGCGGTGAAGCACGTCACCCATCTCCCTGGCGTCCTCAGCGCGAGCGAGCTGCAGGCCACCGGCCAGCACCTGGCGTCGCTCCAGCTCGACACCGGGATGATCCCGTGGTTTCCCGGTGGCCACTGCGACCCGTGGAACCACGTCGAGTCGGCGATGGCACTCGACGTCGCCGGCTTCCACGACGAAGCCGAACGCGCCTACGACTGGCTCGTCGACACCCAGCGCCCCGACGGTTCGTGGCATGCGTACTACCACTGCGACGGCTCGGTCGAGGACGCCAAGCTCGACACCAACGTGTGTGCCTACATCGCCACCGGCGTCAGCCACCACCTCCGCCTCACCTGGGATCGAGACTTTGCCGAGCGCATGTGGCCGACCGTCGAACGGGCGCTCGAGTTCGTGCTCGACCATCGACGCGACGACGGCTTGCCGCTCTGGGCGGTCGAACCCGACGCGCGACCGTGGGACTACGCACTGCTGACCGGCACGTCGAGCATCCAACACTCGCTGCGCTGTGGCGCCCGGCTCGGCGAGCGTGTCGGCCAACCGCGTCCCCAGTGGATCGCGGCCGCTGACGTGATGGCCCACGCGGTACGCACGAACCCAGACGCGTTCGAACCGAAGACCCGCTGGGCAATGGACTGGTACTACCCGGTGCTCACCGGCGTGCTCACCGGTGAATCAGCCAAAGCTCGCCTCGCCGAAGGGTGGGAGACCTTCGCCATGGAGGGTCTCGGAATTCGTTGCGTCAGCGACGAGCCATGGATCACCGCCTCCGAGACCGCCGAGTGCGCGCTCGCCTATGCATCGATGGGCGACATGTCGACCGCCACCGATCTGCTGATGTGGACCCGCACGCACCGTCGCGACGACGGCTCGTACTGGACCGGCATCGTGTACCCCGAACCGGTGCTGTTTCCCTTCGACGAACACACGTCGTATACCGCCGCCGCAGTCGTGCTCGCCGTCGATGCCATCACCCGAGCCACCCCCGCCAGCGACGCCTTCGTGCCCTTCTAGTCGGGGCGGGTCCCTGGCGGGCCCGCTTCCGCCCTCCGAACTCGCCACCTCCGGCGTCTCACCCTGCTCGCACAGATGAAGTGGCACGGTCGCTCTGTCCGGGACGGGAACGGGTCCGGAGGACTGTTACGTTGCTCTGTCGATGAAGTCGACGTTTGCACGCACGGTGTTCTCGATCTGGAGCTGGTTGGTGCTCGGAGTGGTGGTGATCGTGTGGACGCCGATGGTGGCGATCGTTCGGCTCGTCACCATGCCGTTCGACAGGGGCGCCTACGCCGCCGGCTACCTGTTCCGCAAGCTCACCGTCGTCCACGAACGCCTCACGCCGCTGTGGAAGTTCCGCACGTCGGGCACGCTGCCCGACGACATGCGACGTCCGTACGTCGTCGTCTCGAACCACGAGAGCTTCGTCGACATCCTCCTGATCTCGCATCTGCCCACCGAGATGAAGTGGATGTCGAAGATCGAGATCCTGCGCATCCCGCTCGTCGGTTGGATGATGAAGCTCGCACGCGACATCCCACTCGAGCGCGGCGACGCCGAGTCCACAGCGAAGGCGCTCGCTGCGTCGAGCGAACGCTTGAACTCCAAGGTGTCGGTGATGATCTTCCCCGAAGGGACCCGGTCGAAGACCGGCGAACTCCGCGAGTTCAAGTCTGGTGCGTTCCGCCTGGCGATCGAACACCAGGTGCCGATCCTGCCACTCGCCGTGTACGGCACCCGAGACGCACTGCGCAAACACGACTGGCGACTCGGCAACGCTGAGGCCGAGGTCCGCGTCCTCGAACCCGTCAGCACCGAGGGCCTCACGATGGACGACATGCCAGCGCTGCGAAGTCAAGTGCGCGACCTGATCAGCGCTGCTCGCGACGACCTGCGTCGCGAGTTCGGCGACTGAGCGCGGACGGGCCGACGTGGCATTCCAGGTACCGGTCCGTCTCCTCGCCGCTGTGCGACCGTCGGTGCCCGCGGCGCTGCTGGTCGCGATCGCGTCGAGCACCGCCGTCTTCACCGCCACACCGTTCCTGCTCCCGGCGGTATCGGACGAATACGACGTTGCCGTCAGCACTGCAGGATGGATGTCGACAACGCAGCTCGCCGGATTCGTGCTGGCATCATGGGTCGGCGGTCGATTCCTCCGGCCGGTCCGATCGGTCTTCGTGATCGGTGCGCTCATCGGCGCCGTCGCCAACCTGGGCTCGGCAGGCGCGCCGACTTTCGAGATCCTCGCCCTCATGCGATTCGGCAGCGGCCTCTCGCTCGGGTTCGCGGCATGGATCGCCTGGCAAGCAGCGTTCGGCGACAGCCAGAAGACGGGAGATGTCGCAGTGGTCGGACCACTCGTCGGGGTGGTCATGGCGCCGTTGATCGCGCTCATCCTGGAATCGATCGGGCTGAGGTGGCTGTTCATCCTGCTCGCAGTGTTCGCCGCGACCCCGTTGATCTGGTCACGCCAGGTACCGCGCACCGATCGGCTCCGCCCTCACCGCACCCGCCACACTCCGACTCGGGCCGCTCGGGCGATCCTGGTTGCCCTCGGAACCATCACGCTGGGTGGATCGTCGGTGTTCGTCTACAGCGCAGCGATCGGCAAGGACCTCGTCGGGCTGTCGCCGCTCACCGTCTCGTTGCTGTTCAGCTGCAATGCCCTCGCCGGCATCCCGTCGGCGCGGTGGGCCGGTCGCCGGGGCCCGGCCGGCGTGTGGTTCCTCGCGACCGCCATGTGCGCGCTCGCCATTGCCGCGTCGCGTAGCGGGCTGGTGTTCGGCGCGGCCATCGTCGGCTGGGGCTTCGTGTTCTTCATGGGCGTTCCTGCGGCCTTCAAACTCCTCGCCGAACGGTCGAGCTTCCCCGAGGAGCGCGCCGGCGACGCGCAAGCGGTGATGGCGCTCGGACGCGTCTTCGGCCCGCTCGTGGGCGGCACCCTCATCGCCGCCGGGTCGGCGGTCACGCTCGGCTTCGTAGCTGCCGGCGTGATCGCGCTCGGGGCGTCGCTGCTGCTGTATGTCGATCGGGAGCGCTTTGTCGTGGTGCGCCAGTACGGCGCCTGGTCTCAGACGCGGGCGTCAGTCGACTCGACGCAACACGCGTAGCGAACCGGTTGCCGAGACGAGCTGGAAGCGTCCCGACTCGAGCGCCGGGCGGAAGATCTGCTCGTACGGCGGGCGTCCACCATCGGCGGGATCGGGGAACACATCGTGGATGGCGAGCGTCCCGCCCACTGCGACGTGTGGCGTCCATCCTTCGTAATCGAGTCGAGCGGGCTCCTCGCCGTGCCCGCCGTCGATGAAGAGCAACGACAGCGGCGTGGTCCACGTCGACGCGACGAGCGGGGACTTCCCGACGACGGCGATCACCGAATCCTCCAGGTCGGCGTCGTGGATCGCCGCTCGGAAGAACGGCAGCGTATCCATCTTGCCGATCCGGTCGTCGACCACCATGACGTCGTGATGATCCCAGCCGGCCTGGTTCTCCTCGGACCCGCGATGGTGATCGATCGCGAACAGCACGGCGCCCGAACGTTCGGCGGCATCGCCGAGCCAGATCGTCGAACGACCGCAGTACGAGCCCACCTCGAGCATTGGCGCACCAGGCACGGCCGCACTCGCCGCGATCGCCGCGTCCCACAATGCGTCGCCTTCGTCGGCGGGCATGAACCCCTTGGTTGCGAGCGCCAGTTCCCGACGCCCGGGTGTCACCAGGTGTCCCAGTGAATGATCGTGTCGGGGTCGGGACGCAGGGCCCGCTTGAAATCGGTGCCGACCGTATACGCGAGCGAAGTGAGACACGCCTGTTGGATCTCGTCGAACGGGATCCCGACGATGTCGGCGACCTCCTGCTCCATCATCAACGAGATCGTCGTCCACGCGGTGCCGAGCCCTCGGGCGCGAGCAGCCAGCATGAAGCTCCACACACCGGGAAGGATGTTGCCCATCGACGACGCCGACATCATCGCCGGCGCGCCATCGACGCGGCCAGCGGTACAGCCCAAGACGAGGGCGGGTGCCTCGGCCATGTGTTCGGACAGGTACGTCGCAGAGTCGGTGACACGATCCTGCTGGGCCTGCTCGGACTCGCCGTCCTTCTTGATCGATCCGGCGAAGAACGGCATCTCGCGGTAGATCGCCCAGCACTGCTTGTAGATCTCGCCGATCGCGTGACGCTTCTCGGCGTCCTTCACCACGACGAACTGCATCGTCATCACGTTCGACCCGGACGGCGCCTGCATCGCTGTCGCGACACATTCGCGGATCACGTCGTCTTCGACAGGGCGGGAGAAGTCGAGCCGTTTGCGAACGGCACGGGTCGTGTTCAGTACTTCGTCGGCGGAGATGTCGAGCAACGTCATGCGACAACTGTACGACGTGCCAACATGGCGCCTGTCATGGAGAGCACCACCCCCAACCAGTCGGCCTTGGACGACCTCGTCCGACTGCTCGACCTCGAAGCCATCGAGGTCAACATCTTCCGCGGGAACTCCCCCGACGAGAACCGTCAGCGGGTCTTCGGCGGCCAGGTGGCCGGTCAGGCGCTCGTCGCGGCCGCCCGCACGATCGACGAACGCGGCCGCCTCGTGCACTCGCTGCACGCCTACTTCCTCCGTCCCGGCGACCCGACGGTCCCGATCCTGTACGAGGTCGACCGGATTCGCGACGGTCGCAGTTTCTCCACGCGACGTGTCGTGGCGATTCAGCACGGACGAGCGATCTTCAACCTGCAGGCGAGCTTCCACGACGACGAGCCAGGCCCGGACCATCAGCTGCCGATGCCCGACGGTATGGGCAACCCCCTCGATCTCGACGATTTCCACACCCGCATGGCGCCGTATGCCGAGCAGATCGGCGACTGGTATCACCGGCCCCGACCGATCGACTTGCGCTACGTCGACGGCGACCCGACCAGTCGCCGGGGCCAGTCGACCACCGAACAGCATGTGTGGTTGCGCGCCGACGGTGTCCTGCCCGACGACCCGGTGCTGCACGCCTGCGTGGTCACCTACGCCAGCGACATGACGCTGCTCGACACGACCCTGCTCCCGTTCGGACTCGACTGGGACACTCCGGGCATGCAGATGGCAAGCGTCGACCATGCAATGTGGTTCCATCGCCAGTTCCGGGCCGACGACTGGCTCTTGTACGCGCAGTCGGCGGTGTCGACGTCGTCGGCGCGCGGCATGGCACGGGGATCGATCTTCACCAGCGACGGGCGGTTGGCCGTCAGCGTCGTCCAGGAGGGACTCACCCGCCTGACGAGCTGAGGGCCGCACATCGCGATAGAAGTGGGGAAGTGCTTCGAACCCCTCTCGCCGTCGCAACCGCGGCTGCACTCCTACTCGTTGCGTGCGGATCCGATGGTGGTGGCGAGTCGTTCGGTATCGGCCGACCAACGGACGAACCGGTCATCACGGTCACGACGACGGTCGAGCCGACCACGGTCGCGAGTTCCGAACCCAGCTCCCCGCCATCGTCCGTAACGCCAACGTCGAGCACGACCACCGCCGCACCCGGGCCGCTCCCCGAGCCGACGGTCGCGTTGTTCGACATCGGACGCTTCGATCAGCCGGTCGACGTCGCCTCCCGACCAGGAATCGAGGATGTGTACGTCGTCGAACAGCCCGGGCGCGTCGTCGCGGTGACCGATCTGTCGACCGACACAGTGCTCGACATCACGGAACTCACCGACGCCAGAGGCGAGCAGGGTCTGCTCGGACTGGCCTTCCACCCCACCGCCGACCTGGCGTACGTGCACTTCACCGACTCCGGCGGCGACACCGTCGTTGCGGAGTTCGCGATCGACAGGGCGACGGGACGCTTCGATCGCGCCAGTTTCCGCGAAGTCCTCAGCGTTGATCAGCCCTACAGCAACCACAACGGTGGCCAGCTCGCGTTTGGCCCCGACGAGCTGCTGTACATCGGCCTGGGCGACGGCGGCTCAGGCGGCGACCCCCGGCGGTCTGCCCTCGATCTGTCCAGCCGTCTGGGAAAGATCCTGCGCATCGATCCGACGACCGCCGACGGCGAGCCGTTCACGGTCCCCACGGACAATCCGTTCGTCGACGACCCCTCGGCCGATCCGACGATCTGGGCATTCGGGCTGCGAAATCCATGGCGGTTCTCGTTCGATCCCGAAACGGGTGACCTGTGGATCGGTGACGTCGGCCAGGGCGACTTCGAGGAGATCAACCGCTCGATTGCAGCCAATCGCAGCGACGCCGCCCGGGGGGCCAACTTCGGGTGGAGTGCCTTCGAGGGGTTCGAGCGCTTCAACGACGATCAGGCAGTCGACGGCGCCGTACCACCGCTGTTCGTGTACGACCACTCCAACGGTCGTTGCTCGATCACCGGCGGTTCCGTGGCGCGTGGCGACGCCATCGCCGATCTGGCCGGCTGGTATGTGTTCGGCGACTACTGCACCGGCCAGATCTGGGCGCTCGACCCCTCAGCCCCGGCGAGCGAGCCGCGCATCGTGGAGATCGCGGAACTGAACAGCCTCGCCGCGATCGCTCAGGGCCCCGGTCGCGACCTGTTCGCGGTCTCCAACGGCGGCACGGTCTCACGCCTGATCCCCGGCTGACACGCCCGCCCCGACGCGGGCGATGAGCGAACCCGCCATATCCGGTCACCCCGCTCATCGCAAGCCCCGGTGCCGCCGAGCGCAGGCTCAGGACGGATGGTTCAGCAGGTCGCGCGACCGAAGGTGGAAGTGGCAACGACAAGTCATGTGCATTCCTCCTCTCGATCGACGGACAGCGTCAACGTAGCTCACACACCGAGCCGTGTCGCACGAGTTTCGCGGGACGTGCCTGCGGTGCCAGGCACCAGGCGTGCGCCTACCAGGTCTCGCCGTGGTCGGGGAGGGTGTCGGGGGTGCCGACGATCAACGGGTCGGGGGGAACCACGACGTCGAGGTTCTTGCCGTCGTAGGGCAACACGTGCAGGACGTGGCGCATCGCATTGATGCGCCCACGCTTCTTGTCGTTGCTGCGCACGATGTTCCACGGCGCCCGTTCGGTCGAGGTGCGGTCGAACATCGTGAGCTTCGCCTGGGTGTAGTCGTCCCACCGATCGAGCGAGGCGATGTCGGTCGGGCTGAACTTCCACTGTCGGACCGG
>Ga0307379_10007350_pt1 | contig 14985 bp, 25 predicted proteins | sample UN2MG_FD_202237 | JGI IMG/M metagenome (GOLD analysis project Ga0307379, IMG submission 202237) | Soil microbial communities from Risofladan, Vaasa, Finland - UN-2 | ecosystem: Environmental > Terrestrial > Soil > Coastal area > Acid sulfate soil | place: Finland: Risofladan, Vaasa | collected... | reverse complement strand
TGGTTTTTCTGGGGCGTGTAGGGAAAAGATAGATGAAGCGATAAGGACAAACGTAGTAAAGATATTTCGTTCGTACGATGCGCCTGACATTAATGATCCTCGGTAGCTCAATTGGTAGATAGCGCCTGACTGTTAATCAGGAGGTTGGAGGTTCGAGCCCTCCCCGGGGAGCCACAAACAACGTCCAAGTGATTGGACGAAGAGTACGCGGTCAGCAAGACGAGGTTCAAGTCCTCGTGCTTCCTCTTTGGATGGGAGCTTTAGTGTCCGTTACCAAGTTCTCGGTTTTTGGGGGCGTGTTGGAATTGGTATACAGGGAGCACTTAAAATGCTCTGCCAGCAATGGCTTAGGAGTTCGAGTCTCCTCGCCCCTACCAAACCTTAAGTTATGAAGGAGAGACCCATGACCATCTTGTACATAGCTGGTGTATGGGCAGTGTTTTTAGTCGGAGTTGTAGCAGGTATGTGGTTAGGTACAATTCTTAGCTCGAAGGGCCGAGAGTGAATAAGAAGGACGTGCGGACGAGGATTGACGTATGTAACCTCGCACCACCGACTAGCGCCTCACCAAGTCCGCAGCCCGGATGATTTGCCATTGCCCCATAAGTGGATTCGTTAGGCCCCCTGCTCAAGGCAGGCCACACGTTCTTCTACTAACCTATGTACCCGTGGCCGGGTATTGGTGCAGTATTTCCGAAAGGAAAGCCATGGACCAGAAGCATGAAGAGATGTTGGAAGATTCTCCTGCCTCCAAGCTGTCAAAATTAGCCGACGATATAAATGCGGCTTACGATAGATGGGGGTCAAAGGCTAACTCTGCGCTCAGTCAGTACAGACTATTGGTAAACAAGATTAGAGTTAGCTACATCGGTGAATCTTTCTACGCTGAAGGACGCCGGGGGAGTGAATCACAGTATCACTTGGCTGTTGAGAGAGTCGTGGCGGGCAAGGGGTTTGACATTTGTGTTAAAGAACTCAATGCTGAGTACGAGTTTGGAGGAACGACTATTTCAATCGAGGAGATGCCAATCAACGTCAGTGTCATGCTGTTGATAGTAGACCCGGTCACTAAGGATACTCCGATAGACAGATTCATCAATGACTATGTAATGCACGTTCGGAAAGCTAGAAAGAACTTGCTTACACTTATGCCGTAGCTGGTGCAGATGAAGTTGAGAAAATCCCTACGTAGCTCAGAAGAGTAGAGCGCCCATCTGCTATTGACTTAGTGTGGTCAACGATATAGGTAATCTTGACGCTCTGTGCCCAACACATCGTTGGGAGTTTGAGCACGGGTTACTGGAACTGGCGTAGCTCAATTGGTAGAGCGCTTCTCTCATACGGAAGAGGCTTGGTGGTTCAACTCCACCCGCCAGTACCAACTCCATTCACCAGTACCAGTGAGAGGTAATGGTAATGTTTGGTGACTTTGTTCCACTTAACAAGTCTTATTATATTCGTTGTGGAGTTCTTGATTTGCTAGCAGGGAAATCAGATACCTTTGATTTTCTTCATGGCCAGTCAGAATTATCGTCGGATCTTGAGTCATTATTGAATTTGGGCTCGCGACAAACTGAATCAGGCACACTATTTCGTTTTATGCAGTTTGCTTCGTGGAGATTCATGCGAGAAGATCTTAGGATGTCGAAGGTCGGAACATTGGTAGATCGACCGATTTGTGATGATCCTGACATTGTGAGATTATCACAAACTCAGTTGTTACAGCTAGATAATGGAACATCGCAGTGGGCAAGTGCGGCAGTAATTTGCGGAGACGCCCAAAGACTTTCGAATGCTCCATCGCACTTAGCCATAACTTATGAAGTAGTCGATTCAGATAGTCGCGATTATCAGAGAGTTGATTCGACAATTCTTTCACAAATGCATGGTGCACTACTGTTTGCTAGTACGGGACAAATAGCTTTTTCTCCGAGACAGCCGGAAGATTATTGCTTCGCCAGAGTGTTTGATTTACTCGATGCCTCAGACGGTCAGAGACGATGGCCTAGTTTGTCTGGGCACGAAAGTAATCGTGTAGTAGAAGTGGATGCAGCGTTGGATCAAGTAAAGTTAGGTCATCCTGTGGAGTCAAGAGATCATCGGGTTGTGCAAGCTGTTGCTATGCGTTATCCAGACGTTGTATTTGTACATCCTACCTGCGTCAGAAAGAGTTGGCCGAAGTTTTGGGCCTTCTTGGAAGTGCTAAAGGCCGGTGGCTCAATTCCACCCGTGGGGACCATATCTTTGAGAGAGGAGATCTGATGTCCATTCCATTTCATCTGATGGACCCTAAGATCTCTAATGAAGAAGCAATACGCAGAATGCAGGAATGGAACAGATCCACGTTTTGGCTGAAGCCAGTTATCTGGGTAACAGCAGCGATCTGTGGTGTTGGACTTATCGTAGTCGCTTTGATTAACTCGGCCTGAGGCCGGGGATAATGTCGCGGGTGGCCGGTCGGCATCGGACTGTGGCTCATAACCACGGGTCAAGTGGGTTCAACTCCCGCATCCCGCTACTAAAAATCAACGTCGTAGGAGATATCTATGCATACGACAAAAGTAGAAATGAAAGACGGCCGTAAGTTGGAAGGTATAGTGTGGTCCGTCCGCGAGAAGGAAGAATGGTTCACACTGATCGTTGGCGATGACGAGTACAAACTTGGCATGGCTGACTGCAAGAGTGTAGTAACACTAGGAGAACGGATAAGCAGAAATGTCATAGGTGACCAGGACATGCTTAAGGAATGGAAGAATAGAAAGACACGCGGGTACTAGCCCGCTAAGGGGACTACTGTATGAAGATTCTTGAGATCGGCCCAGTGCTGTTCAAATTGCCTGATGATTTCTCTGGTGGGCTGTCGGACGCACTTCGTCTCTTGGCAGACTACCACGAACTTCCTAAGACTGAGAGGAAACGGCTATCACGCCCCTCCAAGCGGGGGACGCCTGATCGGCCGAAAGAGTATCAGGCCTTTAGAGAGTCTCGGCTAGGGGAATTCTTCGCCGCCGTTAAGGAAGGCTACAAGGTACACGGAAGCGTTTGCATGATGGAAGGCGATGAGACTAAACTCAAGGAAATGAAGTGGAAGTAGTATCACAGCGGTCAGAACGCATGTTGGGAGGTAGCTCAGGTAGTCAGAGCATTCGGCTGATATCCGAAAGGTCGTGGGGGCGGCACCCACCCTCCCAACCAACTATTAACATTTGAGTTTATTATGGTAATATCATGATAGAAGATTCAAATGAGGCGTGTTAATAGGAAAGCCTAGGCGGGGCTGATAGTTCAATTGGCTAGAATAGAAGTCTCCAAAACTTCAGATCGAGGTTCAACTCCTCGTCGGCTCGCCACACAATTTACGGAGAGATCGCATAGCCTGGCTAATTGCACACGCTTGGAACGCGTGCGGGGTAAAACCCACGTGGGTTCGAATCCCACTCTCTCCGCCACAATATGAAGGGCGTTCTAGATGGCACATGTAGGCCAGTGGTTTAAGCCACCTGATTGTGATTCAGGAAATCGCGAGTTCAAATCTCGTCATGTGCCCCACTAATAAAAGGGAGATGGCATGAAGCTACAACCGTATGCCGGATGTAATTGTACTCAATGTCGCCATGCTCCCTCAAAGATAAAGCAGTTCTTTAGACGGCAAGATCATAAGAAGTATCGACATGCGACTAAGCGAGCGATACAACTAGGCTTGCCGGAACCAGCGAAGATTACATGCCGTAGAATTGGATGATGCCCCTTGGTCCATTGGTACGACGCTTGTTTCTGGAACAAGAGAGCGGGGTTCGACTCCCTGAGGGGCAACCAAACTTAAGTGGAGATGCTATGGCTACCTCGACATGGCTTATAGACTGGTCTACCCTAGACCCAGGTGTCGTACGTTCTTTGCAGACGTGGAAAGCCGCCGCCTATAAGACCTTTAGGATGGATGATGACGAGGACATTCCTACTGCTATGCGAGAAAATGATTTGTTGGCCGCTATGACCAAGAATATTTCCACAGACCTGTTCAAAGAGAAGCACAAGGAACTATTGCTTCGGCTGGAGAGTCGGTCTAAGATGAAGACCCCTGAGGGATGGTTCTAATGACCTCATTATCAGATCGTATTGATGCTGTCGTCTTTACTGAGGTCATCGCGAGCTATGACAACCCTGAGGCAGTAGACAAGTTGATTAGGATACTTGATGAGGGTAGACGACTTCAGGACTTCAAGACATCGAATGTCATTTTTATGTTTAAGTTGAAGAAGAGGGCAGATGGGACTATTCGGAACGGATGGTTCTAATGGCCGTGAAAAGGCTCAAGGGCATGAAGCAGCTAAATAAGTGGAATGTTCTTACGTTCCCTACTGAAGCTATACGAATGTCAAACAGCACCACAGATACTTCGACAATGCCAGTGACAGAAGAAAATCGCCTAATACTCTTTCGGAGGGGTCATGAACGTATCCTCAAGAGAATACAAGATAGAGACATGGGAGATTGGATCTAAGATGGACATTGCCGACGAGAAGATGAAGGTTGTCAGCGAGTCAGTTCACAGATTGATCCAGAGTATTTCTTCTGGTCTTGAGAAGGAAAGTCTCGATAGCTTCCTTGCTACGGCTCAGAATGAGCTGAGCCTGAAGAAACTAGCTGGTGTTTCGATGGAGTTTGACTACCCGTGTGTATTTACGGGATCTCCACACTCAGACGGGGCTACGTTTGCGGAGAATCATTTACGAATGATAGACCGATTGAAGAACAGAAGTCCAAACGATTGGATTTGATTATGGGTAAAGATCCTAAAAATGGGGGTAACCACCAGACGTGGTCATACCCGGCCGACAAATTCATTCCGAAGGCAGAGACCAAAAGTAATCACATGTATGCGGGGCCGTTTTCGGCCAATTACAGGTACTCTGCTGAAGCCCGTAGAATAATTAAGAAGATGCATCGTAAGCGTTGCAGAGCATGGAGTAATGATCAAGTGGGCATAGCTCAGTGGTAGAAGTTTAGCACCGGGTATAGCATAGTGGACATGTCCCTGATTGCCTATCAGGTTACGCGAGTTCGATTCTCGCTACCCGGTCCAACAATTAAGGCCTTGACCATATGTCTATTTAGATGCCTCCTAGTAGGAGACTGCATCTAGACACTTGACAAGTGCTTAGATGTGAGTATTTTGGCATGTTGTCGTGTATATTTTGTTCTTTGAAAATATGATATATGGTTGTGCGTTAAATTTCTTACGCGCATAAAATCATAAAAGGAAATAAATGAGAATCGTGAAACGAGAACTAAGTTTCACTACGAATTTCAAAATCTCATAAATACCCAAGGCTATTGGGGAATTCAAGCCTGTGGAGATTGTGTAAGACTAAAAGTCCAGTCGATTGGATTTTTAAGCAACGGTCATTGAAGCAGGAACTAAACCGTGTGCACTTGTGCGCACAAATTAGAAAGCAGGTAAGATATGCGTCAGCCATTATATAAACGTGTGTTTCGATTTGCCGATAGGGACGCATTGACCGATGCTATGTTACTCTCGGGGGAGCTAAAAGATCCCGGTCGTCCGGGGTTCGATGAGTATCGTCTAGACGTGCCTGTTCGAACGACGACGGGGGCGGTGAGGCTTGCTCAGGCGCTCGTAACCGAAGGCATTCCGTTTAGTGTCGGTCCATATGAGTACGATGGCGATGATGATGGTGATAAAGAATAGAGTGGGCGCGTGGTCAAGCGGCGAAGACATCTGCCTTACAAGCAGAGCATCGAAGGTTCGAGTCCTTCCGTGCCCACCATTTTTAGGGTGTTAGAGTAGAAACTCAGAAAGGAGAGTGGGCCTGATCCGGATTAGACGCTATTATGGAGGAGCAATGCTGCATGCCGAGGTGGACGAGGCCTCGTAAAACACGTCCAAACAAACTTAACTGCCAACACACCGGCTCTTATGGCTGCTTAAGCGTGGCCAGCCGTAACTAGAAACGTCGCGATTCTAGAGCGGTCCAAGTCGAGCGACTGCGTGCTAGCGGGGTTACACGGCTAGCGCCGAGGATATCACAGGGTAACTAGGGCGCTAAGTCTTGTGAGATCTGATACAACGCTCGAAAGCTAAGAACTCTCCAAGCATGTGGATGAAGATTGCACTGAAGTCTTAGCGGACTGGAGGTTCGAGTCCTCCACAGGTCCACCATTTTATTACAATGGATGACGATGTAGAGCCAATGACTCCGAATGAGATGCTACAAGCATATCTTAATGGCATATTTAAGGAGACACTCAAGGACTTCGATAATATGCAGATCACTCCAGATCTGATAGCAAATATTCAGAGAGCGCTTCAGAAGGCTCTTTCGAAGGTTCCTGGATTGCCTAAGGCTAACGTTGAGGTGAAGAGATTATCGAGTGGGCATATGATCGTTAATCTAGTTCCTCCTGACGATTCGTCGGATGACTGGAAGAATGGAGTTAGCGGAGCGTAGGGAAGAGGTATCCCACTTGGCCTGGGACCAAGAAATCGCCGGTTCGATCCCGGCCGCTCCGACCATGAATAAAGGCGTACATTATAGGCGACTCACGGGGCTGGTGCTCCCCCGAGGAAGAGCGCAGGCTATCGGGCGGTCGTTCGTTGGAGATCCGGTGATGCCTAGGGCACCATAGGAAATAAGATGGTTTACAGATTTGTAGTGTGGCTTTGAGATTGACAGAGATCTCAACGCAGCACGAAACTTGGCTAGTATAGCTACCCTCGGCTTGAGGGAAAGTTACGCCTGTGGAGACCGTGTAAGACCTGCTTGTATAGGGGCTGTGGTTGTTGAAGCAGGAACTAAACCGTGCACACTTGTGTGCACAAATTAGGAAGCAGATAAGAAACATGGTTCCTTACCCGATCAAAACAGACAAGCCGTATAAGGTGTACTTGAAGGACGTTGAGAGGGAAGCCTTCGAGCAGTTTAAGTCAGCCATGCTGCTTGATACGGTAACGCAGGGCGCATTGATGCCGGACGCGCACACGGGGTACACTCTTCCGATAGGAGCAGTAATAGCTACTAAGGATGTCGTTTATCCTAGTTTTGTTGGATACGACATCGGGTGTGGGATGTGTGCACTTCCTCTTACTTCTGACGTAGACGTAGTACGGGAAGAGGCGTCAAACATATTCGGATCTGTGTACGAAGCAGTTCCCGTTGGTTTTCACACTAACGAAAAGGCCATCGATACTAAGCTCGATCCTGACGCTCTGACTGAGCGGGGCCGCGAAGCGTTTGAGAAGCGCGGTGCTTTCCATGCTCTAGGAACGCTAGGATCAGGGAATCATTTCATCGAGATAGGCACCAACCCGAATGGTAAGGTTTGGGCAATTATCCATTCAGGATCGCGTGGCGTAGGTCACGGGATCGCCACTGTCTACATGAAGTTGGCGTCTGGCGACGGAAAGGCCAGAGAAGGTCACTACGCTTTGGATGTATCAAGTGATGATGGAAAGGCCTATATCAACGACATGAATTGGGCATTGGCGTTTGCCCTTGATAACCGTCGAGAAATCATGCACCGAGTCGTAAAGGTAGTCACCGATCTATGTGGCGGTGAGGTCGATTGGGACGATCTAATCAACCGAAACCATAACCACGCTGAGAAGCGCGGTGACGTGTGGATTCACCGTAAGGGTGCAACTCACGCTGAGGAAGGTATGATGGGAGTCGTTCCTGGCAACATGAGGGACGGTTCGTTCATCGTTCGTGGCAAGGGCAATCCTGAGTCGCTCTACTCAAGCTCGCATGGCGCGGGTCGTGTTCTTGGTCGAGCGGCTGCGAAGCGGCAACTCAAGTTTGAGGACTTCGTAGACACGATGGATGGTATTACCGCGAAGGTTGAGAAGGGTACCTTGGACGAGTCGCCAATGGCGTACAAGGACATAGAGAAAGTGATGGAGCAGCAGTCAGAGTTGGTAGAGATTGTTGACCATGTTAAGCCTATCATCAATGTTAAGGGATAGTCATGCCCAATACAGAAGACGCTGATCTAGTAGTTCCTTTGAGTAAGCTGATCAATAGCCTTGAAGGTAGCTTATCTGTCCTGAAGACTAACAAGAAAGGTAGCGACGAGTTCGAGCGCGGTAGACTTCAGGGCTGGATGCAAGTTCATGACTATCTTCTTAGCATATGTAGAGCGTTTGCAAAGGAAGAGCGACGGGCGGTACCAGCGGTACTGGCGGAGGAGCTTATATCTCCTTGTCCGACGTAGGGTTCAACTCCCTCTCGCCCGACCATTCTTCTTGCTTTGTAGAGACCCATATGAGATGCTCTCGCAACGGTAAAAATGAGTGACAAAGCTCTTAAGCTTAATGGCGCGATTGATGAGATCGAAAAGCTTCGTAGGGAAATTGCAATAGACGGTCATGTTCTTCTCGCCACCAAGATCGATCAGGTGGCTAAAGAGCTTCGTAAATTAGCCCGTACGTGTGCTCATGCATATGGTGAGGCTACGAATCATAGGGGACGTAAGAGATGAGCGGACGTAGCTCAGTTGGCCAGAGCGCGTCCTTGGTAAGGACGGGGCCATGGGTTCGAATCCCATCGTCCGCTCCATTTCTTCGGCGTTAGTGCCGGTAAGTTCATAAGGGGGCTGCAATGAACAGTATGCGATTGGTAGGATTTGGTAGGCATTCTGATCAGAGTGCATACGAGGAGTACGACGACTTACAACAGTAGGAGCCAAATGGCTAGGAAGGATCGGGAGATGAGAAATGTACTGCTTTTGAATGGTAACGGTGATGTACTCAATTTCATTCCATGGACCCGGGCGATGTCGCTCGTATTAAAGGGGCGTGTAACGGTCTACGAGGAATTCGAAGATGAAGTACACTCACAAACACGCTCGTTCAAGGTGCCAGCTGTAATTTGCTTGTTGAAGATGATTCCATTTAAGCACAGTGGAAAAGTCTCACTTAGCAAGCAGAATCTCCTGATCCGAGATCAGTATGCATGCCAATACTGCGGTAAGGAACTGAAGCAACACACCACTACCGTAGACCACATTCTTCCGGTTAGCCGTGGTGGAATGCGTATCTGGAAGAATGTTGCTGCGGCATGTAAGCCCTGCAACGGTAAGAAGGGCAATAGAACGCCAGATGAGGCTCATATGCACCTAAGCACACAGCCTTGGATTCCTACCCGCAAGGTTGTTTTGAAGAAGCACGCTGAGAGTCTTGGAGTGCCGGAATGGTTGCCCTACTTCGCGTGATCCGTAGGAGATGCTATGGACATTATTACTGCGCCTCAAGAAGCAGATGTTACTGACGGCCGCGAGTCGTTGTTCATAGCTGGTGGAATCACAAACTGTCCTGACTGGCAGTCGGAGTATATTGAACTTCTGAAGGGCGTGCCGGGGGTAGCTTATAATCCCCGGCATCCCGACTTCGATACAAGAGATCCAGACGCCTCGATTAGTCAGATTGAATGGGAAGCCGATCATCTCATGAGGGCCGATGCGATATCGTTTTGGTTCACAGAAGAGACGTTGTGCCCAATTACTCTGTACGAACTCGGCCAATGGTCGCCTAAGCGAGTGATGTATAATGATGACGCTGGGGAGATCATCGGGCATCGAAGACTGTTCATTGGAGTGCACAAGAACTACGGACGCCGAACTGACGTTGAGTTACAGACCGCGATGATACGGCCTGAGATTCAAATCGTGTACTCGCTTCAGGATCTTGCGAGGCAGGTACGTGAATCATTCGAGGGATAGGTAGTGGGCCTTGATCGGCTCTAGGACCAGATCAGAGGGGCACGCCGGGAGCGGTTTTATAAAACCTGCTTGGGAATCCCGGCCTCTGCAGTACACGCCTCTGGCCATTACCTTCCTTCAGATTTATGCGCAGGTGGCGAAATTGGCAAACGCGTACGGCTCAAACCCGTATGGGGCAACTCTTGGGAGTTCGAATCTCCCTCTGCGCACCAATTTTGAAAACAACTTCTGTTAAGGGATTGACGTATGATAGGCTTGACCAGAGGCTAGTTCAGTAGCTCATATATGGAGGTGTGTCTAATGGCTTCAGCACTAGTAATCATGCTTACTCTTCTTGCTGTATGGAATTTGATTGATTTCGTGCTCATGACTGTTGTGTCGTTCAAGGGTGAATTGATCCCTGCTGACATGAAGATTGTCGTCTACTTTATGGTCAAGTCTATCGCGGTGATTACGGCATGCACTATGTCGGCGTTTCACATTGCGCAGGCCGCAGGCTTGGGCGGTTACTAAATGCTGTGATTTAGCGGAGGTATAGTCTAGCGGCAAGGCACCTGTCTTGAAAACAGGAAGCCCTCACGGGTTCGGGGGTTCGAGTCCCTCTACCTCCGCCAAGGAATAACGTGGAAAAGAAGATAAGTCCGGGAGTCTACATCAAGGAGATTGATATGTCTCAATGGGACCCCATGGAAGTCAATAGAAGATTCAAGTGTGAGCGATGTGATAAGGTATTACAGGATATGATCACTTCAGTGCTCTTAGGAACGTACGAAGATCCACTAGAGATATGCAGGGCCTATTGTGATGAATGTAAGGTTGAGATCATACACAGTATAAAGATGTGGCCTGAGTAATGGCTATCAACTTAGGCCCATTAGGACCACTCCCATTACAAACGCCGAAACGGCCTATAAATAGACTTATCAGAGAAGGTGATGTTGGTCCTTTTTGTGAGACGTGTGGATCGAGCCTTAGGACGAAATGGTTTGTTTTTCACGAAAAAGGATGCACCAACAAGCAATGCACCAACTATTGGGATAGAGAATTGTCAGAACTGAAAATGTGGCCGTAGTGGAGGTGTAGTCTAGTCTGGTCTAAGGCACCTGCCTCGAAAACAGGAGGCCCTCACGGGTCCGAAGGTTCGAATCCTTCCACCTCCGCCACCTTTGGAGAAAAGATGAGAGATCCAGCGAGAATAGACAAGGTACTCAATATCATCAGGAAGTACTGGAAGACGTATCCTGATCTAAGACTGACGCAACTACTGACCAACGTATTGGGCACTGGGGATAACTTCCACATCGAAGACGACGAGTTGGTAAAGAGGCTTGACGAGTACATGGCCATAGTTCATAACATTGCCACGTCTGAAAATAAGTTTGCTGAGGACACGAATGAATAGGATCGGTGAGTGTCTTGAAAGAAACAGTAAGGAATAGTGATGGCAAAGCGAAATGCAAAATCTACGAAACGTGTCCCAAAGTCTGTACCACCTTCCCCAACGACCAGATCGCGGCGGAAGCGTGCTAAGGATACTCTTACGAAGAAGGTTAAGTGCTTAGCCTGCGGCAAGAAGCTTACTATTGAGGTCTTTCAAGAAGATCCAGGTGACTCGATTTCGATAGTGTACAACGGGCTGATCTGTCGTGCTTCAGGAAACTATGGAAGCGCGGTATTCGATCCACTGGCAGAGCGGATCAATGGTGAGTCGAGCAGTATCTATCTTGAGTTTGTAATTTGTGACGACTGTGTTCGAAAAAATGGACGTACTATTAATTACATCAGGACGAAGACTACATCTAAGTCAACGACAGACCGACGGATTACGTACGAGCAGTATCATGGTGATAACAAGGTTGTACAGGAGCTTTGGAAGAAGATCTATAAACTTGATCCTGGTCGCACACAGGAATTGGATGACTTTTTTAGGCAGCGACGAAAGCGTAGACGGTAATTCTTGCGGAGAGGTCGCATAGTACGGTCGATTGCACTTGACTGCTAATCAAGAGAACCGAAAGGTTCCGTGGGTTCAAATCCCACCCTCTCCGCCACTTCTTTACCTCACAATACGTTCTCTCTATTTTCTCTCTGATCTTTACCGATACTTCTTTTGATACCCTCTATATAGAAGGCCATAGTGTCGTTCAATAAGTAGTATTTTGGAGAAGCCATGAGCAATGAGAATGATTCAATACGTAGGACTGGAACCCGAGAATGGGCCGAGAAAACTATAAACTGCGTAAATGGGTGCAAGCATGACTGTAGATACTGTTATGCTCGTTGGTATGCAGTAGATCGATACGCTCGGATGCCCATGGACGAATGGAAGGATATGAAGGTCCGCGATAAGGACGTTCGCAAAGGCTATAAGAAGTATGACGGCGTGGTAATGTTCCCGAGCACTCACGATATAACACCGGAAGTTACGGGACCGTGTCTGTTGGTACTTGAGAAGTTGCTCAATCACGGCAACGAGGTCTTGCTGGTATCGAAACCACACATCGAGGTTATCAAAGAGATTGTTAGTCGTTTTGCGTGGGCCACTGATCAGTTGCGATTCAGATTCACCATCGGCGCGGTCTCAGACGATGTTCTCGGATATTGGGAGCCAGGAGCGCCAAAGTTCATGGAGCGTAGATCTGCTCTCAAGATCGCGCACTTTGCTGGATTCAAGACTAGTATCAGTGCTGAGCCATTGCTCGATCCTGCCGACGTTAAGAGGTTATTTGCTTTGCTGAGTCCTTTTGTGAACTGGGAATTCTGGATAGGCAAACTGAATAAGGCTGAGTCGCGGGTGAAGTTGGACGACGGCGACCGCACGATGCTAGATAAGCTTCTTGCGTGGCAGACTGACGAGCGCGTCATGGAGATCTATGACACATTCAAGAATGAATCATTGATTAGGTGGAAGGATTCGTACAAGGAAGTCATTGAAAGGAGCGGTAAATGAGTATGTCTAGTCTTCCGAAGTGGGTTATTCCTACGGCTGTTGGTGGATGTGCGCTACTTGTCATCCTTATGCTCGCAGGCTGGTGGGTCGGAACGAGCAATGCCGAAGTACGCCTTCGTCGGGCTATAGAGGCGAAGCTGACGGACAATAAAAATGAGATCAGTAACATGATGCAGAAGATCTCACAGACAGTACAGGTCAGCGACCGTCAGGCCGAAAAGACACTTGAACTCGTCACCGGCTATGCTGAGGCGCGGGGTGGTGTCAAGGGTGGTGGCATCATCAATATGTTGCAGGAAGCGATCCCAAGTCAGAATCTTGCTACTTATGAAAAGCTACTTCCGATCATCACTGCAGCCAGGGATAGCTGGACGATGCGTCAAAAGGAACTGATCGATCTCAAGCGTGAGCACGATACGTTGCGCACGATCTTTCCAGCGTCAATCGTCGTTGGCGGAAGACCTGAGATCAAAATCGTTGTCGTGGCAACAGGCAAGGCCACGCGAGCGATGGAGACTGGTGTCGAAGAAGAAGAGCCTCTTTTCAAGGACTAGGGGTGGACTATGTGGTTCTTCTATCTAGTCGCACTGATTCCGGTGATCATAGGTGCAGTAATCTGGGTTAAGGATAATCAGGTCACGTGGTGGGAATGGTTGGCCGGGTCTGGCATCGGATTCCTTCTAGCCATCATCTTCCACCTGATGTCCTTCTACTCGATGACAGGCGATATTGAGACGTGGTCAGGACGATTGACCATTGCAACGTTCCATCCACAGTGGGTCGAGGAATATCAAGAGATGCATACCCGGACTGTGGGTTCCGGTAAGAATGCACGGACTGAGGTATACTTCACTACAGAGCATCGTACTCACTACGAGCACTGGACTACACAGGGGACACTTGACTCGTATCGTATTACCCATAATTTTTACAACGTCATTGCAGAGAGATTCGGATGTGTACCAAAGAAGACGCGTGCGTATAAGAGTGGCTTCGATGGAGGAGATCCTAATATCTATGTAGCAACAAACATTACAGGTCATGTTATTCCGACAGTCGATGTTCGACAATGGACTAATAAGGTTCAGGCATCTCCAAGCGTTTTCAGTTTTGTGAAGGTGCCAGAGTCGATTAAGGTATATGAGTATCCACCTAATCCATCTGTGTGGGAATCTGGGCGACTTCTGGGAACTGCAAAATCTGTAGGTATCTATGAATGGGACCAGATGAATGCGCGTCTAGGGCCTACCAAGAAGGTTAACGTTATCATGGTAGGATTTCCGGCAGGCACTGAGACTATGATTGGCCAATATCAGCAGGCGAAGTGGATTGGTGGAAAGAAGAACGATCTCGTCATAACGTATGCAGGTTCTCCCGGCCAAAAGCCTGAGTGGGTCTTCACGTTTGGATGGACAGAGCAGGAGATTGTGAAGCGAAATCTCGATCAGATTGTGGCTAACATGACAATCGACAAGGATTTGATTCCACAGATCGAGGAAGAGGTTAGGCGCAACTACACCATCAAGGATTGGGACAAGTTCGACTATCTTGGCATAGAGCCTCCTGGCTGGTCCTATATTGTATTTCTTATCGTAATGGCTTTGGCGCAGGGTGGATTTTACTTCTTTGCACATATGAATGAATTCAGAACTCTGGAAGGCTATTAGTATGTCAGATACGGCACCACGACGACCGGTTGTCGGAATTGCGACTCTCTTCATTCGAGAGACTGAAGGGACTATTCTTCTCGCTGAACGTCGCGCAGGGAAGCGACAACCCTATTTCAAGGATGGGTAGGTTCCCTAGCACATACACAAATGGTATGTCTTGGGAATCTAAATACGGGACCCGCGAAAGGGACGTTGCGCAGTATCTGGGGAGGCGGGGGGATCTGCGGGGCTACTTGCAGACGCGCTAGCGTGGCAGGATATTCTGCTGCGGGAGGGGGCCGCTATGCCTAAACGGCCAATGGCAACGAGTGGCCGCATTCCGGGCCTGCTCGGATGGTTCTGTCGTGCATCGTCGGTGAATATGAGTTTCATTCCCGTACTCCAACTGCACCAGTGCTTGGAGAGTTGTGTTGAAAGATACCCGTGGATCAACTAGCATCTGCTCTCACGAAGGGTAAGCGACACGTGCTACTGCCGAGTTGTCGCCTTGTGTAGTTGGGAGTAGGGAGCCTAGCAGTGAAAAGTCCCACAGTCGTAGACCTCTATTCAGGTGTCGGTGGCCTCAGTCTCGGGCTTGAGCAAGCTGGCTTCCACGTCGTGGCTGGTGTTGAGATTGAAGAGATTGCT
>Ga0307379_10007348_pt1 | contig 14987 bp, 27 predicted proteins | sample UN2MG_FD_202237 | JGI IMG/M metagenome (GOLD analysis project Ga0307379, IMG submission 202237) | Soil microbial communities from Risofladan, Vaasa, Finland - UN-2 | ecosystem: Environmental > Terrestrial > Soil > Coastal area > Acid sulfate soil | place: Finland: Risofladan, Vaasa | collected... | reverse complement strand
AAAAATGAAATTGTATTGTTTTATTACCCGTATGATCGACAAAATCGAAACGTGGTGGTATGATTTAAAATATGGAATTGAAAATGTGTTTCATTGGGTTCCTGTTATCTGGAAAGATAGAAATTGGGATCATTACTTTATTTATGTGATACTTAGACATAAACTGCGTCTCATGGAAATACAAATACGAGAGTATGGACATCATACTAATAGTGATAGAGATGCGGACAATATAAAAGTCTGTGTCAATCTTCTCGATAGATTGATCGCTGATGAATATTCTGAAATGGCTTTTAAGAAACATGAAGAAAAATGGGGTGAAGCAGATTTTACTTTTACTCCATTGGAAGAAGACCCTGAATTGAGCGAACTTCATATTGATCGTCCTAATGTTAAAACAGAAGAAGATAAAGAGCAAGAACGAAAAGAATTTCGTAGAGCTTCTGAACATGAAGCAAAACTTCGTGAACAGGATCTTGATATGCTTTTTAAAAATATGCGTAAATATATCCAAACATGGTGGGATTAAAGCGGGCGTTGGAGAGTTGGTACTCCATCAGCCTTCCAAGCTGACGCTTCGGCATCGCGGGTTCGAGTCCCGCCGCCCGCTCCAATTTTAAAAGGTGAATAATGAAAATACCAATGTTTTTTGCAAAGAAAGGTTATTGGGGAGAACACGGATATGTTAGAGTTTCTTTTTGGAAATATCTAACCTTGGTTGAACATTATGTAACGAAAATCAAATGGATAAAGGTGAAAAAATGTTGGAATATCAAGGAAAATACGGTAAGGCAAAGGTAATGATTGATAGTGTGGACAGTGCAACTGTTTCACAAATTTATGAGTTTCTGAACCATGAAGTATTTACAAATCATATTGCTATTATGCCTGACACACATGCTGGAAATGGTGCTGTAATTGGGTTTACAATGGAAATGACAGATAAGGTTATTCCAAATGTTGTTGGTGTTGATATTAACTGTGGTATGTTTTCCTTAAATCTCGGTAAAAATGTTTTAGCTGAAATGTCAAGAAGTGATATTGATGGAAACATTCGAGAATACATCCCATTTGGTACAAATGTTCATAAAGAATCTCCTCTTGTCAATGAAGGATTTTTTGATCAGGTAACTGCTGAGCATCGTGCCTTCACTATGAAATTCAACAAACGATTCGGAACAAGTTATGCTCCTGTTCAATTTAACATGAATGTTTTAGAACAAACATGTGAAAAGATAGGGATGGATGCAGGTCGTACCATCAAATCAATTGGCACACTTGGTGGAGGTAACCACTTCATTGAATTGGGTAAATCTCAATTAACTGGAGATTATTGGTTTACTATTCATTCTGGATCAAGACAATTTGGTTTAAAGATTTGTAACTATTGGCAACGACAAGCTGGCAAAGGACAGCTTGCATATTTGACAGGTGACAATATGTTTGGATATTTGTCAGATATGGTATTTGCTCAGAAATATGCTGATCTTAACAGATTGTATATGGCTAATCATGTCTTAGAAGCATGTAGACATGGATGGTCAAACGTAAAACAGCATATTCAAACAAGTCATAATTTCATTGATTTTAATGACTTTATTATCAGAAAGGGAGCAATCAGATCATACATTGGTGAATATATGATTATTCCTTTTAATATGGAAGATGGTATTTTGCTCTGTTCAGGAAGATCAAATCCTGAATGGAATTATTCAGCTCCTCATGGTGCAGGTCGTGTTGCTTCAAGATCATGGGCAAAGAAAAATCTTAATTTAGATGAAGCTAAACATAGAATGGAAAAGAGTAACATATATTTTTCCAAATTACCCAATGATGAATTGAAGGGTGCTTATAAAGATCCTAAAATTATAGAAGATGCAATCGAGCCAACTGCCATGATAGTTGATCGTTTTAAACCTGTCCTTGCAATGAAAGATTAACGCAAAGCGATCTCAGGGACGCCAGGCGACCCATAAGGGATCTTAGAAGCGGGTGTAGCTCAGGGGTAGAGCGTTCACCGTCCAGGTGGAAGGTCGTGTGTAATCGAAAGACACCACCCGCTCCAGTAAAGGCATAAAATGAAAAACGAAATGTTTAATGATGATAGTAGATATCGAGAAGCTGCTACAATGATTGACGAACAAACGAACAGAGCTTTGAGAGATATATTTAAGTTCTGGATTCAAGAAGGTTATTGTGCCAGACAAATTTCACATGTCATGTTGTTAGCAGTTCATGACTTAGAATTAGAATCAGTATTATTCAACGAGAAAGGAATAAACCTTGAAAAAGTCGAAAAAGAAGATGGTTGAAGTTGTACTGCATCAACATAAAGATCCGCAGGGTCGTGTATTTGGGGCACCTCATCCTGTTGACGCAGAACATAAAAAAGCAAAAACACAAAAGTTTCACGATTTAACTATAAAGCGGACATAAGCTCAAAGGTAGACATTGATCGTCCGCTCCAGAGGTAATTTATGGAAAGCCAATTAACACCAGAACAGATCAGTGCTACATTGAAAGCAGAAAAAGTTAGGTGGGAAAATCGAAGAAGAATGGCTTGGACGTCATTGATTGCTATGATGTTTCAAACATTGATATTGTTGTTTGCACCTTCACACATATTAACGCCCGAAAAAATCAAAATAATTCAAGAACCATTAACATGGGCATATATGTGTGAATCATGTGTCATTCTGGGATATATGGGTTTCACAACATGGGCTTATATAAAAGATAAATTCGGTACAAGCCCCATGTAAGGAGACATGTAAATGAGACCACCTAGATTAGAAGATGAAGATGATCTTGATGAAGATCTCGATGAGCATCGACATACTAAAAGGAGAAGTAAAGTTTCTGATACCACTGAGTCTGAAGTTGAAGATACAGTGCTTATGCATAAAAGATGGAGAAACAGAAGACGCATGGCTTGGTTGTCATTAATTGCAATGTTTTCTATGACATATTGTGTCTTCTTTACAGACCTTGTTTCAATTGAACGTATGCAAGTTTTAAAAGAAGTTGTCACTTGGTTTTATTTTGCATGTATCTCAATAGTTGGAGCATATATGGGATTTACTACCTGGGCATCGAAAAAGTAAACTTATGCGGGTGGGTACTGAGAGCTTTCCCGGGTAACCATCTCAGACATCACCAACCCCCACCCGCTCCACTTTTGACACAAATATGTAGGCGTTTTTGTGTCAAAAACATGCCACGTGTAGCTCACCGGTAGAGCAGTTGGTTGAAGCCCAGCGTTGAACGGAGTTCAATTCTCCGCCGTGGCACCACAAAGGATTGAAAAATGGAAGATAGATATAAGGGAATGAATATGTTTATTTGTAAGCATGGGCATGTAAAGTATTCCCCAAAACATCTATCTCCAAATATTTGTAATTTATGCGGAACAACAACCTTTACACAAGAAAGAAAGGATAAGACAATGGCAAAGAAGCCAGTTGTAGAAAAATGTTCTTTTTGTGGAGCATTACCAGAAGAAGTTGAGAAATTATTTGACTCTGGTAATAAAGCCATGATCTGTGATGAATGTGTTATGAACTGTTTGAATATCATGGTTTATGGGGAGCAAACATTTGAAATCGACCTCGGTGAGATGGAAGAAGGTGAATCTGATGATATCTCGAACGAGGGGTGTTAACTGTAAAAAGAAACAACTGATCGCAATTAAAAATGAAAATGGAGTCTATAAAGCAGCTGAGATACACTCGAAAAAAGATCGACCATTATGGAGATTATTCATTGAGTATTTTAACTCAGTTGAAATCGGAGAGAAATTTTCAAGAAGCGATCTGTTATATGCGACATATGAAAAACATCTAGTTCCATCATTAAGAAAAGATTTAACAACTATTGATTCATATAGAAGTTATTTAAGAAAACTAGAAATAATTGAACATGTTGCACCTGGAATTTATTTAAAGAAACTTAATCTGCCTGTTGATATCACATTAACTATGGTTAGAAAAGCAACATCGGTAGATAAATGGAAAGAGTGGTTTATTCCCCTACATGAAAAGTTAGGGTTGAACGAATCAGATTTAAAATAATTTATGGTGGAGGTGGCGAGAACTGGTAGACGCGCTGGGTTGTGGCCCCAGTGTCCAATAGGACGTGCGGGTTCAAATCCCGTCCTTCACCCCATTTTATAAGCGGACGATTTTTAGGGTTTTATGTTGTATGATTTTTAGGGTTTGGTGTCACTAAACCTGTAAGGAGATTAAATTTATGGAAGATAAAGGTGTATAACGATGCCAATTTATGAGTATCAATGCGAGAAATGTGGATATATATTTGATGAAGTTACCTTAAAACTGGGACCCATTAAAATGTCAACACATTGTCCTGCATGTTTAAAAAATAAAGAGCGTGGTATTGCAAAAAAGATTATGTCAAAGGGATCCTTTGTGGTCAATGGTTATAATGCACACAACGGATATGCTGGAGTTATGAGATAACTTTAAAATAGGTGTAAAATGGAAACTGATGCTGAGTACATAGTAAGCGAAAAAATAATACAAAGAATATGTGAATGTGGATGGAATGCTTATCTATGTGGCGGAGCCGTCAGGGATGAGTTTCTAGACACTGAACCAAGCGATTATGATATAGTTACTGATGCTCTACCGGAAGAACTTGTAAAGATATTTCCGGATATGAACGTAAAAACATTCGGTGTTAGTTTTCTTGTAACAACAGTCAATGGAATTGATGTTGCAACATATAGATCGGATAAAAATTCAGGGCCAGGTAGGTTTAACTGTGTCACAGAAGCTTGTGAAACCTTAGATGAGGACTTGGCAAGAAGAGATTTTACATTTAATGCTCTTGCTGTTTGCCCTTATACAGGTGAGATCGTTGATCCCTTCAATGGGAAAAAGGACTTGGAAAATCGAGTCGTTAAATTCGTAGGCGATCCAAATCAACGTATATACGAAGACCCTCTAAGGATGATCAGAGCAGCCAGATTTGCTGCCCTAACCGAAGGCAGGGTCGATTTAGAAAGTTTTAATGCAATATACAATAACAGGGATATGGTTAAAAATGTATCTCCTGAACGAGTCCGTATCGAGTTGTTGAAGGTCATGAAATATAAAACTCCAAGCATTTTCTTTGATGTTTTGCATGAAACAAAAATATTGGAGATCTTATTTCCCGAACTTGATGTTATGTATGGTCATACTGGTGGTCAATATCACATTGAAACCTTAGATCAACATTTTAAAATAACTGGGGATAATTTATCAAGAAAAGACCCTCTATTAAGATTGATTGGATACTTTCATGATATAGGAAAACCCGTTGTTTATGACGGAACAAATTTCATTGACCATGAAAAAGTTGGGGCCGATTTGATCGAAAGTATCTTTAAACGATACAAGTTCACTTTAAAAGAAACTACAAGAGCTAAAAAACTTGTCATGTTTCATATGAGATCAATTGACTCTTTAATATCAAACAAAGCAATACGAAAACTATTGAGAGTTTTTTCTGAAAATGATGTTAAATTCAAGGATTGGTTGAAGTTGAAAATTGCTGATAAGAAAGCTAATCTATCATCTGATAACTATACAAGAGAGCACATCAAAACATTTGCTCTTAAAGTTCACAATACATCTAAATTGACTGAAAGCGGTGGTTTCAAAATAGCTGATTTGAAAGTTGATGGAAATGATGTAATGAATATCCTTGATATTAAACCTGGAAAATGTATCGGTTTAATTCTTAAACATCTTTTGTCTATTATTGTTGATAATCCTGAAAACAACAATAGAGAAATATTAATACAGAACATAAAGGATTATCGAGAATGTCGTCAATAACAGCAAGTTTAAGTCAAAAACAGTTGATTGCTCCACCTCCATTTATAAAAAGCAACATTCAATATGAAGTTCAAATGGGGTCAGTTGCATATGGTGTATCATCTGATGAATCTGATATAGATGTATATGGATTCTGTATTCCACCAAAACATGTCATATTTCCACATTTGGCAGGAACAATACCAGGTTTTGGAAGACAGCAGAACAAGTTTGAACAATATCAACAACATCACGTTAAAGATGTTTCATCTGGAAAAGAATATGATATTACTATATATTCAATTATAAAATACTTTCAATTATGTATGGACAACAATCCAAATATGATTGACTCTTTGTTTGTTCCAAGGAGATGTATCTTGCACACCACTCAAATAGGTGGTCATGTAAGAGAAAACAGAAAGCTGTTTTTGCATAAAGGGGCATGGTTTAAATTCAAAGGATATGCATATAGTCAAGTGCATAAGATGAAAATAAAAAATCCAGATGAAACATCAACTCGATATGCAATGATTAAGAAACACGGATATGATGTTAAATTTGCTTATCACGTGGTTCGTTTGTTAAATGAAGTAGAACAAATATTAATTGAACACGATATTGATCTTGAAAGAAATCGTGAACAATTAAAATCTATTCGTCGTGGTGAATGGACCATGGAACAAATCATTGACTATTTTGAAAGCAAGGAAAAATCCCTTGAGTCAGTGTATGCAGAAAGCGATTTACAGCATAGTCCAGATGAAGATAAAATAAAGAATATTTTATTGGAATGTTTGGAAATGCACTATGGTTCTTTAAGTGATTCTATCAAACTAGATATTTCACCTATAGATTTATTGAATAATATAACTGATTATATAGAAACATTAAAAAAGAAAATTTCTTAATAATGCCCCTGTAGCTCACTGGAATTAGAGCGCCTGGCTACGAACCAGGGTGTAGGAGGTTCAATTCCTCTCAGGGGTTCCACAATTAATCAAGGAGAGTGTATGGCTGAAGAAATGCAAAATGGAGAGTCTAAACCTGCAAAGGATGATCTGACTCTCCTATTAGATTCAAGCTATCCTTTACTTCAAAAATTTAGAGAAAACTGTCCTGGCACTTTTAAACACTCTCAAGCTTTAATGGGAATGGTTGAAGGAATATCAATTGCTTTGGAACTGGACATTCCATTCATGAAAGTAGCTGCGATGTATCATGATATTGGGAAGCTTTTTAACTCTAAATATTTTACAGAGAACCAGCTACAGGATGAAAATCCACATGAAAAATTAGATCCATTAATAAGTTATCAAATTCTCAGTCGTCATGTTTCTGATACAGCATTATTATTAATGATGGACGACAGATTTCCAAGAGAACTTATACAGATTGCCTGCCAACATCATGGTAAATCTGTAATGAAATATTTCTTTGATAAATCAGGAACTGATGTTGAAGATTTATTTCGCTATAAGTCTGCAAAACCAAGATGTGTTGAAGCTGCTGTATTGATGATTTGTGATTCAATTGAAGCAAGATCAAGATCAGAAATACAAGCAGGCAAAGGCAATTTTGATCCAGCAGGAGTAATCGAAGACACCATCAATTCATTATTAAGTGACGGGCAACTGGATGATGTTGTAATGAGATTGGGGGATCTGCAAAAGATCAAAGATGCTCTTGCAAGAGAGTTGGAAGGCACGTTTCAAAAGCGTGTTGATTACAAGAAGGCCAAAGACGAAGGTCATTCAGAAAAACCAACAGAGTAGGAGGTATGATATGCTCAATATGTTTCCAGGTGGTGCAGGGGGTGCTCATGACTAAGTAACCCAAAGGAGGTGATAAGTCATGAGCAAAACCCCCAAAGGCGGTCAGAAAAACCGCAAATATGGACGTGCAGCCCGTAAACCTTCCCATGTTCGTTATACTAATGAACGACGCTGGGAAACAAACAAAGCACGCAAAGCAGCTAAAATTCAAAAACAATTAGATCGTAAAGCTGCTCGTAAAGCTCGTAAAGCAGCTAGAGATTAACCATCTTGTACCGGGGCGCCGAAATCCGGGAGTACTCCTTTGAATGGATCAAGTGCTACCCGAAAGGTTGCTCCGGTACAAACATTCCCCAGCTATCCCAATGTCGGTGTGGCCAAGACGGGACTAAGGCTATTGGTTGCAACCCAATGATCGGGGGTTCGAATCCCTCCACCGACTCCAATTACACAAAAATAATTAAATAGACTGAATAACTTATATGGTGTAAACAATGGAAAATAAAATAAATTTCTGTAAACCAGCAACCATGAGCGAGTGTTCTGCTGTAAATCCTGAAAAATGCAAACACTATAAATCCTCTAAAATGCATAGTAGATGTCTGTTTCAATCTCTTAAGCTGGCTGATTGTTATCACTGTGGATGTTCAGAAGCTCAAAGCGAAGCCAGAAATATAGAGGTAGAATTAATTGAAGAAATAAAAGAGAGCGATATGCCAACATGAGGAAAAAATGGAAACAAAACAAGTAATTGTAATACGAAAAGATTTAGCTATGAGAAAGGGCAAGATGATTGCTCAAGGTGCACACGCATCAATGAAAGTCATTCTTGATAAAATGAGTACAACTTACATTGGGGGTGAAGCAGTAGATAAGAGGTTATATCTTAAAAAAGAAAATCCAATGTATCATTGGATTCAAGGTCTTTTCACAAAAGTTGTTGTTGGTTGTAACTCCAAAGAAGAATTATATGAACTTGCAGAAAAAGCAGCCATGTTTAAAATTCCATTCGCTGTTATTGAGGATGCAGGTTTAACTGAATTTCATGGGGAGAAAACGGTAACAGCATTAGCAATCGGTCCTGATGAAGTTTCAAAGATTGATGAAATAACAGGCCATCTAAAATTACTATAAAACAAGGGTCCGTCACCCAGTCCGGCTGAGGGTACCAGACTTTTAATCTGGCGAGTTTCTACTCCATCGCAGGTTCAAATCCTGCCGGACCCACCACTTTTAAAAAAAGGAATGCCAATGAAAATATTTGGCTTAAGGAAAAGGTTTTACATCCCACCCCTATTAGCACTTCTATTTGGATATTGTTTAGCATTCTATTATCCACATATTGAAGTAAATCATGTCTATAAAATTCTTCCTGTCTTTACAGTTTACACAGAAAAAACTTTACAGGTAGATCAAGCTGGAACTTGTCGTGGTATTGTAATTCTTATAAGACCAAATTGTAAAGATGATAAAACTGTTAAAACCCACGAACTTGTTCACGCAAGACAGGCATATAAAAGTTTTTTCTTCTATTGGTTAATTGCGGCAATTGATGATGAATATCTTGCCAAAATTGAATGTGAAGCGTATGCTACTGAAATTGTAAATTCTAATCAAATACCTATTATTGCAAGATTAATTCAAACTGAATACACTCCTAATGTGAGATATGATATAATTGAAGATTATCTTATGGAATATTATAAAGAGCCAATCATAAAAAAGGTTTACAAATCATAAGATCGTCTACGACACTCAGGGCATCTGTCTAACAGGTCCTTGAGTGCCGCAGCACGATTAACTTCCCAATATTGTTTTTCTTCTGGCATATCTAATACACAGGCACAATCAACTTCTGTCATACAACTTTTGTGATTATACCCACGATTGATCATTTCATTTTTTAAATCCTCATGTCTTTGATATAAGAATCTTGGTTCAAATAAATTGTTTTTCAGATAACCATCAATTTTTTTGCCTTCTTTTAATGAACCCAAGAACATATGCATTTCAAGATGTTCACCACATAGATGTTTTTGACAAAGAATTTTCGGATCACATAACCACATTCTCATTTCATCACCTCTTAGTAGTATTTCGCCTTACAAATTTCTTTTATCATTTCAATATATAGTTCTACACGTTCTTTAAATTGTCTGCGTGCTGGATTCTCTGCTGTTATACTTTTTTTAGTTCCCTTTAATCTCATTGCATATTCAAATGAAGCATCTTTATCATCTTTTCTTATTCCATCCTCTGGTGATTCAAATGCTTCTGCTAATTTTAACAACCTTGAAGGAACCAAACCAAATTTTTCCTTTCCCATTGATAATAACTTAGCATCCAATTTATCTTTATCACCATATGTATAAATATAGAAATATTCTTGATCGTCTTCATGTAATGTAACTAAACAATCCTTTCCATATTTAAACAATAAATCAAGGTGCTTTTTTATAATTTCATCTTGATGTGAAGGTGTAGAATATTCACCGGTTTTTACATACCCACGATTTGGTTCTTTCCCCCAAAAGTCGAAACGTCTTGAAAGGTTAAAACTTGTTGGGCTTGCTAGAGGAATAAAAGAAGCATTGACATTAGCAGGATATGGATTATCTTCTAAAAAGTTTAATACTGCCCAAGGACCTGAAGACTCGTCTCCATGAAACCCTGCTGCAATCAATACAGTCGGTTTATCTGATAGTTCTTTTGGATGTAAAAACAAAATTGGAAATTCACGAGCATACCCCAAAATAGTTGGTATAATGGCATGTTTTTTAATTACAACATTCAGCCTATCAAAATACTCTGTAATATTATAGTTGTACTCGCTTTCAATTTTTTCTTGTAAATATTTAAGATATCTGTTTAGTATCATCTTCTATGTCCTCATACTCTGAAAGATCCTCACTATTAATAAAATCACCGACACGTCTTAAATAGTCATGCCCACCATCAACCATCAACTTTCCACATTTACATGCTACAAAATCATGGCGATGATAGGACTCAATAATATCATTACACGCCAGGCATTTTGCTGCATTTCTAATAATCTTTCTTTTTGGTGAATCCTTCATTGATCATCACCTCCACATAGTTACTTCCATCTTCTAACCAAACATCAGCTCCAAAACGACCATATATACCAGCTACTTTTGTGCTCTTCAGAAGAATATCTTTATCCATAAGCAATTCAATTGCTCTTTCGGTTGCTGCCTTTCCGTGTATTTTCTCCGCCTCATTTGTTGGTCTGTATGTTTCTGGAGCATCCCAATCATTGATTCTGAATCGTTGAGTCATTGTAATACCAAATCCCATATCAACTTCAGCATCAATCGTATCAGCGTCTACAACCCTGACAACTTTTCCTTTATATTGATATAACTCAATTATCTTATACTCGCTTTCTGTATCTTCATCCTTCTTTCTACGGACCTTGAAGGCTGTACTCTTTTCTTTTGACATTTCTGTTCCTCTCTTATATCGTTCTGTAGGGGAGATCCTTTTGGAGGTATCCCATATATCATCTTTCTGTCTTTAATCACCGTATAGCTGATTACACCTTCGCATGTGAGCTCTAAAACGGACCCCATATCATTGATTTGAATTTTTTTATCACATTGAAATTTTTCTGGAAGGGCCTTAATAAATTCTTCCATTTCTGGTTTATCAAGGTATCTGTAGATTACCATTCTGATTTGTCTAGTACAATTATCACACTTCATTACCAACTCTTTTGTGCTTTACGTTTTTTAATTTCGCTGGATAATTGCTGTCTTAATTTTATTACACATGGAGGTTTTATCCTTCCAGTTCTAAAACCTGTTCCTGTTAAATAATTCATAACAACTCGTATTTTATCGTTATCAGTTTTGTTCATAGGGCCAAGATATTTTCTTAATTGGCCACAGCACCAATCCGGTCTTGACGTCCATTGCCCCAGCAAACTTTTACGAACAGCTTGCCATTCTGGCGATCCAACTAATTTATTTTTTGGATTTTCATCACTCATTTTTAAGTCCTCTTAAAACTCCATTTCAGAAATAATATACTCGTCTATGACATCTAAATAATATTGAATCGGAAGAAACAGAAAAAATGGAGTTTCATATAAAATTCCACAATTCAAATCTGGAGAATCGGTATTGAAAACTCCTCTAAAAAATTTAGTGTCATTTGAGCAATCATTAATTATACAATTCCAGGATTCTGAAATTGCAAGTTCAATAAGATCATAAACATAATTTCTACTACTTATAGGAGAAACATAACCACGTCTATGTCTATATATTTTACCTTCACTTTTAAAAATATCAAGATTGTTTGGATTAATTTGGAGTTCCGGCATATTAATTTGTTTTATTCCACTATCTAAAATGTATGATTTGTGTTTCAGAAAATTATTATAAGATTTACTATAAATAGGAGTTTCAATACACACATTTTCAATAATAGTACATGCTAATCTCATATAGGCAAGTGTTGCTGGAGAAAAATCTGTAGCTTGAAGATTAAATCTAATTTCATTTAATCCAAAGTCTTTTAACATTAACAGATTATCTTTATTTGCTAAAATTCCGTTCGTATATAAATATTGATAAACTCCATTGTCCGAAATGAATTGCATGATTGGCTCCATTTTTTCCATTTCTAACAATGGTTCTTTTTCAAGCCACCCAATCGCATTAACTTTTCCAAAAATCTGTTTGGAAAGTAATAGCTTTATTTCATTAACATCTAAATTAAATCTTGTACAGCTTTCTCTATATGCCCATTTTGGAAGGATTCTTGAATCATCTTTGACCATATAAAAATAACAAAAATTACATGAAGCATTGCACTTATCAGAATGCCGTATATGTGTTATTTTATTTGCAAGACAACTCTTACATCCATAACACAAATCACTTAACATTTTTCCATTTGGAACATAGAAAGCTACAAATTCATTTGGTCTAATTAAATTTTCGGAAGGAAGTAAATCTTGCCTATTTTTAATTTGTTCCAAAACATCTATATAGTGAATATGTTCAAGAGTATATAGTATCTGATTTCCAAAATTTGTTATATTATCCATAACAGATTTATTATTCAGAGCTTCAACAAATTGAACTAATTCATGTTTTGTTATATTCACTTTTTGATGTTCCCTTCACTTTAATTTTTAGACAATTTAACTCTCTTAAACCATCCTCTTGCATATTTTTCTTGGGTTGGAGATTTCTTCATGTATTCCATGTAATGTCTACCTTGGCAAACATTTAGCATAATCAAGACAATTTCTTCATCTCCAGAAGAAAGAACTTTATCCAGTGCTGACATTGAAGCTTTTCCAATTTGTCCATCAACAACTAAATCATCAAACAATGATTCATTTCTGTTGAGATAGTTTAAACATTCTTGAAGAAATTTTGCTGCACGACCAGTCCCCATATTAACACCAGTATCAAACATTTCATTAGAAATAGCTTGGCTATCACAATCATCAAGTCTATTTATATCCCAGAATTTATCTTCATAAAACTCTCTTACATACGGATCCATTTGAGCATGATCAATGTTTGGTTTTGTATCATCAATAATATTCCAACCAGACCAATGGGGATGATAATTTCTTGCAATACCTCTATAAGTTTCACCTCCAACATCATCTGGATCATTCGTATAACCACCTTCGTGCCCCATTGTTATATCAAAGGCTTCGTCAAAATTTGCCATAATTTCCTCCTTAAAATGGATCTATGTCCACCTCTAATTTTTTAACACTTATCAAAACACCTTTCTTTAATAGTATTTGTCTAAATGTTTGAAAAGTATATTTCTTTCTTGCTGCCCATCTATAAATTGGGGCTGTGTCAAGTTCATAAACCATACCATCTTGATCTACCGCAACCGCGCCACAAGCATCTTTTGTGTTCACCCAGTATATTGTTCGTTTATAACACGTCCCCATTTTCGATAATCTGCCTTATTATATTTGTAGTTGATATGCCAGGTAGTGGGGGAACTATAACAACTTTGGCTATATGAGCCCCCACTACATCTTGTGGATCCCAGTCACCTCCCTTCACCACAATATCTGGCATAATTTTCTCAATCAATCTTATGGGAGTAGGTTCATCAAAGAGATAAACTCTATCAACATATTTGATAGACGCAATAATTTCAAATCTTTGATGTTCGGGGATTATGGGTCTAAATGGCCCTTTGAGAGCCATAATGGATTCGTCAGAATTAATACCAACATGTAATTCATCGCCTAATTTTTTTGCTTCATATAAAACATGTAAATGTCCTGCGTGAAATAAATCGAAACATCCATTAGTAAAAACTATTTTATACACTTAGATAGATACTCCTTATGTGTCATTTTGTAGTAACTTCCATATTTTGCAACTCTCGTTCGTGGTCTATACATATCTTTAAAATCAACAACATCAGCATCAAAATCCTTAGCTTTAGCTTCAGCAACTGCTTTAATGAACACTTCAGGATGTATTACAGCAGATCCCATGCACACATAATGAAATGGAGTTTTGAATCTTTCAACTAATTGTTTGAAAGCGAAATAAGTATATCCTCCCAATTCTTCCCAATCAGCATCATCTCCAAACATTTGCCAAAAATCACATGCATGGCCAGTAAATAATAATACTTCAATTCCTTTTAAATAACATAAATCTGTAATAGAATTTTTAGGAGCTCTCTCGTCATAAATCCATTTCCAAACAAGATCGCTGGCCTCTTTATTACATGAAAAATCTTGTGTTAAATCATCAATTGGATATGAATGGCCTATTAGATTATCATCAATCTCTTGTTGGAAATCATGGAATATTGATCCTCCATTGTGTATCAACATTTCGACTTGATCATCTTCTATGACTCTTCTTAGTTCTTCTTTGGCTGTTTTGATAACAGCTCCACCGATAGCTATTATTTTTTTCATATAACCATCGCTAAAAATTGTTCTGGAGTTAACCCTTTATCATCAACATAATAATCAGCTGATGGTTTATTCATAATCAATTCGTGAAATTTAACACCCCATTTGTTTAATTGTTGATAGGTTAATATCTCATATTCCATTCCGCTACACATACCACGAGCAGTAAATATTTTAATATAATGACCTGCATCATATAAAGAATTAACTGCTTCTACCACAGGAAGATGTGGGATTGCTTCATTATATTTATGGTTTTCTGTAATACTACACAGTGTTCCATCAACGTCTATACAGAAGGTGGCCATTCTAACCAATTCCCACTTTCAATGTCATATGTACATCTGTATGAATCACTATCTGAATGGAATGTTGATACTTCAATAAATTTACAACCTGTTTTTGAAACAGATGTAAATCTATGTTTGACTCCTGGTTTTA
>Ga0307379_10007347_pt1 | contig 14987 bp, 15 predicted proteins | sample UN2MG_FD_202237 | JGI IMG/M metagenome (GOLD analysis project Ga0307379, IMG submission 202237) | Soil microbial communities from Risofladan, Vaasa, Finland - UN-2 | ecosystem: Environmental > Terrestrial > Soil > Coastal area > Acid sulfate soil | place: Finland: Risofladan, Vaasa | collected... | reverse complement strand
TTCCCGGCTTCACCGATCTTGCCGCCAGCCGCGTCAGCTTTGGCGATGTGGTCCGCGTGGACGAAAACACGCCGTTGCAGGTCATCACCGCCGGCAATCCGACGATGCGGTCCGACGAACCTGAGCCCGACTGCTTCATGCGGGTCTTCGAGGCGCTGACGCAAGCCTATGGCTGCGTCGTCCTGCATGCGGACCTGGCCGCGATCGATGTGTTGATGCCGGCGCTGAAGTTTGAGTTGCCGGCGATGGTGGCCGTGCTGCCGTCGCGCGGCGATGTCGAGAGCGAGGATGCGGCTCTCACCAAGTTCCAGGCTCTCGGATGCCCGATCGTCGTCTATGAAGGCAGCGGGAGGCTTCGCCGCACGAGCCTTTTCAGCCGCTCGGCCGCGGTCTGAACCATAACGAAGATTAGCTGCTGCGACCGCTCAGGCGCTTGCGCAGCCCCTGGGCAAAGGCCCAAGCATGGCTGTTCGATTTGATGGCGCGCTTGAGCCGTGCCGTGAAGGCGCGCGGGAGTGTAAGAGCGTGGCCGTGCGGTTTGAGGGCGATAAAGCTGTCGAACAAGGCGGTGACGGTGTTGCTCCACTCATCCTTGTGGCGGGCCTGGCCAACACCGAGATCGAAAAATTTTAAACCGGCTTCGCAGGCTTCCTCGATCTGGTGACGCAGCAGAAGCGCGCCCGGCGACTGGCGCTGCGCGTCGCTCTCGGTCAGCGAAGACAGCATGACCCCGACGCGGTCATGACACACAACGCCGCTAAACGTGGCAAGCACCACTCCGTCCAAAGTCAGGTAGCCAAGCCTCAGCCGGCTTGGGCTGTCGTCTGGCAGCAATGCCAAGTCCCGGTAGAACCCGCGGGCCTCGCCGTCGAACATGTTGGTGACGCCCATGGCGGCGAACTGACGCGCCTTTTGGGTGAAGAAGGTCTCGAGCAGAGCCAGCCGTTCCTCGCGCGTCGTCGCCCAACCATAATCGAGAGAGCCCATCTCGTGTAAACGCCGCTCCTTCCGATGGAGCGTTTGACGCGACCGCTTGCTGAACCGGCTCTCATAGAGGGCGGCAAAGTTGCCGAGCGCGATCGCATAGCCGCTATTCGGCGCGGCCTGATGGGTGAGCAAGGCGAATGGATTGGCAACGCCCTCCCAAGAAAATGGCTGCGGCCCAAGTAACGCGGCGGCCGCGCCCGCTTGACGCCCTGCCTCCTGCACCAGCCTGGACATATCGGTGCGCGTCAGGGCCGAAGCGGCGTCGGGCGCGAAGAGGCCCATGGTGTAGTTGGCGTGGTCTTGGCCGAGCCATTTTACGACTCGGACCCCGAAGGATGTCTCTGCCTCGAACGGCCACAAGAAAATCGGTGTGCCTTCCGGCTTATAGCCCACGACGATGACAGGCTTGTCGCCCCGAGGGACCAGCACGTGCTCGGCCCAGGCCCGGCCCCACTCATAGGTCTGCGCTTCCGTGCAGGGCACCGCCGCCTGCATGGTCTCCCACAGGCCTTTGAGGCTCGGAATATCGTCGGTCACGCGCACCGAAATGGTGCCGAGGGACGTGCCCACGCAGCACTGGCCCGCTTCAGCTGTATCGGCGCGGGCAATTTTCGTCTCAGGACGAAACAAGGCCGTAGAACTCATGAATCGAATTACCCATTCAGCGCAGCCCGACCCAGCCCCTGGGCCAATCGTAAACGGCAATCGTTTTGCAAGGATCGGCCGTCACACTGCCTGGTCGGAAAAGGGACCATGGCAGAGCGAGGTTAATGCTTGATGCTTACGCGGAAAGGGACGGCCTGTGACTAAGGTAAAGACCGCCATGATGAAGGCCGCCATGGCCGGGCTCTATCATACGGGCGCGCACCGTCTGCTGGCGCCTTACACCCAAGGCGTCGGTGTCATCTTCACCTTGCACCAAGTGCGCCCGGAGCCGGCCGTACCAAGGCCGTTTGCGCCGAACCGCATCCTCGAAGTCACGCCCGAGTTTCTGGAGGCGGTTCTCGATCAGGTGCAGGAGGCCGGGCTCGACGTCGTCACGCTGGATGAGGCCACCGAGCGGCTCGCAAGCGGCAATGCGAAGCGTTTCGTCTGCTTCACCTTCGACGACGGCTATGGCGATAACTTCCAGTACGCCTATCCGATGTTCAAAGCGCGTGGACTTCCTTTCACGCTCTACGTGCCGACCAATTATCCGGACGGCCACGGCGTGCTGTGGTGGCTTGCGCTCGAACAGGCCATCGACGGCGCCAAGGATGAAATTACCCTGCAGCGAGACACTGAGACCTGGCGTCTGCCGACCAAGAGCATTGCCGACAAGGAGCGGTCCTTCGAAGAGATCTATTGGTGGTTGCGTAGCCTCGACGAGGAAGTCCAGCGAGAGGCGATCCGCGCGCTCGCCGAAACGCACGGTATCGATATGGCCGCGCAGTGCCGCGACCTGATCATGACCTGGGACGAGATCCGCGCCATGGCTGCCGATCCTCTTGTCACCATTGGCGCCCATACCAAGGACCATTATGCGGTCGCCAAGCTGCCGGAAGCCCAAGCCATGGAGCAGATGGTGGGGAGCGCCGAGCGTATCGAGCAGGAACTTGGGATCCGCCCCGTACACTTCGCCTATCCATACGGCGACCCGGGAAGCGCGGGCCCTCGCGATTTCGCGCTCGCCGAGAAGGCCGGCTTCAAGGCGGCCGTGACGACGCGCAAGGGCATGCTGTTCTCCGGGCACAACGCGCATTTGACGGCGCTGCCACGTGTGTCCCTGAACGGCGACTACCAGTCGCTGACCTTCACGGCGCTCTATCTCTCCGGCGCGCCCTTTGCTCTGTGGAACGGCTTCCAGCAGGTCAACGCCGCCTGATGCCTGTCAGTCCGGCCGCTGCATCCAGCGGATGAGCAGCCCGGCCGGGATCACCCAAAGTAACCCTGCCACCAGGAAGTAGGCGAGTTGCGCGAGGGCATGCGCCTCCGTGATGCGGCCTGAGCCGATCGCAACGGCGACCCAGGTGTAGAAGACGAGAAACACGAGCAGCGCCAACATGCCGACCAACTTGCGGGTTCTGATGGTCATGATGGGGACCGCTGCGGCAACGGGGCAGGGGATGCCCAATTGAGTTGGGGGCCGGAGCCCGCTATCACCGCGCCCATGACCACGACCACTGCCCAAAGCCTGGAGAGCAGCACTGGCGCACCCGCCATGCCGGTCCGGCACGTGCGGGCGTTGCGGGTTTGGCTCGGCGTCATCGCGTTTCTCATCGTCGCCATGATCCTCGTTGGCGGGGCCACGCGGCTCACCGATTCCGGTCTCTCCATCACCGAGTGGCAGCCCATCGTCGGCGCCATACCGCCTTTATCGGACGCCGATTGGCAAGAGGCGTTCGCGGCCTACAAGCAGATTCCGGAATACGCCCAGGTCAACCAGGGCATGAGTCTGGCGGCGTTCAAGTCCATCTATTGGTGGGAATGGGCGCATCGTTTCCTCGGCCGGTTCATTGGCCTCGTCTTCTTCGTGCCGTTCGTCTGCTTTTGGGCCGCAGGCTACATTCCACGCACGCTGATGCCGAAGCTGATTGGACTGTTCGTGCTTGGCGGGCTGCAGGGCGCGCTGGGCTGGTACATGGTCAAGAGCGGGCTGGTCGATCGCATCGATGTCAGCCAGTACCGGCTCACGGCGCACTTTGGGCTGGCGATATTGATCTTCGGCTACACGCTATGGCTCATCTTCGGACTTGGCAGAGGCAGACAAGCGCGCACGGCAGCACCCGCCATCGTTGCGGCGTTGGTCCTTCTTTTTGTCTTCGTGCAGCTTCTCGCCGGCGCGCTGGTGGCCGGCATTGACGGCGGACTCGGCTTCAATACCTGGCCGCTCATGAATGGTGCCTTCATTCCGAACGGACTGGGTGAGGCCTCGCCCTGGTATCTGAATCTGTTCGAGAACCCGCTCACCGTGCAGTTCGACCATCGCATGCTGGGTTACGGGGTCGTCGTGGCCACCATCCTGCAAGCGGCCTGGCTAGGTATGAAACACGCGAGCGCGCCCTTCGCCGGCAGCGCCGTGACATTGGCCGTGTTGGCCGTGCTGCAAGCCACTCTTGGCGTTTGGACGCTCCTGCTCGCCGTACCCATCGAACTCGGGCTGGCGCACCAGGCCGGCGCCATTGTGGTCTTTGCGGCCGCGCTCTACCATTTTTGGCTGACGGCGCATGCGGGTGCGGCAAGGGCTCAGACGGCCGCCAGCGCCTGATCCAGATCGGCGATGATGTCGTCGACAGTCTCGAGTCCGATCGACAGCCGCACCACGTCCGCGCCCGCGCCCGCACGTTCCCGCTGCTCGTCAGAGAGCTGCCGGTGCGTGGTCGAGGCGGGATGAATGATGAGGCTCCGTGTATCGCCGATATTGGCGAGATGACTGAACAACTGAACATTGCTGACGAGCGCGATACCGGCCTCATAGCCGCCCTTCAGCCCGAAAGTGAACACGGCGCCCGCACCGGCCGGACAATAACGCTGCGCCAGCGCATGGAAGTCGTTACCGGGCAGGCCCGCATAATTCACCCAGGCCACCTTGTCGTGCCCTTGCAGCCACTCGGCGACCTTGAACGTATTCGCGCAATGACGCTCCATGCGTAAGGGGAGCGTTTCGATCCCGGTGAGAATGAGGAAGGCGTTCATCGGCGAAATCGCGGGCCCGAGATCGCGCAGTCCGTTGACGCGGCAAGCGATGGCGAAGGCAAAATTGCCGAACGTCTCGCCAAGCGTGATGCCGTGATAGCTCTGTGAGGGCGCCGTCAACGAGGGATAGCGTCCGCTGCCCATCCAATCGAAGGTTCCGCAATCGACGATCACGCCGCCCACCGAGTTGCCGTGCCCGCCGAGAAACTTGGTCAGCGAATGCACAATGATGTCGGCGCCGTACTCCTTGGGTTTGATCAGGTAGGGCGTGGCCAGCGTGTTGTCGACGATCAGCGGCACGCCCGCTTCCTTGGCGACGGCGGAAATCGCTTCGAGGTCGGTGATGATGCCGCCGGGATTGGCGATCGACTCCACAAAGATCGCCCGCGTCTTCGGCGTGACTTGAGCCCGGAACGACTCCGCGTCCGTCGTGTCGGCCCATTTGACGTGCCAATCGAACTTGGCGAAGGCCTGCCCGAACTGATTGATGGAGCCGCCATAGAGCTGACGCGCGGCGATGAACTCGTCGCCCGGCCCCATAAGCGTGTGTAGAACGATCGCTTGCGCCGCATGGCCCGAGGCGACTGCGAGCGCCGCCGTGCCGCCTTCGAGCGCGGCCATGCGCTCTTCGAGAACCGCCTGCGTGGGGTTCATGATGCGGCTGTAGATGTTGCCGAACGTCTCCAGGTTGAACAGCGCCGCCGCGTGGTCCACGTCGTCGAAGACGAAGGATGTCGTCTGATAGATCGGCGTGACCCGCGCGCCGGTCGATGGATCGGGCTGCGCGCCGGCATGAATGGCGAGTGTGTTGAAACCCGGCGTACGTTCCTCGGACATTTTCTGACTCCCTAGTCGCTGTTGTTGATCGTGATGATCTCGTAGTTCGACGGAATGTCCGCACCGGGATCGCCGAACTCCTCGAACCAGATATTGCGGCCGCCGTCGCCGACCATCAGGCCTTGATAGTTCTTGAAATGCTTTTCCGGGTCTTGCGCCAGAATATTGGCCTTCAGCTCGGGTCCGATGATAGTGCTGTAGTGGTCCAAGAACCATTCTTTCGAGCGGATGATGTGTTTCGTCTTGCCGAAGTATCGCACCGGAAAGTGCATGTGCGAGACGAACCAGTCCTTGTCGTCGGCGCGAACGGCGGCCTGAAGCGCCAGAACGATGGCCGCTTCAGGAGTCTGAAAGTCGTCGTCGTCGGAGCCGTCCTCGGCGTGCGCCGGCATTGCGAGCGCTACGATCAAGCCGAGTGCGGCAAGTCGGAGGATCCGCATGGCTGTCTCCTAGTCATCCGCCCGCAAGGCGCGCTGCTGCCCGCCTTTGGGGCCAAGCAAGGGCCGCTTGCTGGACAGCATACGGGAATTGACCCCCGCCCAGCCGATTTCGCCGGACAGACGCCCATACTCGATCTTGGGGCAGCGGTTCATCACCACTTTCAGCCCGGCCTCCTCGGCAAGCCTCGCGGCTTCGTCGTTCCGCACGCCGAGCTGCATCCACACCACCTTGGCGCCGATAGCGATGGCTTCCTTGGTGATCGGCAGCGCGGCTTGCGAGTTGCGGAAGATGTCCACGATCTCGACGGGCCGGCCGATGTCGCTAAGCGTGCCGAACACGGGCTGATCGAGGATCGTGTTGCCCGCGTGTCCCGGATTGACGGGGATCACCTCGAAGCCCTTGGTCCGAAGATATTTCATCACGAAATAGCTCGGCCGCGACGGCTTCGGGCTCGCGCCCACCATCGCGATGACGCGGGAGCGAACGAGAATGTCGCGGATATAGGCGTCCTTGTAGCTGTCGTGATCCATGAGAGCACAGGGGGGCAGGGGCGCGCGCGTCAACGCGGCCAATCAGGCTTACGCTTGTCGAGAAACGCGCCGATGCCTTCCTCGGCCTCGGCATCCAGCATGTTCTCCACCATCACACCGGCGGCATAGCGATAGGCCTCCTCGAGCGGCATTTCGAGCTGCTTGTAGAACGCCTCTTTGCCGGTCTTCAGCGTGCGGGTGGGCTTGCTCGCGATGATGCGGCCGAATTCGACCGCTTCGTTGACCACGCGGTCGGCCTCGACCACGCGGTTGACGAGGCCCATGGCGTGCGCGTCCTGCGCGCTCACCATCTCGCCGAGCAGCAGCATCTCCATCGCGGCTTTGCGCGACACGTTGCGGCTGAGCGCCACCATCGGCGTTGAGCAGAACAGTCCGATATTGACGCCCGGCGTGGCGAAGCGCGCATCGTTGGCCGAAATCGCAAGATCGCAGCTCGCCACGAGTTGGCAGCCGGCCGCCGTGGCGATGCCGTTCACCGCGGCAATGACCGGCTTCGGCGAACGCACGATGGCAAGCATCATGTTGGCGCAAGCGCGCATGGTTTCGGCATAAAAGGCGCGGCCTCTGTCCGGGTCGTTGCGGTGCGCCGTAAGTTCCTTCAGGTCATGGCCCGAGGAGAAGGCGGGGCCGGTGCCGGTCAGCACCACGGCCCGCACGGACCGGGTCGCGTCAGCCTCCGTCAGAGCGCCATGCAAGGCCGCCATGAGGTCCATGGACAGGCAATTGCGGGCCTTGGGCCGGTTCAGGGTGAGAATCCGCACCGCCTCGCGGTCTTCACACAGCAGAATGTCGTTCTCGTCCATTTTTCGGCCGTTTCTGGTGGCTTTCTCTCTAAGGGCCAACCGCTTACAGGAAACCTGTGAAAAGGCACGCGAATTCAGAAAGCTTCGTCCCGGTACGGTGATACCACATACCTAAGACACTGATTTGGATAAAGAACTCCAAGGCGCTTGACCTGACGAGAGCCAGCCGTTAGAAGCGCCGATCTTTCGAAGACCCAAGTGAATGCGAGCCATGAAAACCTTTTCCGCCACGCCCAAGGACATCGAGAAGTCCTGGATCCTCATCGATGCCAGCGGCCTCGTCGTCGGCCGGCTTGCGGCGCTCATCGCGACGCGGCTGCGCGGCAAGCATAAGCCCAGCTTCACGCCCCATATGGACGATGGCGACAATATCATCGTCATCAACGCGGGGGATGTCGTGTTCTCCGGAAATAAGCGCGCCGACAAGGTGTATTACTGGCACACCGGCTATCCGGGCGGCATCAAGGAACGCACGGCCGAAAAGATCCTCGACGGTAAGCATCCCGAGCGCGTGCTGCAAAAGGCCGTGGAGCGCATGCTCCCCAGGGGTCCGCTTGCGCGCAAGCAGCTCAAGAACCTCAAAGTTTATGCAGGGTCCGAGCATCCGCACGAAGCGCAGAGCCCCGTGACGCTTGATGTCGCCGCCCTCAGCCCGAAGAACGCAAGGAGCGCTTAAGAGCCATGAGCGAGACAACAACTCTTGAAGATCTGGCTCAGCTGAAAGTCGAGGGCGATACGCCCACGCCCACGCCCGAGCGCGTCTACGAGAAGAAGGTCGACGCGCAAGGCCGCGCCTACGCGACGGGCAAGCGCAAGGACGCCGTGGCTCGCGTTTGGGTGAAGCCGGGCCCCGGCAACATCACCGTGAACGGCAGGGACCACGTGACGTATTTCGCGCGCCCCGTGCTCCGGATGATCCTGAAGCAGCCGCTCGTCACCGCCAATCGCGACGGCCAGTTCGATGTCGTTTGCACCGTGTCCGGCGGCGGACTGTCCGGCCAGGCGGGCGCCGTGCGCCACGGCATCTCCAAGGCGCTCACCCATTTCGAGCCGGAGCTCCGCAGTGTGCTGAAGAAGGCGGGCTTCCTGACCCGCGACGCCCGCACCGTCGAGCGCAAGAAGTACGGTAAGGCGAAGGCCCGCAAGAGCTTCCAGTTCTCCAAGCGCTAATTATCGCTTGTCTCTGGGATGTTGCGGAGGAGCCAAGGCTCCGTCTTCCGCAACGCGTCGAATTCCGCTAAGCCCACATCAGCAGCGGGTCTTCTTCATTAGGTTCGATCATGGCCAGCAATCAGCCCATCCGGGCCGCCGTGCTCGGCGCCTCCGGGTATACCGGCGCCGACCTGATCCGGCTCGCAGCCAGGCACCCCAACATCGAGATCACCGCGCTCATCGCCAAGAGCCATGCGGGGCAGACGCTCGCCCAAGTCTTCCCGCATCTGGCTAGCCTCGATCTCCCGAGCCTCGTCACCTCTGACGAAGTGGATTGGGACAGTGTCGATGTCGCCTTCTGCGGACTGCCCCACGGCACCGCTCATAGCGAAATCGCCAAGCTCCCGGCGCGCGTGAAGATCGTCGACATGTCCGCCGACTTCCGGCTGCGCGATCTCGACACCTATGCCGAGTGGTATGGCGGCGAGCACAGCGCGCCCGAGCTTCTCGAAGGCGCGGTCTACGGGCTCACGGAGCACTACCGCGACCAGATCAAGTCGGCGCGGCTCGTGGCCTGTCCCGGCTGCTATCCGACCGCCGTACTGCTGGCGCTCCTGCCGCTCGCCAAAGACAAGGTGATTGTCCCGGAGGACATCATCATTGACGCGAAGTCAGGCGTGTCCGGAGCAGGCCGCGCGCTCAAGCAAAACATTCTCTTTTCGGAAGCGGGCGAGGGGCTTTCCCCCTATGGCATCGGCAGCCACCGCCACGTCCCGGAGATCGAGCAGGAACTCGGCGAGGCCGCGGGCCAGCCCGTGATCGTGAATTTCACGCCGCATCTGGCGCCGATGACCCGCGGGGAACTGTGCACGTCCTATGTGCGGCTCGCACCCAAGACCACGGCCAACGACGTGCGCAAAGCCCTGTGCGATGCTTACGCCGCAAGCCCCTTCGTGCGCGTGGTGGAGGAGGGCACGATCCCGGCCACGCAACATGTGCGCGGCTCGAATTACTGCCATATCGGCGTGTTCGCCGACCGGATTCCAGGCCGCGCCATCGTGGTCTCGGCGATCGACAATCTCGTGAAGGGCTCCGCCGGACAGGCGCTGCAGAACTTCAACCTGATGCACGGCCTCGACGAGACGACCGCGCTCGAGCAGTTGCCGCTGTTTCCGTAAACCTAGGTGCTGCTTTTCACGTAGGAGCCGGGCGCATCCTCGATCGGCTTGAGCGGGCCTGCGGCTGGATCGCGCGCATCGACCTTTTCGCCGGAACGTTCCGCAAGCCAAGCGGACCAGTCCGGCCACCAGGACCCCGGATTTTCCGTGGCGCCCTCGATCCAGGCTTGAAGCGTTTCCGCCGGGGCGCCCGTCCAATACTGGTATTTCTTCTTGGCTGGCGGATTGACGACGCCGGCGATGTGACCGGAGCCTGCCATCACGTGCCGCACGGGTCCACCGAACAGCTTGCTGCTGCGATAGACGGACGGCGCAGGGGCGATGTGATCCTCCCGCGTGAAGAGCTCGTAAACCGGGATCTTCACCTTGGAGATATCGAGCTTCACGCCGCCCAGCTCCATCTCGCCCTTGCTCAAGCGGTTCTCGTGATAGAACTCGCGGAGATAGAAAGCGTGATTGGCGGCCGGCAGGCGCGTTGAATCAGCGTTCCAGAACAGAAGGTCGAACGGGAAGGGCTTCTTGCCCAGAAGATAGTTGTTCACCACGTAGGGCCAGATCAGGTCCCTCGGCCGCAGCATGTTGAAGACGGCCGCCATACGCGCCCCATCAAGATAGCCTTGCTCGGACATCATCTCTTCCAGAGAGTTGAGCTGCGCATCGTCGATGAAGATGAGAAGGTCGCCCGCCTCGGAAAAATCAACCTGCGCGGTCAAGAAACTTGCCGAGGCAATACGGTCGTCGCCCTTGGCTGCGGTGTAGGCGAGCGTGGAGGCGAGCAGTGTGCCCCCGACGCAATAGCCGAGCACGTTCACGTTGTGGAGGCCAAGCTGGCGGTTCACGGCCTCGACCGCCGCCAGGATGCCTTCCTTCATGTAGTCCTCGAAGGTCTTCTGCGCGAGTGAGGCGTCCGGGTTGACCCAAGAGATCATGAACACCGTGAACCCCTGATCGACCGCGTATTTGACGAACGACTTCTCCGGCTTGAGATCGAGGATGTAGTACTTGTTGATCCATGGCGGCACCATGATCAGCGGCCGCTCATAGACTTGTTCCGTCGTCGGCGAATACTGGATGAGCTGGAGCAAGTCGTTCTGGAAGACCACCTTGCCAGGCGTGATGGCGAGGTCGCGGCCCACTTCGAAAGCGGACAGGTCGGTCTGGTTGACGCGTAGGAGGTCCTTGGACTGCCCGAGGTCCTCGGCCAGTTGAGACATGCCTTGCACCAGGTTCTCGGCGTTGGTCGCCAGCGTGGCGCGCACGACTTCGGGATTGGTGAACGGGTAGTTGGAGGGCGAGAGCGCCGCCAGCATCTGCTCCAGATAGAACATGGCCCTCTTGCGCGTTCTCTCGTCCACGCCTTCGGTGCTCTTGGTGACATCCTCGGCCCAACGCGAGGTGATCAGATAGGCCTGCTTCCAGAAGTCGAAGTACTGGCTGCTGGACCAGTCCGGATCCTTGAAACGGTTGTCGCCGGGCTCGGGCTCGGCGACCGGCTCCACCTCTTCACCGAAGAAGCGCCGGAACGATCGGCCCCACAGATCGGCGTAGCTTTGGAATAGCTCGCCTTGGGCGGCGGCCAGTTTGCCGGGGTCCGAGACCCAGGCGCGTGCGACCTCACCAAGCGTCTTCGCCGCCTCGCCGACCTCGGAGGCCATGCTGTAGGGGCCGTTGCCGTTGCCGTTGGTCGTGGTGCGCTCCGCCAGCGTCGAGAAGACCTTGGCGCCCTGGTCGAACAGACGCACCATATTCCGGGCCAATTCGTCGACGTTGGCGTTCTCGCAGCCGTACGCGCCGGTTTCGCCAGCGCTTTTATTCCGCTCCTGCATCGAAAAGTCCTTGTTTTACCCCCAACGCACCATGCTTCCGCCGGTTTGCGGGCCAAAGGCTCTCGCCAGCTTCCGCAGCGGATTTCATTGTGCTATGCAATATAAGCGTCAGGGGACGTTAATCACCAGGGGAAAGTCCACCGGGGCCAGCATCTTACCGATGTTTTCACGTAGAGCTTATTGCCTCGTGGCGATGCTGCCCGTCCTAGCGATGGGCGGCTGCGCCGATAGCATGCCCGACGGGACGCGGCTCAAACGCTTTACCGAGGTCATTCGCGGCTACGACACCACCCTGACGAAGTCCGAGAAAGCGGCCGCAATCTCGGAGCTTCAGATGGATAAAGAACGCCAGCAGCAGCAGGTCGGCAAAGCCGACGGCGCGCCAAAAGGTAACTAGAATCAACGCTGACCGGCCGCCTCTGCACGCGAGCCGCTTGCCGGACAGCCCCTTTTCGTGGTTCAACTGCGGACTCCCTTCTAGAGTCCATCGGGTGGGGAAAACCGTCCGTGCATAACGACTTTCATAGGATCAAGCGGCTGCCGCCGTATGTCTTCGAGCAGGTAAACCGGCTCAAGGCGGAGGCGCGCGCGCGCGGCGACGACATTATCGATTTCGGCATGGGCAATCCCGACATGCCGACGCCGCCCCATATTGTCGAAAAGCTCGTGGAAACCGTGCGCGACCCGCGGACCAACCGCTACTCCGCCTCGAAAGGGATCGGCGGTCTGCGCCGGGCGCAGGCGAAATACTATGAGCGCCGCTTCGGCGTGAAGCTCAACCCCGATACGCAAGTCGTGGCAACACTCGGGTCCAAGGAGGGCTTCGCCAACGTCGCCCAGGCCATCACCGCGCCGGGTGATGTCATTCTCGTGCCCAACCCGACCTATCCGATCCACGAATTCGGTTTCATCATGTCGGGCGGGGTGATCCGTCATCTTCCCGCGAGCACCGACTCGCAGTTCATGGTGTCGCTCGACAAGGCGGTGCGCCATTCGGTGCCGAAACCCTCGGCGCTTGTCCTGAACTATCCCGCCAATCCAACCGCGGTCGTCGCCAATCGCGACTTCTATCGAGAGATCGTGACCTTCGCCAAGAAACACGATCTCATCGTGCTGTCCGACTTGGCTTACGCGGAGATTTACTTCGACACCGAACCGCCGCCTTCGATTTTGGAAATTCCGGGCGCCATAGACATCGCCGTGGAGTTCACCTCGGTCTCCAAGACCTATTCCATGCCGGGCTGGCGCATCGGCTTCGCCGTCGGCAATGAGCGGCTGATCCAAGCGCTCACCCGGGTGAAGTCTTATCTCGACTATGGGGCCTTCACGCCCATTCAGGTCGCCGCCACAGCCGCGCTCAACGGGCCGCAAGACTGCGTCGATGAGATTAGAGGCATCTATCGCCGTCGTCGCGATTGTCTCGTCGATGCCGTAAGCCGCGCGGGCTGGCCGGTCCCGTCACCACCAGCAACCATGTTTGCCTGGGTGCCGATCCCCGACATGTTCGCGCATGTCGGCTCGCTCGAGTTCTCCAAGCTTCTTCTGGAGAAGGCGTCGGTGGCCGTGTCGCCGGGCGTCGGCTTCGGCGAGTATGGCGAAGGGTACGTGCGGATCGCGCTCGTGGAGAACGAGCAGCGTATCCGTCAGGCCGCCCGCAATATCCGGAAATTCCTCACCGAGTCAGCAAACGCGCTGCATAACGTCATTCCCATTGCCTCTAAGGCCAATCGCACCTTCTAGTTTTTCCCATGGCAGACGGATTAAAGCTTGGACTGGCCGGTATCGGCACTGTCGGCGGTGGCCTGTTGCGGCTCATCGAAGCGCGCGCCGCCGTGCTGCCTGCGCGTGCGAGCCAGCCTATTGAGGTTGTCGCCGTCTCGGCGCGCAACAAGCGCAAGAAGCGGGACGTCGATCTCTCTGGCGTGCGTTTCGTGCAAGACCCGGTCAAGCTTGCCACCGATCCCGAGATCGACGTCTTTGTCGAGCTGATCGGCGGCGAGGAGGGCGTGGCCAAGGAGGCTGTCGAGGCGGCCCTGCGCGCCGGCAAGCACGTGGTCACCGCGAACAAGGCGCTGCTCGCCCATCACGGTGCGGCTCTTGCCGCACTCGCCGAGAAGCATGACGTGGCCCTCAACTTCGAAGGAGCCGTCGCCGGCGGCATCCCCGTGGTCAAGGTGATCCGCGAGGGGCTACAGGGCAACGATATCGCGCGCGTCTACGGCATCCTCAACGGCACCTGCAATTACATCCTCACCCTCATGGAGCGAGAGGGACGCAGCTTCGCCGACGTTCTGAAGGAGGCCCAAGAGCAGGGTTATGCCGAGGCAGACCCAAGCTTCGACGTGGGCGGCTTCGACACCGCGCATAAACTCGCATTGCTCACGAGCCTCGCTTTCGGCACGCGCACCAAGTTCGACGCGGTCTATGTGGAAGGCATCGAGACGATCATGCCCGCCGATATCGAGGCGGCGGACGATCTCGGCTATCGCATCAAGTTGCTCGGCGTGGCGCTCAGGACCGAGAGCGGCATCGAGCAGCGCGTGCACCCGACCATGGTGCCCAAGGACACGGCCATCGCCAACGTGGACGGCGTGTCCAACTGTGTCGCGATCGACGGCGATTTCGTCGGCGACGTCATGCTGATTGGCCCCGGCGCCGGCGGCGGCCCGACGGCGTCGGCCGTGATGAGCGATATCATCGACATCGCGCGTGGCTCCATCCTTCCGGCTTTCGGCATCAAGGCCTCCAACCTCCGTGCCTACAAGAAGGCGGAGATGCGCGCGCACGAGGGCGGTTACTATATCCGCCTCTCGGTTCACGACCGCACGGGCGCCTTTGCGGCAATCGCTCAACGCATGGCGGCCCAAGGCATTTCCTTGGAAAGCATCGTACAGCGGCGTCCCCACGCCGAGCTTCCGGGTCTCGGCCGGCGCGGCGAGGGCCAGGCTGGTGTCGTGATGGTGACCCACAAGACGACGGAGGCCGCCGTACGGAAGGCCTTGGCCGCAATCGAGCGCGACGGCCATGTCGACGCGAAGCCACAGATGATCCGCATCGAAAAACTGTGATAGGGAGTCTCTATAAGACGCGGGGTCACGCGCGCGGGAGCTAGGGAGGATCGGACGTGTCAGAGGCTGCGGCAAAGACCGAGCTCGACCGCGCGCTCGCACTCGACATTGTGCGCGTGACTGAGGCGACCGCTGTCGCCGCCGCAAGGTGGCGCGGCCGTGGCGACGAAGCCGCCGCCGACGAAGCCGCCGCCGCGACCATGCATCGCGAGATCGCCAGGCTCCCCATCGAGGGCGTTGTCGTCGTCGGCGAGGGCGAGCAAGACGAAAGTCCCATCCTCTATATCGATGAGACAATCGGAGCAGGCTCGGAGAACGGCCTGGCGGTAGACCTTGCCGTCGACCCGATCGAAGGCACCACGCTCTGTGCCAAGGCGCTTCCCAACGCCATGTCCGTTTTCGCGGTCGCCGAACGCGGCAGTCTTCTGAAGGTGCCGCCGATCTACATGGAAAAGATCGCCATCGGCGC
>Ga0307379_10007346_pt1 | contig 14989 bp, 11 predicted proteins | sample UN2MG_FD_202237 | JGI IMG/M metagenome (GOLD analysis project Ga0307379, IMG submission 202237) | Soil microbial communities from Risofladan, Vaasa, Finland - UN-2 | ecosystem: Environmental > Terrestrial > Soil > Coastal area > Acid sulfate soil | place: Finland: Risofladan, Vaasa | collected... | reverse complement strand
GAAATATCTGGTTTTTATAAGAGAAGAGAATTTAGAAAAAACAATTCTTGTTAATAAAAGTGATCAAATTAAAGAATTAATTACGAATATAAGCATAAAAATTAGTGATGATGATAAAATCAAGCAATTTAATGATTTAATAGCAGATTTTCTTTATTATTTTGACTTAGCGTCTAATCTATTGAAAAGGGGGGATTCTTATGGTTTTTATTTTGAATATAATATTGCTTTACATCGAATCATACAGATGATTTCATTGCTTCATGAAGAGCAAAGAATTTACTTGCCAAAAAATGTTCTTTTTTTGGAAGAATCTTTCAATAATGAAAATACCTTACAAAAATTAGCTGGTAGTATGGATGCAAGTGAGGCTTATTTTAAAAAGAACTCTCTATATAATTATTTTATTTTAATTTGCCAGAAAATATCTGAAAAATATTTTTTAAATTTTAAGATAATGGATTTGATGAATTTTAAGGAAAAAATCGATGAAAGAGATTTCATTTGGAATTTTCGGGACATAGGATATTATACTAGTATAGATGAAAAAGAAATAAGAAAAGGCAAGATATTCAGAAGTTCTAAATTAATATTCACTTATCCTGAAGAAAGAATTATTTCTATGATTAAAAGCAAGAATATTAGAACGATTATAGATTTGCGAACAAAGGAAGAGGTTGAAAAAAGACCTTATACTAATACAATTCTAAAAGAAATTCATTATTTTAACATTCCATTTTTAGGTAAAATTAGCAATTTAAAAAATAATTCCTTATTATATGAAAATCTAAACGAGCGTCAGAAAGATTATCTAGAATTATCAATAAACTACAAATCTGAAATAAAACAAATTTTTGATCTATTATCTGATAAAAATAATTACAACTTTTTAATTCATTGTGTTGCTGGTAAAGATCGTACAGGATTTATTATTTTATTAATTGAACTATTGTTGGACATTTACAAGCAAGATATCTTGTTTGATTATTTATCCTCACAAATGGATACAGAATTAGATTTGATACATGTTTCCATAGATTATATCGAAAAACAAAAAGGTATTGAAAATTATCTTTACGATTTGGGAGTAACTAAAAGTCAAGTAGAGAGTATTCGGAATATTTTATTAGAAAAAGAATGAATTTCTAGTATTTTATAATTTAAAATTCATTTAACCTTCGTACTATTGAAATGGATTTGCTAATACTTTCTTCAAATTCTTTATCTACACAAATAAATTCTAATTTTTTATTTTCCCAGTCATAATGTTCCTTTCTATTATAATAAATATTAAATTTTATATTATAACAATTGATTCGGAGAAAACCTAGAAATAAAGTTAGTTGATAAATAAGTTTCGCCCCATTTTCAAAATCGCAATTAATCTCACTGGGAATTTTATTATGATCTCTTATTTTTATGCTTTCTAAACGATCACAGGATAAACCATATGATTGGTCATCAGAGGTAACATAAACTAATCTTACATCTTTTAATGATCTTTTATAATCTTCATATTCTTCTATTATTGCTTGGTCTTTTAAATTCTTATTTTTCATAATTTCATATTTTTCTTGAGATTGTTTTTTACATTCAAGCTGTGTATAAGATTCTTCTAGAGCTTTTAATTCAGAAAAAATTGAATATCCTAATCTAGCTTTTTTATCTATTTTTTCCGGAATATAAAATTTAAAATCCCTTTTTAATTTGTTATTTAACTCTTCTATTCCCTTATTTTTTTCATTCCTTAAGAACGCATCTCTTTCTGATAAAACCCAACTAGAGATTATGTAGCTTATAAAATTCCTTAATTGTATATTTTCAGTTATCGAAAATTCTTTCTCTACATAGCTACTCATTACATTATCAATTAATTGATTGGTATCTAATGCAATGATAAATCGCTTTCTTCTATTTAGTCTCTCTTTTGGTTCGAGATAATCTTTTATTAAATTAATTAACTCATTAATACCCTCAGGTTTTAATAATCCTGCTGAGACTGTAGCTTTCTTTATTTCATCAAATTCTGGCATCTCTTTTTTCGCTGAATCAGTTAGAGAATATTTATTGCAAAAAGTATCAATAGAATTACGCCAACTTTGAGGTTTTGTTTTCAAGATGAGATTTCTATTCTTCAAATTATAATTGAATATTTTCTCTTCATCAAAGAAAGGTAATAAGGATATTTCGTTATTTTTTCTTGCCAATAATTCATTTAGAATTATAACAATCTCAGAACAGGAAATAATCATCTTAAAACCTCCATTAAGTCAACGAAATTAAAATTCTCTCGAGGAATTTCTGGATACCATTTACTTTGATATTTATCACTTTCAATTAAGTGCCAATAAATTAAATGCTGAAAATAATCAAGTGTTAATGACTTTTTACTAATTACCTTGTTTACTAGTAAAACACCTGATATACTCATGGTTTTCCTACTTGGTGTTATATCAATAACAAGTTTTTTTCCATGTTGAATAGATTCATCTATGTTTTTCATCAATAAATCAATATTCTTCTCTATATCCCATTCTGATATCATTAGTAAGTCAATAGTACAGTTATGATCAAGAATGCTGTCAATGAATATTTTTACTTTTTTAGTAATTTGCTCTAAACTATTTTGAGATCCAGATGCTAATAGAACAATTTCTGTAGGAATTATTCCCTTTTTATCAATAGAAGCCCATAGTGAATTAATGATTGGATAAGCACTTGTTCCACAAAAAATCATATAAATTAATTCTTTAACCATAGGAATCCCATTCCTCAATTTATAAGAATGGATTCTAGAAAATAAACATTTTGAGAATTAACTTTTTAACAACATTCTGGCAAAAAGCTTACCAGTATTGGTTAATGAAACATCTTTATTTCTTCCAATGCTAATTACTGAAATCAATTCTTTACTTTCTAATTGTTTCAGATGATAACTAGCATTTTGCTTTGAAATGTTAAGATTCTCATTTAGAACTGAGTTTGCTCTTTCGATTATTCCACCTTCTTGAGCAATGAAAACAATGATCTTGCTTTGAACTTCTTCGAGTTCTTTGAGAGATGTTTTTGGAATAGGTAGTTCTAAGGTCAATTCTTTGATCGTTTTATCTTTGTTTCTTTCTATACTCCCATCCAATAAATAGTAAACATTTAATCCCAGTATATAACCTGCTAATAATGCTGAAGAAGCCATTACTTTTGTCCCACCTGTTAAATTAATATGCAGATTATCTTTTGGGTGTTTTTTCTGTATATCCAAAATATTAAGTATAACATCTTCCAAAGCATAAGCATTAACTTCAATTAATTCGCAAGAAATTCCTAAAGGTTTGAGTTCTTCCTGGATATTTTTGGAATTTTGTTCTGATTCATCATCATTACTATGTAGTAAGAACAATTTGTCAACGGGATAAGCTCTTATTCCCTGCAATATTGGTTCCTTTGTTAGACCAACAGTGGCGATATGTATTTCCATAATATGTTTTACCTTTGTTGCTACTTTTAGTTTTTTTCTTTTATAGTAAAAATAAATATTTTATATTAAAAAAATATATTTTAATATAACATAAACCTTATTATAGTTTATGTCAAAGCAGAATAACAACTCAAAACCAATCAGTGTTAATTGGCATTTCTGGCCTTGGTGTAATATGAAATGCCGTTTTTGTTTTGCTACGTTTAATGATGTTAAAGAAGTCATCCCCAAGGATCTCGCTTTAACAGTACCAAAGATGTTAAGAGAGGCAGGTACAGAAAAAATAACTTTTGTTGGTGGAGAACCAATGTTATGTCCTTATATTGGGGAGCTACTTATTGAATCTAAAGCTCAAGGATTAATTACTAAAATTGTTTCTAATGGTTCAAGGTTTACTGAGGAATTCTTATCTAATTATGCACAATATATAGATTATATTACTTTAAGCATAGATAGTCCATCAAATATAACAGAGAAAGATCTAGGTAGAGGATGGGGAAATCATGTTGATAACATACTTGAAACAGCTAAATTGATTAAATCGCACAAAATAATTCTACAGATAAATTCAACCATCACTAAATTAAATTGGCATGAGGATATGCATGTTATAATGGATTCTATAAAACCTCAAAGATGGAAGGTTTTTCAAGTTTTAAAAGTCGATGGTCAAAATAATGTTTTAGTTGATGATTTACTCATCACTAAAGAAGAATTTGATTTCTTTGTAGATAGACATAAAGATATCCCTTATGCTATTTTTGAGAACAATGATTTAATTACAGGATCCTATATTATGCTTGACCCTATTGGACGCTTTTTTGATAATTTAACAGGTAAGCACTATTACAGTGAAACTATTTTTTCAGCTGGAATTACATCAGCTTTTAAACAAGTAATTTGGCAAAAAGAAAAATTCATGCAACGAGAAGGATTTTATTATAAGAAAACACAAAAAGAATCCTTATTAATGAAGAAAAGTAATATTTTAAGATTACTTAATACTAAAAGGAAGAGCTTTATATTGAAGGGAGAAAGAAATGTCTGAGTTATATTATTACAATCTACCTGATTTACCTGAACAAGATGAAATGGAAAGATTTAGAAAAGATTGTTATTATACACTTCTTGATTTTACTATTTATTTAAATAATGCAAAATACCTTCAGCTAGAGAGAATAATCAAATTGCCTTTTAATGTTCTATCTAAAGAAGATATTAAAGAAATGTTTAAACAAATTAAGTTAGATTTTTGGAGTAAATATGGTTATGAAAAAATTGAAGTAGAAGCCATTGATGAAATTGATGGAGAATTTATACAGATTTATGATCCAGAAGGTAAAATTGATGAAGATACCTTTGAAGACTTTATGAAATCATCTATCCTAAGAGAGAGAATACAAGAAGTCGATAGTAAAGATGATTGGATTTATGTTTTGAAAAGCTTTCCAATGTTTAATGTTTTACAAGTTGATCGAAAAATTAATTCTAATTTTATATATTATAAAGCTAACCCCTATGATTTTATTCATCAATTAAAAGCTATTTATGCTTTGCAATCAAGACCTAGAAAAGAACATAGATCTTTACTTAGATTATTTCAAATAAAAGACTTATCTTTATGGCCTAAATTTAAAAACCAATTAATTGATGAATGGTTACTTCTTAAAGATTCAAGCTTTCCTGGTATAGAAGATCAAAGAAATTTTGTTCAAAAAGCATTAAGTACTACAGATTTTGCAATCCTTCATGGACCCCCCGGATCAGGAAAAACATTAGCAATATGTGAGTTGATACTTCAAGCAATAAAGCAAAATAAGAGAGTTTTATTATGTGCATCTACTCATGTTGCAGTTGATAATGTGCTGGAGAAAATTGCAAATCGAGATGAGGTTATAGCTGTTAGAATTGGGGATGAGAACAATCCTTTGATTCCTGATTCAATAAAAAAATACTTCCTTACAAATAGAAAAAAAACTGAAAGAGAAAGAATTTGTAATGAATTGAATAAGCTAGGGAAGTCAAGAAATGAAGGTCAAGATTATTATCTAAATGTTCTTCAATCTAAAAACGGTGAAACTGAGATAGAACGTTTAATTTTAGATAATGCTAATGTAGTTTGTGGAACGGTAATGGGTATTTTAAAACATCCAGATATCGAAGCTGAAAAATCAACTCCTAAAGCTGTTTTTGATTTACTTATAATCGATGAAGCTAGTAAAACAACTTTTCAAGAATTCATTGTTCCAGCGTTATTTTGTAAACGTTGGATATTGGTTGGTGATAATATGCAACTTTCACCATTTGTTGATGACCAATTGATTAAAAGGACTCTAGATAGCATCATTCCTATTGATGATCAATTAATTTGTAGGGAAGCTTTTTGTTGTTGGAAATTCAATTCATATAGCACCATAATATCAGATGCTAATTTAAAAAATCGCCAAAATTATATGAAACAGTTTGAATCCTTTAATTTAGACTATATTAATCTAGATGATGGTCTTGATAAGTTTTCACCTGTTTTTCTAGGATCACAGATTTTTATTGGTTCACCAGAATCAGTTAAAAAATATGAAGATTCTTTTCCGATGGATGCATTCCTTGTTGGTGAGGGATTTAGTGAGAAATTAAAATATTCTCATTCATATTGGGAAAAATATTATGAATTTGAGAAAATATCAAAAAGATATAGAGGTAGTTATGGAGAAATATTAGCTTGGCGTTTAATTCGTCTTTTTACATTAAGATATGCAGAAAATGATACATTAAAAGTAGAATTGGAAACTGATATTGAAAAACTATTACCTCAATATTTTACTGGAAAAGAGAGAGAGAAATTATTAGAGAATCTTATATCAATAAAAAAGGTAGCATTTCCATCTATTATCGAATTACTAGTGGAAGGTTTCATTGATAATAAAAATGTAGATACTAGAAGACATTCAGTCATAAAAAATGGATTTAATAAAGATGATTTGAATATTAGATTTGAAAAATTAAAATATCAGCATAGAATGCACCCAGAAATTTCAAATTTTCCTAGAAATTATATTTATGATGGTAAAGCATTGAAAGATAATCCTTCATTGATTGAAAATCGCAAATGGGATTATACTCAATATGCTTCTAGGGCTATTTGGATTAATATTACTGAAAGAAATCCATCTAAAATGAATATTAATATAAATGAAGCTAATAGACTAATAATTGAGTTAGATGCTTTTTTGAAATTTGCTAAAAAGTCTGGAAAACAGTGGGAGATAGCAATTCTAACATTTTATAGATATCAAGAGGATTTGTTACATAATTTATTATTAAATTATTTTGGTTTTAAGATTGGTTCTAGGGAATTTATTTTACAAAACTTTAATGTTAGAATTAAGGTTTGTACAGTAGATAGATTTCAAGGTCAAGAAGCAGATATAGTGTTTCTATCTTTTGTAAAAACAAATAGTGTGGGTTTTCTCAATTCCATAAATAGATTAAATGTTGCACTAACTAGAGCACGCTTTCAATTGGTTATGCTTGGAAATAGAACTTTTTTCAGTGAACAAAATTACTCTACTATTTTGCAAGAATTAGCAAAAATAAAAGATGTTTTAACATATTAGGTGGTTTAAGTTGGATATAAAATTAAAAAGAAAAATAGATGTAAGCAAATATAAAGTAATTCTAGATATTGGTCAAAAGCAGGAGAGAAAAGACGTAATTGCTCTTCTTTTAATAGCCAAAAAATACAATAATCAATTATCAACAAAAATAGTTTGTAGAGATTTCTTATTTAGAAATCATGAAAAAATGGCTGAGAATATCCTCCGTAGATGCATAGAATATGAAGTAATTGATAATGATTATAAAATTACTGAAAAAGGATTCGAAGCGATAGATGATAGAATGATATATCAATATTATGATGGAGTATTCTATTTATATGTGACAGAAGATCAATTAATTCCTCAGAGAATATTAAACTACGAAATCGTTGAAGAAGCTATTAATTTTAGAAATGAAATAAAAGGAACTAATGATTCTGAATTCAATTTAATAGACACTCCACAATGGCTTAAAGAATTAGAAACAATAGAAGGAAAAGTTTTATTCAATAATGAAAAAACGGAGATTAATATTAGATCTATTTCCGATAAGGTAGAATTTATTGAAAAAACTGAATTAGTAGTTACAGTTAATCTCTCGGAAAAATCATGCATTTTAAGAACATCAGGTATTTTTAATGATCAACGAGATATTGAGTATTTTCCAAGTTTCATGGTAATTTGGAGTGAACTCATGGGAAATCAAATAGCAAATTGGGATTGGAATGATAATAAATTAAGAATTTCTAATAATTTAAAGGATTCAGAAAAATCATCTTTTAAAAGAATTATAAATTTTAATAATCCAAAAATAAATAATTTTGGAACATTCGATTCAATTTCTTTGGAAGTAAATATAAAACCTCAAACTAAAGTTATAGCAGATGAATGGGCGAATTGGCTTCTAATTCATAATATTAATGATTTTATTTTTGAAGATACATTAAATAAATCTAAACAAAAAACAGCTGAACTTTTTACTGAATTTACTATCAATTTCCATTCTCACAATACCATAGCTAATCAAATGAGGCAGAGATTAAATTTAGAAAATATCCCAATTGAATATTGGTTTGTTCAAGCTCCATTAGATATTAAACCCATAATTAAGGAAGGAGAGTAATTAAATGAGCGAAAAAAATTTAGTTAATATATTAAAGAATGGCAAAATAGAAATTGATAATCCATATAGTTTAGAGAAATTCTGGTATATTGATGGATCTGATTTATTTGAAAACAAAATGAAGGAGTTTTATCCTCCAGATGTTTGGTTTATTGGAAAAAATAAAACTTTTGAAATGGAATTAGTTAAAGCAATTGAAAAAGCTAATGAATTGATAATAGTTTGCTCATTTTTAATTCAAGAAACAGGAATAACTGAAGCTATTCTTAAAGCAGAGAAAAAAGGTGTCAGAGTTTATATTTTAACTGCTTCAGAACACCGCTTGGAAAAAGATCAAGCTAAAGAAAATGAGACTGATAATGAAAGAATTGAAGACCATAAAGAACTACTACGAATATTAACTAAAAAGTGTTTTATTAGAACAGCTCGACATTTTCATGCAAAATTTATTTTAATAGATCCTAAAAGTGAAAATAGAATAGGTTATCTTTCAAGTGCAAACTTTACCCAAAATGCTCTCTCGAAAAATCTTGAAATTGGCATTAAATTAAATAATAACCAGATTATTGATTTATTTAATACTTTTTGTCAATCATTTTGGTTCGAAGCTGAACATGAATCCTTATCTCAAGAATCGTTAAGATCTGTAAGAAAAATCAATGAGAATTTAATTCAAAAACCAAGAATTGAACATATATTTGGGGCAAAACAAGAATTAGATTTTAGAGAAGCTCTTGAAAAAGCAATAGAAAATACTTCGGGACCTATTCACATTTGTACTTACTCAATTGAACAAAATACTAACTTTTTTGATACGCTTATAAAACAACTTAAGAAAGGAAGAAAATTAATTCTTTATACACGTCCAAGAAAAAATGATTTGGAACCATTAACTAAACTCAAAGAATTTGGTGCTCAAATTAGAGGGCATCCATTATTACATATGAAAGGTTTATTTATTGAAGATGATAAGAATCCAATAGGCTTAATTTTTACAGGTAATTTAACTACAGAAAGCTTTGACTCAAGTTATGATGTGGGTATTTACTTATCAAAAGAACAATCTTATATTATTCTATCCATAATGAAATCTTGGAATGAAATAATACCTTGCACATTTTTCAGTAAAAAGAATATAAAAGACTTGAAGACTGGAAATTACTTGTGGTGGGATAAAGAAAATGTACGAGTTAATATAGAAGAAAATAGAATTATATATTTGGGAGAAATAAATATTGAAAACATTAAACAGAAAATGGATTTAGATTTATTGTTGAATATACCAGATTCAATGAAATTTAAATCAAAGAAATTTACCTTTATTTGGAAAGTAATGAAGATAGAAAATAAAAGCACTAAGTAATACTAGTGATGTACATTATGCAAAATGAAAAAAATATTAAGTCGGATATCTGTATAATAGTGATATAAAAATTGATTATATAAAAAATAAAGATTAAGATTAGAATAGGGAGAATTATAATTGATTATAACAATTAATAGAGTAGTATATCTAAAATCTATTGTAGATGGTCCCGGTATAAGAACAGTTTTATTTGTACAAGGATGTAATCGCAAATGTGATGAATGTCACAATCCAAGTACATGGGATTTAGAAGCTGGGGAAAAGGTAGAAGTAGCTAATTTAGTAAAAGAATTAAATGTAAAATGTATTAATAAAAAACTGACAATATCAGGTGGTGAACCATTACTTCAATATCCTGCGGTTTTGGAATTGGTAAAATCCTTAACTAACTTTAATATTGTATTATATACTGGATTTAAATTTGATGATGTACCAACTGAAATTTTAAAATATTTAGATTATATAAAAGTTGGTCCTTACATTAAAGAAAAAAGGACAACAATAATACCATATATTGGATCAAAAAATCAGAAATTTATACAATTGAAAAGGAAGGAAAAGAATAATGAAAACGATTAATTCTGAGCATGCTTCTCAACGAAAAACATTGGTTGGATTAGTTTATAGTAATGGTAGCAAATTTATGAAAGATGATATACTCAATAAACTGGATGAAAAATTCGCAAAACTTCATCGAGAAGGAAGGATCCACATTCATGATATGGAAGCTTATGGTCAAGCATATAATTGCTTAACTCCTAATATATTAACTGGTTTTCCATATGAAGAATTTGAAAATTATTCAGATACTAGAAAAATTATTGAAATATTGAATTTCTTTAGAAAAATTATTGTCGGTTTAGGAAATGAACAATCAGGTGGAATAGCATTTGCTAATTTTGACAATGATCTTGCTGAAATTTTGCAAAAATTAAAAATTTCTATAAATTCAAATAATTTAGATTTTCTTAAAGAAAATATTGATGTTTTTCTAAAATGGGCTAATGAAGCTCGTGATAGATGTGGTCAGGTTCATTATTATGTATCTTTAAATTTAGGTTTAGCGACTTCTGATTTAAGCCGTTTTATAACTTCCTCGGTATTAGATTGTTTTATGGAATCTAATTATATTCGACCAAATATTATCTTTAAAGTTAAAAGCGGTATTAATCGTAATGAAGGAGATAAGAATTACGATTTATTTAATCTTGCCAAGAAATGCACATGCATAAAAATGATTCCGACCTATTTGTTATGTGACTCAGAACATAATCAGAAAATTGATCCTTGGAAAATTGCTTTAATGGGTTGTAGATCAAAAGTATATCAAAATCAATTTGGTGAAGATACAACTATTGGAAAAGCAAATATTGTTTATAATACTATCAATTTAGCTAGAATAGCTTTAGAAATAAATCAAGATTATCCTAATCTAACAATGGAAGAAAAAATTGATTTATATAAATCCAGATTACTAGAAATTTGTGAAGATGTAAAAGATCTTCTGCTTGATCGATATTATAAAACATGTAAATTAGTACCAGATGACTTTCCAACAAATCAAAGATATAATTTTATGTATCGTAATATGAATGAAGTTTCTACATTAGAAGAAGTGTTTCAAAATGGAACATTAGCTTTAGGATTTATAGGAATCTCAGAAACAATTGAGCTTCTTACAGGAGAAAAATTCTTTTCATCAAAAAAGAATCATCAAATTGCTCTTAAAATAATAAAATTGATGCGTGATACTATTGACAAATATCGGAAAGAATATAACTTGAATTTTTCACTTCTTGGAACATCAGGTGAGTATATTTCAGGAAGATTTCCAAGTGAAGATAAGAAATATTACAATCATCCATTGATTGAAAAAGGATTTTACACTAATTCATTCCATGTAGATGTTGATTCAGGATTAAATCCTTTTGAGAAGTTAGATTTTGAAGGACCTTTTCATAAATATTGTAATGGTGGTTGTATTACATATATTGAATTTCAATCTTCACCCCTCACTAATGTTGAAGCAATCTCTGAACTTATCGAATATGCCATTAGAAGTGATGTAAATTATCTGGGATTCAATTACCCATTAGATAGATGTCGAAATTGTGGTTATAATGGAACCTATGACAAATGCGAAAAGTGTGGTAGTGAAGATATTGAAAGAATTCGAAGAGTTTCTGGATATTTAGAAGATGTAGCATTTTTCACACAAGGGAAAAAAGCAGAAGTAGCTCATAGAATTCCAAATGTAGGATCAAATAGGATGTGTGAGTGAATATTATGCATATTGCTATAGAAGGAATGGATGGAGTAGGTAAAACGACTGTAGCAAGAAAACTTGCTGATAGAATTAAATTCAAAATTATTGAAAAACCATTACATTATCTTTTCGATGATGAAGATAGCTTGAATAATTATTTGAAATTCAGGGATTACATTAACGAACAAACTAATAATGATGCTCTAAGAGCTTGGTTCTATGGTTTAGGAAATATTTACTTATATCATCGTTTCAAAAATGAAAATATCATTACAGATAGGCATTTCGTTTCTAACTATTATTGGTGTGGAACTGAGAAAACTGAAAATATATTTAAGTGTATGATTGAGCTAATTGGCAAACCAGATATCACTTTTTTGTTAGATGCTACCATAGAGGAAGGAATAAAAAGAATACAAAAACGAGATTCAAATGATCCGGATATTAAAAAAACAGTGCTTTATCCAAAAGCTAAAAAGAAGATGGAATCATTCCTTCAAAGATATTCTATGGATTATACTACAATTGACACAACCAATCTCAACCCAAATGAAGTGGTCGAAAAAATTATTGATATTCTTTCTTCAAATTCAAAATATATTCTTCTGGAGAATAAGGAATGACTATTATTCTTAATGAAATTAATTATTTCTGGAAGCTAGGTTATAACGAAGAAATGACTGATATTTATGTTAAAGTATATCAAAATTCTTATGGTATTTCAATTAACATTGCTGAAGAATTAATTAATTATGGTGACAAAATAAAAGTAAGTGATCTAAATTTAAATCAGTTTTCTCAGAGAAATTTTATTATCCTAGAGGCAATTGATAGGTTTCTAACAAAAGAGTATAAACCTGAAGATATTCATATTGGTGGTGATTCTACCTATAATTTTGCAATTGAAAATGGTAATGGTGGGATTTTTATAGCAATTCAATGTCTAGAATGGCTAGAAGAATATGATAAGGAAATTGATAAACTAAAAACGAAATACTCTATAGTACAATCATTCTTTAAAAATAATAGTAATATTGAATATTTATGTGTCTATACGTCACGTCTCAAAGCTGGAACTATAGAGTGTAGATATACTATATTTCCCCACAATTATAGTGTAGAAAATAGTTATTCATATACAAGTGGTCTTCTTGAAGTAGGCATTCAAGCATATTTTCCAAAATTTAAAACTACTATAAATGGAATTCAAACTGAAAAAAATGTCAACAATAATAATGATTTCGAAATAACAAATGGAGAATTAATTAAGTACAATGGTAACAGCACCCATGTGATTATTCCTTTTGGAGTTGAGAAATTAAAAAATAGTGTATTTTGGAATTGCCAATCTGTGGAAAAAATAACAATTCCTGATACTGTATATAGTCTTGGAGGAGATACCTTTTACTATTGCGAAAATCTAACTAAATTAACAATTCCCAAAAGCATTACTATTATAGGAGATAATCCTTTTGCTAATTGCCCTAAGCTTGATTTAGTTAACAAAAGTCCACATTTCATTTTTGAGGATGGTATTCTTTATAATAAAAATAAAAATAGGTTAATTTATTGTGCTATAAAAAGAAAATCAAAGATTTGTGAGATACCAGAGAGTGTTTTATCAATAAGTAAACATTCTTTCTATAATTGCATAAAATTAAGAAAGATAGTTATACCACCAAGTGTTAAAATCATTGAGAATAATCCTTTCTCTAATTTACCTTTATTGAAATTAGAGAATAATAGTCCACATTTTATTTTTAAAGATGGAGCTCTCTATAATAAAACTATGACCACATTATTTTATTATGAACATGGAACTAAATCAAAACATTTAATGATACCTGAAGGAGTAAAAATAATAGGTCGTCATTCATTCTATAATTGTAAAACAATTGAGAGAATTACCATTCCAGCTAGTGTGAAGATTATTGGGTATAATCCATTCACAAATTGTTCATCTTTAAAATTAATCAATAATAGTCCTGAATTCGCATATGAAAATGGAGCTCTATATAATAAGAAGAAAAATGAATTGATATATTACTCAATATCTAATACTACAGAAACATTTGTTGTTCCAAGCTCTGTTAAAAAGATTGGGAGAAGTGCTTTCTTTGGATGTTTTAATCTTAGAAGAGTTGAACTTCCTGAAGGATTATTAAAAATAGATAGAAGTGCTTTCGCTAATTGTATCAACATAAAAGAAATAAATATACCAAAAAGTGTGGAAAGTATAGGAGAATGGACTTTTCTAAATTGTGTAAATCTAAAAAATATAATGTTACCAAAACACGTATTATTTGAACAACAAAGTTTTTTAAATTGTCCTGTGGAAATAAAGAAAATTTGAAATTCCTATTTATAGGATTTAAATATGATATAAAGTAAGTCTAAACATTAAATTAATGTTCAATTTAATTCTCCAATTTTTCATTGTATTTCTCCTTATTTTTATAGAAAGCTACAAAACTAATGCTAACAGATATCATTTGTCCACATTATTCTTGTCTGATTAATCTGAAAGATTATATTTCTTATTTGATTTAATCAAATGTTTGTATTGTATATCCTTGATAATGATGTGAGATTTTGGAAGAAGTAGTTTATAAGAAACGATCTTACAAGGTTAAAGATGGCACCTTAGATTTGAGTGATAAAGGTATTGAAAAGATCAGTGATATCAAGGGATTAGATAAATTAGACAATTTGGAAAAACTAATTCTCTCGAGAAATGAAATTCATAAACTGGAGGGATTGGATCATTTAACTGGTTTAAAATATCTCTATCTTGATAATGATTATCAAGAATATAGTGCTTACAGTGCAGGTATGATCAGCAAAATCGAAGGCTTAGATTCCTTAACTGAACTTCTTGTGCTAGACCTCACCTTGAATAGAATAACTAAAATTGAAGGTTTGGACAAACTAGTTAATTTACAGGAACTTGATATTTTTAGTAATTACCTCACTGAGATAGGAGGTTTAGAGCACAACACTAATCTTAAGAAATTAAATCTTGGAGGTAACGAAATTGCTGAAATCCAAGGATTGTCCAATCAATCAAATCTGACCTTTTTATCCTTATCTAATAGCAACATTACTCATATCCAAAATTTGGATAATCTATCAAATCTCAAGACATTGAATTTATGGTATAATC
>Ga0307379_10007345_pt1 | contig 14989 bp, 10 predicted proteins | sample UN2MG_FD_202237 | JGI IMG/M metagenome (GOLD analysis project Ga0307379, IMG submission 202237) | Soil microbial communities from Risofladan, Vaasa, Finland - UN-2 | ecosystem: Environmental > Terrestrial > Soil > Coastal area > Acid sulfate soil | place: Finland: Risofladan, Vaasa | collected... | reverse complement strand
GGCGAGCCGCACATCGGCAACATGTACGTGGCGCTGGTCAACTGGGCCGTCGCCCATCAGGCGGGCGGGCAGTTCATCCTCCGGGTCGAGGACACCGACCGCACCCGCTTCGTCGAAGGCGCCGAGGCGATGTTCATCGACGCCCTCGCGTGGCTCGGCCTCGACCACGATGAAGGCCCCGACGCAGGCGGCCCCGTCGGACCCTACCGCCAGAGCGAGCGGCTCGACCTCTACCGCGAACACGTCGAGCGCCTCATCGCCGGCGGCCACGCCTACCGCTGCTTCTGCACACCCGAACGGCTGGCCGAGGTCCGCAAGACCCGGCAGAAGAGCGGCCAGGCCACCGGCTACGACCGCAAGTGCCGCAGCATGGCCGACGACGAGGTCAACCGGCGCCTGGGCGCCGCCGAGCCGCACACCGTCCGCCTGGCCGTGCCGCTCGACGGCCAGACGCGCTTCACCGACGGCCTGCGCGGGCCCATCGTCATCGAGAACCGCGACGTGGACGACCAGGTCCTCCTGAAGAGCGACGGCTTCCCCACCTACCACCTGGCGGTCGTCGTGGACGATCGCGCGATGGGCGTGACCCACGTCATCCGGGCCGAGGAGTGGATCGTCTCGACGCCCAAACACGTCCTCCTGTACGAGGCCCTCGGGTGGGACCCGCCGCTGTTCTTCCACATGCCCCTCATCCGCAACCCCGACCGCTCGAAACTCTCGAAACGCAAAAACCCCACGAACGTCCTGTGGTACCGCGAGCAGGGGTATCTGCCGGAAGCCGTGGTCAACTTCCTCGGGATGCTGGGCCACTCGATGCCCGACGGGCAGGAAGTCTTCACGCCCGAGGAGTTCCTCAAGGCCTTCTCCTGGGACCGCGTGACGACCACCGGCCCGGTGTTCGACGTGGACAAGTTCGAGTGGCTGAACGGCATGTGGATCCGCCGCCTCTCGCCCGCCGACCTGGCCGCGCGGTTGCGCGACGAAGGCTTCATGCCGGACGGCCTGGCCGAGAAATACGCCGACGCCCAGGTCGTCGCCATCGTCACGCTGATGCAGGAGCGGATGAGGAAACTCTCACAGTTCGCCGAAGGCATCGGCTTCTTCATCGACCGCGAACCGTACGACGCCGCCGACCTCGTCCCGACCAAGGGCAAGAAGCAAACGCCCACCCGCACGGGCGCCGAGACGCTCGAAGCGCTGGAGCAGATGCGCTCGGCGCTGGCCGAAATGGAGTCCTGGGACGCCCAGGCCATGGAATCGCGCCTGCGCGAGATGGCCGACGCGACGGGCTGGAAGGCCGGCGAACTGTTCTCACCCCTCCGCGTCGCCGTCACCTGCCGCCGCGTCTCCACGCCCCTGTTTGAGACGATGGCGGTCCTCGGCCGCGCCGAATGCCTCGCCCGCCTCGACGATGCCGTCGAGAAGGCCCGGACGTTGGCGTAACCGGCCGCTTCCCTTCAACGCTATCGCGCGGCAGGTCTGGAGCACCCGCCGCGCGAGATGGCGAAGCGGCGTCTTGGCATTAGGACCCGAGTGACAGCCCCGTGCGGGCCGCCTCGCGAAACCGGCGGCACCGCTCGCGGGCGGCGCACGCCTCCGCTTCGCTCGCGGTGTAACTGGGATAGCGAATGTTGTTCGCCAGGTCCGTCAGAAACGCCAGGTCCTCCCGGTGGGTCTCCCACTCGGGTTCGGTGTCCAGGGCCATCCCGAGGAGGGCCACGAGGTCGTGCATCTTGGGGAAATCGATGCCCGCCTCGCACAGCCGCGCCTTCAAGTACTTCTCCGCACATTGCTGCGCGTGGAAGCAGATGCCGTCGTAACTCGGGTTCGCATCGACCTGCGACTCCCGCTCGACCATAGCGAAGTCATCTTCGGCCTTCGCCACCCACTCAGCCGCTATCGGCTTCATACAGAACCTCGCCCTTTTCCAGGATTTCTCGGATGAAAACGTCGTCCATGGCAAGACGCTTGCGGATCTCCTGCGGCGTGCGCACCAACAGGTCCAGGGGAAACGCCGGCCGAGTCGCCAGGCGGATCTCGACCGCCTTCTCGACCGGCCTGCCGCCGTGCGCCAGGACCACCAGCAGGTCCACGTCGGAATCCGGCGTGGGGACCCCCTCGGCGTACGAGCCGAAGAGCACGATCCGCCGGGGATGAAACCGACGCGCGATCCGGCGGCTCAACGCACGGATCTCTCGTATCGCCACCATCGCCGACCCCCGGCCCTGCCTTCCCTGTGCAAGCAATCAACACCTTACCATCCTCAAGCCAAGCCTGCAAGCAACAATGCCGCCGCCGGGGCATGGCGTGCTACGCCCCTGCAGTGCTCGTGGCCGGCGGCTCGCGGGGGCGCTGCCGCCGTAAGGGCGCAGCATGCTGCGCCCCCACATCGCTCGTGGCTGCCGGCGGCGGTTATATACTTTACGAAAACGGCCTTTTTTTGGACCCCGTAAAATCGCGCTTTTCGGGGTGTCGAACCTCGTTTCTGGCCTGGAAACGGCGTTTCGGCCCTCAAATGTTAAGATAGGCAAGGCAAAACTTACTCCTTTTTGATCGGTTTCTTGTTCCTTTTTGCTCAAACTTAGTCCGTTCTTCGTCCTTTTTACCCCTTTTTTAACCTGCGTGCAGCGGGGTCAATAGGTGCTAAAGTATACAAAATGGCGGGACGGACGAGGCTGGAGGCCGCAGGCCAGAGGCTGGAGGCACGGCAAATTGTTAGAACTCTAACAATCGGAGAGCCCGAAAAACGGCCCTGGCGCTATCAAGAACGGCGATTTTGGCCGAACGGCCGCGCAAGACCGGGTTCGACGTATGGAGGGGATGCAATTTGTAAGGCCCCAAACCGGGTGGTTCGCGTAAGCGCTTGTGCGAAAAGGACTTACGTCCCGGAAACGGCGGCGTGGATTGTTAGAACTCTAACAAAAAGGCGGTAGGGCCAAGTGACTGAGTGACGGAGTAACTGAGCAACAGCCCTTTTAGCCGCGCCCCGCAGGGAAGCGGGTTTTGGCCGCAGCAGAGGCCCTTTGGCCAGTGCCGAACCAACGGCAACGACGCCTCACGCCAAGCCGGAAAGAACGCCAAAAACGACGGGAGACTGGCTAACGGGAAACGGCAACAGCGAGACCCTTCGGCTACGCTCGGGTGACATGGTTGCCCGGGGCACGTCTCCGCCGCCGTTCACGAGAGCATGCTTTCGCAACGGCGCGAAAGCATGGCACCCGGCTGGGGGAGGGGATACTTGGCCATGCCGGCTCGGGGCGGACTCAGTCGTTCGGCGGCTCCGCCGCCTCCCAGTCCAGTCTGGGATAAGCAGCCCAGGTCACGTCCAGCAGGTGCCGCCTGGTTGGGTTGTCGAGATCAACGACGGTAAGGAGGCCACCGTACTTGAGGAGCACCCGGCGGCGCGCGAACTCGGCGAGCACGAACCGGCCTGAAGGAGACAACGCCGCTCGAGGGTATTTCGGACGGTCAGAGTCCAGGCGCGCCCGTTCCCTCCCCTGGGTGTCGAGGATTCGGATCATCTCCTCGTTCCAGACGAGGATCCGGCTGCCCATGGCGCAGGCGGAGGGAAAGTCTCCCTCCGCGAACCAAGTGATCTCGCCTGTGACGGTGTTGAAGGCGTAAAGACCGCAGGCGAACTTGCTGATGCCCCTCCCGCGAACCCCATAGCCGACACCGCGGGGCACATCGTCCTCGGTCGTGTTGTACAAGGTCTCATCTCGGTAGGAGACAAACAGGACGGTATCGGAATCGGGTAGCCAGCACAGGCCGGCGTCCGATGCCCAGCGGTCGGCTTGCGCAATCAGCTTACCTGACTCAATGTCGAGGACAACCAGTTTGCACTTGTCATCGAGGACGTAATAGCTCGAACCATCTCTGTACGCGGCGACGCGCGAGAACCAGAAAAGGAACGCGATCTTCCGCCCGTCGGGGGAGATCGACAGATCCTGCACTGCCTTCCACTCCCCAAACTCCTCCCTTGTGAATGCCGACACGTTGATCTCCCGAAGCGTGTCGAACCGGGGCAGCGAAGCGATGGCCAGTTTCCTGTCTCCCCCATCCTTCCATGGGAAGTAGGCGCACACTTGTCCTTTGACATCCCATTCGAAAGGGTCCAGAAGCGGGCAGTCCGGGAGCGAGTGCCACACCCCCTCCCTCAGGTCGAAGACCCGCAAACGGGGATTCTTCCGGTCTGCCTCCAGCGCATAGATCCGTCCAGATGCCCGACTGAGGAGTTCGGGGTCTTTCCAGTTCGTCAGTTCCACCTCGTCGAGATGCCCTTGATAGGCGATCCAGACGATGGGATAAAGCAAGCATGCTACGGCATAACTGGCGAGATTGACGCCAAACCCGAGGGCCCACGCCCGCTCCCACGTCACGGGTACCTGCCTGTAAAGCAGGCGGAGCAGTGGAACCTCAGTCAAGACGTTGACGAAGAAGAAGGCGGCCAACACAACCACAATGCTCCCCTCCCCCCCGAAGGAGGAACACTGGGCAAGTCCGAGCAGCAACAGCCAGCCGGCGCCGCGGGATGCCACATTGAGAATCCCGCTGCGCCAGAGCGTATCCAGGAACCCAACCTGCTTGATCCTCCACCGCAGCAGCACGCCTTCAAGAAGGATAGTCACGCAGATGATAACCGTGGCGGGGAGCCAACCCTCTGGAAAGAGCGGGATTCCGCCCGCCAAGGCTGGGGACGGTGCCAAGCAGAGCAAGAGCGGCACGAGATAGAGGCATCGTCTCATTTCACGTCTCTTGCCGGGAGGCCGTTAGCTCGTTCCGCACCAAGGGCCCGCCGCACCGTCCGCATCTCTATTGGCATTGTACCGCACCATCGGGATGCGTACCAGCGGTTCCCCGGTTCGCCGACGCTTGGGCGCAGAACCATTGCACGGCAAGATGCCCGTTCGACTGCGCTGGGCGAAAGCATGGCACCCGGCGTTCCTGCCGGCGGATCCATCGAGTTTACGCTGTACCGTCAACGGCAGGCGGCCGTATAGTGGGCCTGTTGCGGCGGGAGAGGCTGGGAGACGCGCTGGCGGGTCCTGATGGATCGGGAGCAGTGGCAGCCGGCGCAGAACATGCTTTCGCAACGGCGCGAAAGCATGGCACCCGGCTGTCACCCTGAGCGAAGCGAAGGGTCTCGCCGTGGGAACGACGAAACAGCAACGACCACGGCGAGATTCTTCGGGTCGCCGAGGCGACCCTCAGAATGACAACGCTAAACACGTACCAGCGCGAAAGCATGGCACCCGGCATGGCACCCGGCCGCCAGCCGGAATTCCGCGAAGGGACGTTTTCGATGCCGAAGGGAAGGAAGCCCATGAGAGTTCTGGTTTGTGCTGCAACCCTTTGCGTGTGTGCGTGTATGCTGAGCGCGAAACCAGCGGCGAAAGCGGGTGACGCGGTGAAAGGATCGCAGGCCGAGCGGGTCAAGGCGGTGGCGGCGATGTTGCCGGAGAAGCCGGCGGGGTTCGGCCGCCCCATCAGCGACCGGGCGGCGTGGGAGGCGCTGGCGAAGGCGCCCGCGTTCGGCTCGACGGTGGCCCGCGCGGCCGCCCTGCTCTCGAAGCCGCTGCCGGAGCAGCCCGACGACCTGTACCTGGACTTCTCGCGCACGGGCAACCGCAGCCGGTGGCAGAGGGTGGCGGGCGAGCGTCGCGGCCGCATCGCCGAGTTCGTGCTGGCCGAGTGCTTCGAGAACAAGGGCCGCTTCATCAAACCGCTCGAAGAGACCATCGCCGCCGTCTGCGCCGAACGGACGTGGGTCATGCCGGCCCACGACCGGAGTCTGGCGAACTTCAAGGGCACGGCCGTCACGATCGACCTCGGCGCGTCGCACCTGGGGGTGGACCTGGCGACCGCCGATCACCTGGTCGGCGAGCGGCTCAGCGCCAAGGCGCGCGGCCTCCTGCGTGAGAACGTCCGCCGCCGCATCCTCGACCCGTACCTTCGGATGCTCGACGGCCGCCAGAAGAAAGACGGGTGGATGTCCACGACGAACAACTGGAACACCGTGTGCCTGGCGAACGTGACGGGGTCGGCCCTGGCGGTGGCCGAGTCGCGCGAGGAACGCGCCCGGTTCGTCGTGGCGGGCGATGAGTACTCGTGGAACTTCCTGAAGGGCTTCACGCCCGACGGCTACTGCAGCGAAGGCGTCGGGTACTGGGGATACGGGTTCGGCCATTACCTGCTGCTGGCCGAGGCGACGTATCAGGCGACGGGCGGCGGGGTGGACCTGTTTGCCCGCAAAGAGGCCCTGGCGCCGGCGCGGTACGCTTCGCGGATCGAGATCACGGGCGGCGTGTGCCCGGCCTTTGCGGACTGCAGCGTCACGGCGCGGCCGGACCCGCGGATGGTGCACTTCGTGTCGCGGCGTTTCGGCCTGGGCGGCGAGGCGGCCGACGACGCCACGCTCGTCGGGCCGAACCGCGGTCTGTTCGGAACGGTGGCGTACTCGTTTCCGAACTCGGCCACGAAGGCGCCGCCCGCGAAACAGGAAGCCCCCGGCCCAGGCATCCGCACGTGGTTCCCGGACGCGGGCGTTCTCATCGGCCGGCCTGTTGAGGGATCGGACGGCCGCATGGGCGTCGCCATGAAGGGCGGACACAACGGGGAGCATCACAACCACAACGACGTGGGGTCGTACATCGTGGTGGTCGGGAAGCACCCGGTGCTCGTGGACCCCGGGGCCGAGGTGTACACGGCCCGCACGTTCAGCGGCCGGCGGTACGAGAGCAACGTCCTGAACTCCTACGGCCATCCCGTGCCGCGCGTGGCGGGGAAATTGCAGAAGACCGGCAGCAAGGCGCGCGGCCAGGTGGTCCGGACCGAGTTCACGGACGCCGCCGACACGCTGGTGCTGGACCTGCGTTCGGCGTACGGCGTGAAGGAGGTCGAGCGGCTCGAGCGGACGTTCGTGTACTCGCGCGCCGGGGCCGGGTCGCTGACGGTGACCGACGACGTGGTCTTCGCGACGCCGCAGGCCTTCGAGACGGCGCTCGTGACGCTGGGGAAGTGGGAGCAGGAGAAGCCGGGAACGCTCGTCGTGCGAGACTCAGGCGACGCGGTCCGCGTCGAAATTGCCGTGACGGGCGGCGAGTTTGAGGTCGCGGCCGAGGCGATCAAGGAAGACGTGAAGGCGCATTCGCTGCCGACGCGCATCGCCGTCCGGATGAAGCAGCCGGTCGCGAAGGCGAGGGTGACGATGACGGTGACGCCGGTCAAAGGGGAAGGCTCCTGAGGAGCAGGAACGTGATCCTCACGGCCTCCGTAGCCTTGGCGTCGTTCATCACGTTCGCGGCGATTGCCGCCTGGGGCTACGTGCGCGAAAGCGGCAGCCGACGCAGTCGCAGGCTCGTCTTTGTGGTGCCTCTTCTGGCATGGTTCGGGGTGGGGCTGGTTCTCGTGGCCACGTATTGGCCGAGGATGCGGCTCTCCTGCGCCATCCGAGGGGGGGACCTGCAGACGGTCCAATCCCTGCTGAGCGAGCACCCGGAATGGCTCGAGTCCAAGAGCATCGACCTCGACGGCGATACGCCGCTCGGCGAGGCCGTCATGGCGGGGCGGCAAGAGGTGGTGGCGTTGCTCCTTAAGCAAGGGGCAAGAACCGACCCGCAGGTGGTCACTCCGCCGCTTGTGCAGGCCGCCTTTTACGGCCGGGTCGAGATTGGCGAGATGCTGCTGAGACATGGCGCCAATCCCGATCAGACCGGGCTCCGAGACAGGAACCCTGCCATTGAGTTGGCCGCGTGGTTTGGCCACGAAGCCTTTGTTCGGCTTCTGCTCGCACACGGCGTTGACCTCGATGCTGGCGACATGGATGGGGACACAGCCCTGATGTCGGCCTCGGAGCGGGGACACGAGAGGGTCGTCGACCTGCTGCTGGGGCATGGGGCAGACGTGAGCCTGAGCAATCGCTTTGGCTGCACGGCATTGCACAAGGCGGCCGCCGGCGGGTACGAGAGCATCGTGGTGGCGCTTCTTGCGCACGGCGCGGACGTGAATGCGTCCGACTATCGCGGCACGGCGATTCACGTTGCAGTCACAAAAGGCCACGCGGGGGTCGTTCGCCTCCTGATTAGGAGCCATGCAGATCTCACGACAGCCCCGCCCCTCTCTCGCGTGCGGGACCAGGAAACACGGCAGGTGCTCAAGGAAGCCGGAGCCGAGCGATGATGTTGCCTTGCGGCGGACCCGAGAAACGCACGGCCGGGCAAGACCGGCCGTGGCACACTGTTGGCGGGCACTCGCCGTGGCGAGTGGCACGCGGCGGACAAGTCCGCCGGCTGACGGCGCGCGTCAGGGAATGGTGCGGAACGGAAGCCGCACGCCCCCGAGCGGGTCGAGGGCGCTGAGTTTGACCGTCGCGTTGAGGCCGAGGTCGGCGATGGCGAAGCGGACGGCCGGCGCATCGCCGCCGGCCACGGTCAGGACCTGCGGGCGCATCCAGTCGGCGGGCGTGAAGGTCAGGCGAGCCGGCGAGACCGTGATGCCCGGCGCTCCCCCCGAAACGGTCACCGTCACCGGCGCGAGCGTCGGCATCGCGAGGAGGACGCGGACCCGGCCGCGCTTGTCGGCGTCATCCGGCAGGACCCACACGGCGTTGCGGTAGCCGGGCACCCATCGCTCGGCCCCGTACTCGCAGGCGCCGATGTCGGGTGCCTTTCCCTTGAAGCCGTCGGTGATGCCGGGGATCTCGCGGCCGGCGTCGATGAGGGGCGAACCTTCCTTCGGGCAGAAGTCGAAGCGAGCCGGGTCGGCCGGCAACGGCTCATCGTCGCGCATCGTGAGTTGCTTCGGGTCCAGAAGCATGCTCTGCGGCGGCTGGTAGTTGTGCGAGAGGGTGCCGGCGGGCGGGTGGATGGCCTTGACCCGGCGCATCTCGTGCGGCATCTGGCCGGTGAGCACGGGGGCCACGTTGTTGAAGGCCTCGGAGTGGGCGTTCTGCTGCTCCAGCAGGTGGTCCCACTGGCTGGGGCGGAACGATTTGCGGGGCGTGGGCGACGACCAAAGCAGCAGGTCGATCAGCGGGTTGCCGAAACACGTGTTGTTATGGACGCGGTTGCGGTCGCCCTTGACGACGATGCCCTTCTGGGGGCAGTTCCAGACCACGTTGTGGTGGACCAGGAGGTCGCGCGTCAGGTCGTCGCCGCGGATGCCGTTGCCGCCCCAGTTGAACGCGTTGTGGTCGTGGACCCAGTTGTGATGGATGGCGGTGCCGGCCAGGCGGAGGCCGCTGGTCTGGATGAGGGCGCCGTCGCTCTGGCACAGGCCGCCGTGGTGGACGTAGTTGCAGGCGACCTCGACGGTGCCGCGTCGCGGCAGGTTCAGCCCCTCGGACGAGCCGAAGGCAAACACCGTCAGGCGCCGCAGGTGCGACCCGGCGGAGGCGGAGGCGTTGACGGCCAGGCCGCCTTCCAGGGCGTTGAAATCGAAGTCGTGGAACAGGCAGTTCTCAAGCGTGTTGGCCTCGCCCCGCATCGTGACCACGGAGCCGTCGCCGAAGACGCTGCTTGAATCGCGCACGGCGTTGCCCGTGCCGTGGATGAGCGTCTCGGCCGGGGGTTCCAGGCCCGCCGGCCAGGCCGGGTAGCGCAGGTGGCAGTCGCGCACGATGCAGTGGTCGCACTTCTCGAGGCGGAACGTGGCGGCCAGGAAGTGGAACCCCGCCAGGACCAGGTGGTCCACCTTCTCGGCCTCGACGGCATAGTCGCGCTGCTTGACGGTGACGCGCGCGTCGGCCGGGCTCGTGCCGGCGGGCGTCCACAGGTGCAGGACGCCGGTGTCGCGGTCGAGGTGCCATTCGCCGGGCGCGTCGAGCGCCGCCAGCGGCCCCAGGAGCCAGTAGCGGTCGAACCCCGCCCAGTACCGTTTCGGCGGAACGTGGACGTCCATCTCCTTACGGTACTCGAAACGGTCGCGGCCGGCGGCGTGGTTTCGGACGAGCCGGCGGTACGTCCGGAACGAGCCGACGTTCAGCGTGGCCACGCCGCCGGTGAAGTCGATGCCCGCCTCGGCGAGCGCCGCATCCACCATCAGGCCGTATCGGCTACCCTCGCCGGCGGCGGCCCAGACGGCCTTCTCCCACACCTGGTCGGGGAACCGTTGATTGGGCCAGCGTGCCTCGACCATCATGCGGCCATCGAGGAAGAGTTGGTGGAAGCGTTTGTCGGTGCGTGCGCGGTAGATGGCGCCGGTGGTCTTCTCCCACGTCAGGTCGAGCGGGTCGGCGCCGGAGAGGACGACCACCTCGCCGGGCATGGCCATGATGTGGATAGGCGCCGTCTCGGTGCCGGAGGCCTTCAGCCGCGCCGTCTCGCGGTACGTGCCTTCGCGAACGATGACGGTATCGCCGGCTCGGACGCCGTCGAGCGCTTTCTGGACCGTGCGAAACGGCCGGCCGCGCGTGCCGGCATGCGAGTCGTCGCCGTCGGGCGCGACGTAGACCGCGGCGGCGTGTACGGTCGCAGCGGCCGCGACCAGAAGGCAGACGGCGACTCCGGCGACGGAGAGAAACACGAGCGACATCACGCAGCGGCGTGCCTGGTTCATGGCAAGTCCGTTATGGATCGGGTTTGGATGACACAGGTGAGCGAGGCCGTCCGGTCCGGGCCGCCTCGGCGGCCTTCGCTGCGGCCGGCGTCGGGCCTTTGCCGGCCTCTTTCCGCAACGGCCGAAGCAGCAGCGCCTTGCCCGAGAGCATGCGGAGCCGGTAACGCTTGAGCAGAGTGTTGCCATAGGACTCGCCGAAGCCGACGCGCTTGGGCTCGTGAAGAATCCAGTAGCCCGAGACGCCCGTCACGGGCCCCCGCCAGTGCAGGTGCGGCCTGCCGTCGAACAGGACGGTGATGTCGCCCAGGTTGCCGCGGACGCGAATGGTGATGTCGGCCGTATGCTCCTGCTTCGGCAGGACGAGGCCAGGCTGACCCTTCTCCGGCTTGGGCTTGACACTGCCTATGCCGGCGTGCTCCTTGTTGGTCCAACTGACGTCGACCGGCTTCGATCCAACCGGCACGTAGACGCTGACGGACGAAATGTCGGTCCCCCCCGGGCGCATGAAGGTGACCCGCACCTGGTAATCGCCCTGGGGAATGCAGGGCATGGCCACTTTGACAAAGTCGTGCCCTTCGACCCACAGCCCGTCGTCGCGCCAGCGGCACTTCTGGTCCTTCTTGTTGAGGTCTTCCTGGATGTTGACGAGCGGCAGCAGGTCGATCCACCGGCCCGGCCCCACGACGCGGGTCTCGGTGAGGGCGGCGAGTTTCGCCAGGTCGGCCTCCACCTTCTCGAGGGCGAGCGTCGCCTGGTTGCGCGCCAGGTCGTCGGCCTCGTGGAGGTCGAGGAACCGTTCGTAGTACGCCTTGGCGCGGCGGAGGACGGCAGGCTTGCCGGCCTCGGAGGCCTCTTCCGCCAGGCCGCGGTACCACTCGGCGAGGTCCAGGCAGGCCAGTTCCGGCGCGGCCCCCACGCCTTTGGCAGCAGCAAGAACGTACTTCTTCAGGTCCTCGGCGCAGCCGTCGTTCAGGAAGGTGGTTGCCCGTTGCGGGTCGTCGAGTTCCACGACACACAGGCGGACGAGGCTGTTGCGTGTAGCGGCGTCGTCGGGGGCGGCCTGGAGTTTCTTCTCATACGCCTCGACCTGCCGCTCGGCCCGGAGGCGCTCCGCGAGGCGGTCCATCCGGGCCTGGATCTCGTCCTGGCGGTCCGACCGGACGGCCCGGGCCAGCCGCGACGCCCGCTGCATCAGGCCGGTGGCTTCGGACGCGTCACCGCCCTCAAGGTGCGCATCGGCCGCTACCAGGAGGCTCTCGATGAGGGTCTCGGCCGCGCCGATCTTGTCCAACCCCTTGGCCGAACGGTGCTGCTGCTCGCGCAGGGTCAGCAGGCGCTCGTACGTCTTGGCGGCCGTGTCCGGCGCGACTTCGATCGTCAGCTCGGCGGCGTCGACGGCCGTGTCGTACCCGTCGGGATGCGTCGAGCCGAGGTCGATGGCCTTCTCGCACAGGACGGCCGCCAGCGGCGGCCGGACGTCCTGGCCGCGGGCCGTCTCCAGCAGCCGGGCCGCCAGGGCCACGTCGTCCGCCTTGTCGCGGGTGCGCGTGACCTTGTCCACGTCGTTGCCGTAGAGCGACTCGAACATGGCGCGAGCGTCGGGACCTTCGGCTGCAGGCACGGCAAAGGCGGCGAGGAACACGAGGCATATGGCGGCCAGCCCGGTACGCACGGCTACGCGCATATCTGTCCTTTCCTCCCCCCATCCTGGCACCCCAGCGGGCGCGAGACCCAAGTCTAGCCGGCCGGCGGGGTCAAGGCGATTCGGCGCGCCGTGCCCCCGTTACAGCAACCTGCCCAGGGGATTCCGGGGAGGATTACGTGGACAGGATTCATATTCCTGTCGGGGCGGCTATGATCTTACGCGTATCGTAATGGTTGGGCGCGGGCGAGGCAAGCCTGGCCTGTGCGATGGCCGGCCGGCGGCCTCGCCGATGACCTCGAGGTTGCGCACGACGGCATCGAGCGTCTTCGAATCCGCCGCCAACTGCTCCCGGGTCAGACCTGCCACGTACTGCTCGACCTTCTGCGCGGCCGCCAGCATGTCCTCCAGGTACACCTCAGGGCGCCGGGGCATAGACGGCCTCCTCGAGGATACCTTCCCGCAGGGCGGGTTTGAGGGCGTCCAGGAGCACCAGGTCCACCGGCCGGTCGAACAGATCTTCGAGGAAGGCTTTCAGGTCCATGTAGGCGTCGAAGGTCTTGGTCTCGAACTCGACCAGGAAGTCGAGGTCGCGCGCCTCGGCCGCGTCGTCACGGACCGCCGAGCCGAAGAGCGCCAATCGCCTCACCCCGAGCCGGCGCAACGTCTCACGGTTGTCGGCAAGGCGCTTCAGGATTTCGTCTCGCAGGTTGGACATGGGCCGGTCCTGTTCGTTCTCGTATCCGCTCGCCGGGCGATTGTGCTGCGAGGGAACGGCCCTGTCAACCATGAAAGACCGGCGGCCGGGCCAGTCCGGAGCCTCCTCGCTGCCGCATCACGTGCGTTTTCCCTTGGGCTGGTAGTCGGGGTTCGGCTTGGGCATCTTGGCATTTGCGGCCTTGAGGTGCGCGACGAGGCGGGCGTCGAGCCGTTTCACCACGTCGGCCTCGCGGTCGGCGAGGTCGGTCGTTTCGGAGAGGTCGTCCTTGAGGTTGAAGAGTTCGTAGGTCTTGGCGTCGTAGCGTTTGATGAGTTTCCAGTCGCCGGCTCGGATGATGCTGTACGGCACGACGCCGCCACGATAGTGCGGGAAGTGCCAGAAGATGGCGTCGCGCTCAAGCGACCCCGTCTGCTTCAGGAGCGGCATGATGCTCTCGCCGTCGATGGGCCGGTCCTTCGGCAGGCCTGCGCCCGCGGCCTCGCACACGGTGGGGAAATAATCGACGCTCGTGACGGGCACGTCGCAGGTGGTGCCGGCCTTGACGACGCGCGGCCAGCGGACGATGAGGGGTTCGCGGATGCCGCCCTCGTAGGGGTACCCCTTTCCGGACCGAAGCGGGGCGTTGTTCGTCGGGCCCAGGAGGCCGCCGTTGTCGGACGTGAAGATGACGAGCGTGTTCTCGGCCACGCCGCACCCCTCCAGCGCAGCCATGATGCGGCCGACGGCGTCGTCCACGCTGTGGACCATGGCGGCGTAGGTGGGGTTCTTCTGGTTCGTCGGCGTCTTGGCCTTGTACTTTTCGACGAGGTCCTTCCTGGCCTGGATGGGCGTGTGGACGGCGTAGTGGGCCATGTAGAGGAAGAACGGTCGCTTGCTGTGCTTCGTGATGAAGCCGACGGCCTCGTCGGCCTCGCGGTCGGTGAGGTACTCGCCCTCTTTGCGCGGCTTGATGGTGGGGATCTGCCCTTGCCGCGGGTTCTTGTACGGGTCGAAGTAGGACGGCGGCTGTCCGTAGTCGCATCCGCCGATGTTGACGTCGAAGCCCTGGCGGTCGGGGTACTGGGCGTCGGGCCCCAGGTGCCACTTGCCGATGTGGCAGGAGGTGTAGCCGGCGGGTTTGAGGGCCTCGGCGATGGTGATCTCGTCGAGTTCCATCCAGAGGGCGTTCTGGGGGCAGAGGACTCTCTGGTTCTTTCCGCCCGTGTACCCGCTCGGGTTCTTCTTGTCGGCCGGGATCGCGCCGCCCTGGAACCGCGCGCGGATCCAGTCGGTCACGCCCAGCCGCGCGGGGTACCGGCCCGTCATCACGGCCGCCCGTGTGGGCGAGCACACGGCGCACGCCGCATAGCCGTTCGTGAACTTCATGCCCCCCGCTGCCAGGCGGTCGATGTTCGGCGTCTCGTAATACTTGCTGCCGTAACAGGCGACGTCGGTCCAGCCCATGTCGTCGATGAGAATGAGGACGACGTTCGGCCTGTCCTTGGGCGGCGCACCCGATGCGCGGGAGCGCGGCAGGGCGAGCGCGGCGGCCGAGAGGCCGACCGTCTTCAGGAAGTTGCGACGGTTCACAGGCTTCTCCTTTCTGCGTGGCGGCGCCGGTTCGGAGAGACCGACAGGTGCCGTCCTGCAGGCCTACAGGGGCCGGCTGCGGTTCTGGCTTTTGTATTGTTCGAGCAACGCGGTGAGGCGTTCGACGACCTCCGGCCGCTCGCGCCAAAGGTTCTTTTCTTCGCCGGGGTCGGCGGCCACGTCGTAGAGTTGCCCCGGCGGTTCGTCCGGTCCTGTGCCGTCCCGCGTCCAGCCGCCGGAACCCTGGCCGAGAATGAGTTTCCAGTTGCCCTGGCGAACGGCAAACATCCCTCCAATCGAATGGTGGACGACGGCTTCCCGGATAGGCTTGTCTCGTTTGTGGCCAAGGAGCGCCGGGAGGATGTTGTAGGAGTCTTCGCCTGCATCGTCGGGGAGGTCCTGGCCCAGGATAGCGGCCAGTGTGCCCATGAGGTCGACGTGGCAGATGGGTTCGTCGTTCGCCGCGCCCGCGGGCACGTGGCGAGGCCAGCGGGCGATAAACG
>Ga0307379_10007344_pt1 | contig 14992 bp, 13 predicted proteins | sample UN2MG_FD_202237 | JGI IMG/M metagenome (GOLD analysis project Ga0307379, IMG submission 202237) | Soil microbial communities from Risofladan, Vaasa, Finland - UN-2 | ecosystem: Environmental > Terrestrial > Soil > Coastal area > Acid sulfate soil | place: Finland: Risofladan, Vaasa | collected... | reverse complement strand
AGGAGTGGGACCGTATAATGGACGTCAACCTCAAGGGCGTGTTCCTATGTGCCCAGGCCGAGGCATGCGTCATGTTGGAGGCCGGCTACGGCAAGGTCATCAACACGGCGTCCATGTCGGGCAGCGTGGTCAACACGCCGCAGAACCAGATGCCCTACAACGTCTCTAAAGCTGGGGTGATACACATGACCCGCAGCCTCGCTGCCGAGTGGGCGCCCCGCGGCGTCCGCGTCAACAGCATCAGCCCGGGCTACACCCGTACCCAGCTTGTGGAGGACCTGCTGAGGACGCCGGTCGGCAAGGACATGATGCCGCGCTGGATGAGCCGGACACCCATGAACCGGATGGCCGAGGTCACCGACCTGCAGGGCGCCGTTGTATTCCTCGCCTCAGAGGCGTCCGACTTCATGACCGGCCACGACTTGATCATCGACGGCGGCTACAGCGTCTGGTAGAGAGGGCGCGAAGTGTATATGCCGCCATCCTTAGGGCAAGCGTTGCTATCGGGTACCCGGGTAATCCTAGGTTGGATGTCTCCGGCGTAAACATGAACTGGGCTGCGTCCTTCAGTACCTCCAAACCGGTGCGCGCGTTTACTCCATCTTGTGATGAGCTTCATAAAGTGTGCGTGGGGCTTACCTTTTACCCTCAAGAAAAATTAGGGTAACCTTTTTGAAACGGGGGGACTCCTTGAAGGAGGCAAGGCGAAATGCTTTGGGCTACTCTGCGGTCATCTTCGACTTCGATTATACCCTGGCGGACTCCTCCCGAGGGATCATCGAGTGCATGAACCACTCTCTGAGGTCGCTGGGACTCCCCGAGGTGGGGTTCGAGGCCGTCAGGAGGACCATCGGCAAATCCCTGCCCGAGTCCTTCGTCGCCCTCGCTGGCGAGGAGCACCGGGGACGTGCCGACGAGTTCGTACGGTTCTTCACCGAGAAGGCGGACGAGGTCGTGGCGGACCTCACAGTCGTCTATGAGTATACCCCTGAAGTGATGAGGCGCCTCAAGGATCAGGGCCTCAAACTGGGGATCGCGTCCACCAAGTACAGGTACAGGATAACGACGATCCTCGACAGGGAGGGGTTCACCGACCTGTTCGACGTCATCGTTGGTGGCGAGGACGTGGGCAGCCACAAGCCTGACCCTGAAAGCCTGCTCGTGGCGATGGAGGGCCTAGGGTCCTCTGTGGATGACACCCTCTACGTGGGGGACAGCCTGAGCGACGCCGAGGCGGCGAAGCGCGCGGGGTTGCCCTTCGCGGCTGTGCTCTCGGGGGTCACGCCTAGGGGGGAGTTGGAGAGCCGCGGCGCTCGGTACATCCTTGACGACGTTCGGGGAGTGCTGGAAGTATTGGCGCGGTGAATGCAGGTCCGCTAATTGATATACTTGTACTCGTTCCCCCCCGAGGACCTGCCTCAGCCCCTCGTCACGGAGGAGGGAAAAGTCCAGAGGATCCCCAGCTTCACGACCTGGGTCGCGATGAGGAAGTAGAACACGTACTCGGGCCCCAGCGACGCCCACAGGAGGCCCCCGATGATGGGCGCGGCGATGTTCACCAAACCCCTGCTGAGGGAGTTGAGCCCGTTCCAGCTCCCTAGCATCTCCCTGGGCACCAGCTCCAACCCGATGGCGGTCTGGGTGATGGCTCCAAGCATGAAGAACCCGTTCAGCAACCCCGCCAGAATCAGCACGAGGTCGTTGGGCGCAACGACTAGGAGCACCAAAGCCAGGCAGTAGAACGGCGTCAGGAGCGCCACCATCTTCTTCCTGCCGTATCTGTCGGCCAGGATCCCCACGGGCAGGGCCAGGAAGACGCTCGAGGCCCAGTAGGCGGAGTCCATGAGGCCTATGACGTAGGGGTTGGCCCCTTTGATCTCCTTGGCGTAGTAGGGGATGTAGAAGGCGAGGTACATGGGCACTGTCGAGATCATCGTGTAGATGAGCCAGCGGGTCACCATGGTGCCCTCCTTGAAGACCCTGCCGAACCCCTGCAGGATGCTACCCCCCTTCTTGGAGGGCTCAATCGGGTTGAAGAGGTAAAGGTACCCGATTGTCAAGGCCACTAGTATGCCCACCGCCGAGATCCAGAACAGCGGACGTATGCCCCCGGCGTTCATCCCGCCGAACGACGTTATGAGATACGCCGCCACGACGGGGGCCACCAGGCGGGGAAGGGCCGTAACGGTGTCGCAGAGCTGCATGCCGGTTACCCTCTCCTCGCTCCTGAGGGTGTTCCCGCAGATCATTGGGCAGACTACCATCATGAAGCTGAACCCCATGGTGAAGAGGCCCATAGCGAGGCCGCCCATCTGCCAGCTCTGAGCGAGGCCAAAGGCGAGGAAGCTGAGGAGCATGATGCCCAGCCCCGACATGAGCACTTTCCTTATCCCGTACTTGTCGGCCAGCCACCCCCCGGGCACCATGAGGAGGGTGCTGGCGATCCCCCCGACGCTGCTCACCAAGCCCAGCTCTACAGCGCCCGCGCCGAGGGCAGAGATATAAATGGACTGATACTGCTGGGTGAGACCGATGGAGAACTTGGAGACCAGGTTCCTAGCGATGTTGACCTTGAAGGCCCTGTGCTGCCTCCTGATGAACTCGACTCCCTTGGCGGCGGTCCTCTGGACCATGCCAATATACCGACCTATTCAGTATTTAAGAGAAACCTGTGCATCAGAGTAAACACGGTCTTTTCAGATTGTGATGGGTCTCTGACCTGATGGTATCAACTTGTTACTTTCATTTATAAGGGTCGGGAGCACCGGAAGCCCCATTGGGAGATTTCTTCGTTGGTGGACCTGAGATCGTACGTTCCCCGTAAGATCCCGAGGGATGCCAAGCTGTTCCTGTTGAGCTCCGGGATCAACGGTTTCAGCAACGGTATCTTCAACGTGATCATTCAGCTCTACTACACCTCCCTGGGCTTCGAGGGGAGCCGCCTCGGCGACATCTTCATGATGAACCCCCTAGGGGCTGCAATCCTCACCATCCCCGTCGGCATACTGGCCGACCGCTACGGGAAGAGCAGGATCTGGCTCGTGGGGATGTGCTTCTCCTTCGCGGCTTTCCTCATCGTCGTGACGAGCCAAGACTTCGGGATGCTCCGAATTGCCCACCTCATGTTCGGGATCAGCAACGCCGCAAGCGTCGTCTTCGGGCCCATCTACTCGGGGTTCTTCGAGAAGGAGGATCTGGACAGGGCGTTCGGCACCATGAGCTTCATCAACATCACCATGATGTCGGCTGGCAACCTGATGGGGCACATCCCCCCGATGCTCATGGGCGGCTACTCGATGTCGAAGACGTCGGCCTACTACTGGACGCTGATGGCCGGCGTCGTTCTCTCCATCCTGAACAGCCCCCTCTGGTACATGGCGATACGGAACGTCAAGGGTCCCCCCCGAACTGACGGCTTCAAGATCGTATTGAAGTCGAGGAGCCTCGTCGCCAAGTCGACGGCGTTCAACTTCTCCTCCGCACTGGGCAGGGGCATCTTCTTTTCCCTCTTCCCTTACTACGTCTACACGAGGTTCGGCGTCGAGTCGGACGCCCTGGGCAACCTGTTCATGGCGTCCAACATCGTTATGGCCTTGGCCCAGTTCTCCGCCCCCAGGATCTCCGCGAGGTTTGGGAACCTGAGGACCTCATCTGTGGCGATCATGATGACGATGCCTTTCTACGCCGCTATCGCCTTCGCTCCCGGCTTCGGGTGGGTCACCGCCCTCTATGTCCTCAGGTTCGGCGTTGGGAGCTTCTCCTCCCCCCTCGTCGGCTCCTTCTTCATGGGGAACCTAGAGGAAGAGGAGAAGTCGACGGCGAACAGCATCAACGTCATGGGCGCCCAGGTCGGGAGCTTCCTCTCTCCCTGGCTCGGTGGGAGGCTCATGGACGCCTCACTGAACCTCCCCATCTGGGTGGGCCTCGGCATCTACTCCTTCTTCGCCTTCGGCTACTACCCCCTCATGAGGACCGAGGAGAGGAAGAGAGAGGAGCCCGAGCCTGAGCAGTCGGCGTAGGCCGGGGGCTCAGCCCCGGACCCATCCTCCGTACACGGGGTGCTTGCAGCAGATGGCCTCGATGAGGTAGGGCTCGTCGCCGGCGTTCGCCTTGAGGGCTCTCCTGAGGGCGGGGGCGACCTCGTCGGGGTCCTCGACGCGCTCCGCCTTGATGCCCAAGGCCTCGGCGACCTTGGCGGTGCTCTGGAGGTCGTGGTCGGTGACCTCGTAGGTGTAGGGGCTGTGGCCCTTGCCCCAGAAGCCAGGGCCGTAGCCCCCGAAGCCATCGTTGTTGATGTGGACAGTGGTGACGCCAAGGCTGTGGCGCTTGAGGGCTTCCCAGTTGCCCATCTGGTAGCCGACGCCGGCGTCCCCGGTGACGCTGACGACCTGCCTCTCTGGCATCGCCAGCTTGGCGCCGATGGAGGCGCCTAGGCCGAAGCCGAGGGTGGTGACGTTGCCCCAGCCCAGGAATCCGTGGGGGACCCTGGCCTCGTAGACGGTGCTCAGCTGGTCCCTGGTGTTCCCGGATTCGTGTGTAACGAAGCTGTTCTCCATGTCGAGGACGTTCATCAACTCGGCGTAGACCCTGTAGGGGTTGACGGGGGTCTCCCCGGACTCCATGAGGGAGCCGTACTTTTTCATCTTGACTTTCCTCGCCTCCTCGATCCTGCCGGTGAGTCCCGGGTCCCCCGGCCTGCTCCCCTGCCTCTCCAGCTCCTCGGTGAGCTGCCTGAGCACGAGCTTGGCGTCTCCGATGATAGCGTGGTCGACGGCGTAGCCGAGGTTGAGGTCTGAGCCGTCGACGGTGCACTGGATGATCCTCTTGTCGGCGGGGATGGTGTGGCCGAAGTGGCTCAGCGTGGTGCCGACACCTACGGTGATGACGGTGTCCGCCCCCTTGAGGAAGCGTTCAGCGGGCTCCCCCCTGACCCCCAGGGAGAGGGGGTGGTCCTCGGGGAAAGCGCTCTTTGCCTTCAGGGTGGTGAGGACCGGGAGCCTCGCCATCTCGGCGAAGGCGCGCAGCTCATCGCAGGCGTCGGCGGAGAAGACCCCCTGCCCGGCGTAGAGGATTGGGGCAGTCGCTGCCTTCAGGGCCCTGATCGCCCTCTCCACGTCCCTGGGGTCGCCCTGAGACCTCCACCTGGGGACGGGTGTGTAGGTGTGGGCGTCCTCGTCGAGCTCCCCAAGGCCCCTGGGGAGCTCCAGGAGAACGGGAGCGGGCCTCCCTGTCCTGAGCTGGGTGAACGCCCTCCTCATGTACTCGGGGACCCTGTCCGCAGCGTTGATGTAGCCACTCCACTTGGTGACGCTGGAGAAGCCGCTCTGGATGTTGAACCTCTCCCTGCCGAGGCTGCCGAGGGGCACGCCATCGGTGAGGCAGAGGAGGGGCACAGAGTCCTCGTAGGCCTGGGCGAGGGCGCCGTAGGCCATCTGGGTGCCCGCGGCGTTGGCGCCGCCCATGACGCTGCAGACGCCGAAGGCGTTGCCGTTGGAGACCCTGCTGTAGCCGTCGGCGACCGCGACGGCGTATCGTTCGTCCCTCATCATGAGGTTGGGGAGGCCCTCCTCACCGCAGGCGTTGTTGAAGACGTTGGTGGGAAAGGTACTCACTCCCCTGACGCCCTCCTTCCTGAGGATCCTGACAAGTCCGTTGACCGCTTTTACTTTCAACTATAAAACCAATGTTTAATCTATGCCCATGTCAAGAAAAGGTGATCGGCTTGGGAAGCAGGGTTACTCCATCCATTAGATAACCCCTCATCCAATCACCGGTGAGAACGATCTTAAACCCATTTAGCGAGCGTAATGGACACAGAATAATTTGATTTAAGGTCTAAAATTGATATAGGCCTGAAAAATTGACCTGATCAAGCTTTGAACTGAGAAAATTACCCGAAGAACATCATTCCATAATGGAACGAACATTCCATTTTGATCTCTCCATGTTCTTCATATCGAACGTGAGGCATTAACATAGCTGGTGAAAAATGTGGCGAGAAAGACGAGATTGATGGTCACCACTCTATTACTCCTCATCTTCAGAGCGACAACCGTTTATGGATTCGGTTCACCAGGTTTATCGGGAGTCGTCACAGCTGGCCAGAGTCCCTGTGAACTATTTGACGGGCTCGTTCTCGTCGTCAACAATACAAAGCAGCATGTTGAGACGATCGTTTACGCGCTCCCTGAGGAATGGGACGATTTTGGGTCTCTAATGGAAGAGCTGAGGTTAGCGTCGGACGTTTTCGACCAGGCAGTTTATCTTAGGGAGGCAGGGTTCTGCGTTGAAGCTTCCGTTCTCCTATCCGAGGCCCTCCACGAATACGGTGAGGTCGCCTCAGAGGCGTTCGAACATGACGACGAGGATGATCATATCTACGAGAACACCATTGAGGCAATAGAGCTGAGAGAAAAACTTGACAGGGCTGACGATATCTATTCAACTTTGAGAGCGACGTCAGATCTGCTTGCGGAGAAAGGTCTCGATGTGACTCTCCTCGAGGACATCCTGAATGAGACTGCGGTAAGGTTCCTAGAAGTGAGGAACGCTACGGAGGGGAACCACTTTGAGAGGGCAGATGAACTCCTATCAGAAGTTGAGGATCTGTTAGATGATGCATATGATACAATAGAGATAGTGAATAGACCGAAGACATCTGAGAGGGTCTCCATCTTCCTGAACAAGACGAAGGCGAGGATGGGGAAGCTTGAAGATCGAATCATGGAATTGCTTCGTCAGACCAATGCCTCTCAGGATATGATTCTCCAAGCAGAGATGGCCTTCCACGAAGTAAATGCGGAACTTGTAGACATCGAGTTATCCATCGATATCTTGGACTTGGATGACATCTTCGAAGACTTGGACGACATCTTCGATGAGATAGATGATGCTTACGATATACTCGACGAAGAGATTGGGGACGCCGGTGAGATACTGGAGGAGATGGACGAAACCGAGGCTTGGTTCGACTACCTTAAGAGTAGAATAACGGAGCTGGACCGTGCCGGTTACAACGTTAGCGAACTGACCTCTATGCTAGAGAATGCCGAGAACATGTCAACTTCAATCAGGCATGGCTGGGAGCAACGCAACTATGAGCAGCTTGACGATGAAGTCGACGAGCTAGAGGATCTCCTCGATGAGTTAGAAGACATGATACCTGACTGGACAGAAGGCCTCGACGATGATAACGATGATAATGATGATAACAAAGCCGAGGCGGGAGATTCCGGCATTGACGAACCGGAATACACGGAAAACGACGACGGGGAGATAGACGACGAAGGGTCGGAGGAATCAGGAGACATCAAATCGAAAATGGATGGACTGGACTCCTTGGTCCACCTGACCCTGGAAAGAATAAAGGTGCTCGAGGCCAATGGAACTGACGTCACCGAGATAGAGGGGCTGTTGAACATGACCTGGGAGTTACTCGACGAGGTACGGACGGAACTCGACCAGGATAACAACGAGACAGCGAAGCAGATCTTGGATGAGGCAGAGGACCTGTACAGCGAAGCTGATGAAATGACGAGGGATCTATTAGGCGAACCAGACGAGGATGATTCGATCGTCGAGGATGTAGTGGGGGAGGATGACGATGTTGATGAACTGGACGATGATGACGACATCGACGATGATGATACACTCTAAATGCCTATCACTCAGACTCAAAGTTTTTTAGAATACGATATGTAAGGTTGATTGATCTTGCGGAAACTAGGGCTCACACTGTTTTTTCTCATGGCGATGGCACCATTGATATCCCCGGTGTTGGCTGTTGTCGACTATACCCCGAAGAGCTTGAGCCTCAAAGTATTCGCTGACGGTGTGACCGGGGTCGAGTATCGAGTCAGCGTGAACCCGACGCTGGCAAGGGTGAATGTAACAGGGGTCGGCTACCAGATACACAACTTGGCTGTGAAGGATCAAGACGGCGAGATCCTGGGAAGCAGTCTGGTTGATGGGCTGATAGTAGTGAACGCTCTAGGGACTAGGACCGTTGTCATAGGCTACACAACGCCGGGGCTTACCCTGAAGGATGGTCCAGTTTGGGCTTTAGATGTGGAGTTACCTGTAGAGTCCAACATACTTCTACCTGCGTCCGCGACTATCCTGTCCATGAGGCCGATGCCTCTGGGCATTGGAATCGTCGGGGGGGTCACAACCCTCACGATGCCCCCTGGAAATGTCTCGATAGGCTACATCATCGGGGTCGTGGGGACTAAGGAGCACGCCCTCGCGGTGATTAACGACGCCGAAGAGACAATATCAGAAGCTGTTGGCATGGAGGTTAAGGTCGGTGACGCCTCTTCCCTTCTCGAGGGTGCGTGGGAGGCTTACTTGGCGGAAAACTACATTCAGGCCGAGGAGTTAGCGAGAGATGCGAAATCTGAAGCTGAAAAGATCTTGGGCAGCGCCATTCAAGCCTCTTCCGCAATCGACCAGGCTGACTCTGCCGGTCAAGCGGCGGTCAAGGCGGGGAGGACGTCTGGGCTCACTGATGTGGAGGTCAATCTGGAGCAGGCCAGAGCCCTTTATACTCTGGGAGATTACGATGGCGCTGCTGTCCTTGCCGGTGAAGCCCTGGTGTCTGCCGAAGATTCGAGGAGGCCTTTTAATTCAGGTTTTTTCCTGTGGGCGATCCCCTTGGGGGGTGTAGTCGTGCTGCTCTTTCTGTATCTCAGGAAAAGGGAGGAGAGGCCTCAGGAGGATGTCCCAGAGGTCGATCTCGATGCAGTTTTCGAGGCGTATCCTCAGTTGAGGATGGACGAGAGGGAGGCGCTGAGGTTTATAACATCAGCGGGTGAGGGAGTCTTCGTCTCTGAGATAAGGGAGCAGTTCAGTCTTCCCCGGTCAAGCGCTTGGCGCATGGTGCGGAGGCTGGAGGAGATGGGCGTCATCGAGGAAGAGAGGATCGGTCGTGAGACCTTCTTGAGACTTAAGGTTAACCAAGCGGAGTAGCCCTGTCAATAGAATCTCATTTTCTGGCGAAGGATCGAAGGGTAGATATTTAGAATGATACCCTCCTCTCCAGTCCCAACTCTTATCATACTAGAATCAACATCTAATTGGTTTCGAGAAAAAGATGGCGGATAATTTAATAATCGCTAAACGCCCTTCATAGAAAAGCTGGCGCTGTTCGCTATGGATGGAGTTCTCATCGACAATCTTGTCGTCTTCTTTGCAGTGGTCTACTATGCTTTTCTGGCTATAGTATACATTATACGCGCACATGATCTATCGGATTTAGAGTTGAAGCTGGCTCCTGTTTTCAGTGTACAATTGGTTCCATTCGGCATCCTGTGGGTGCTAAACATTCTCAAGGGCGACATAGGTCGAATAATCTCCATAACGCCAATCATCGTCTTTCTTCTCTACGACCTCTGGTATCGACTGATAACTCGGAGAAAACCCGTTCATCACCCCGATCGATGGCCAGTTGGATTGGTTATTTATCTCGTGCTCCTTTTCATCGGCTCCATAGGTTTGAACTGGTACGGTTATATCTTGTCAGATTTCTATGGAAGAATGCTGGTGGTTTCTTTCTTCGTCATGATGAGTTCCTTCGGCTACTATCAATATCGTTATCAGAAAGGCAAGAAGGGCGAAACAGCATTGAAAGACTAGCAGATGCCGACCTGTCTCCATTTTGCCAAGTCTCATCCCAACATGAACCAAGTATCATCTGTGGGAGAGGATATTAATGAGCCCGCAAGGATGACTATCTCTTGAGAACAAGGTGGATCACATCAGTTTCCGGCGGCACGCCGCCGAGTTCATCCGCAGGTTCAAGGGCCATGCGTTCGTGGTCGGCCTCGTGAGCGCACTATGGTACCTCCTCAGAACCGGGAGGAAACCCTCCAGGGCAGGCTACCCCTGCCAGGTGGTGGCGAGGGCCAACGGCGAGGTCTGGATGGCCATCTACGTCATACCCGTCCTCACCTTCATTCCTAGGAAGGCCTTGACGCTGACGGATAGGAGGAATCTTATCATACTGGCCTCCTTACTCCTCATCGTCTCCGGGGCCGGTTGGTGGTACGTCAACCGTCCGGGCCCTGAAGCACCGGAGGAGAGCGGCATCGGCTCCTCCCTGACGGGCAGGCTGGCATCCCTCTCCCCTGCCTCAGATATCTTCGTGGTGAGCGGCACCACCGGCGACGACGACGGCGTCCAGAGGCTCTTGGAGCTCATGGGGGGCAGTGGGACGCCCTTCTACATCTCCGAGGGGCAGGGGATCTCCTCAGGCCCTGGCGGTCTCATAGCCAGCGACGATGTCGTCCTGATCAAGGTCAACTGCCAGTGGGACGAGAGGGGAGGCACGAACACCGACCTCGTGAAGTCCCTCATCCAGGCGATTCTCGACCACCCCGATGGATTCAGCGGCGAGGTCGTCGTCGCCGACAACGGACAGCGGCAGTACGGCTCGGGGGGCGGTGGTGGCAGCCTCGACTGGGCAAGGAACAACGCTGTGGACACGTCCCAGTCCATCCAGGACGTCGTGGACTCCCTCGCCCAAGACTACAAGGTCTCGACGTACCTCTGGGACGAGATCACGACGACGAGGGTGGACGAGTACTCAGAGGGCGACATGGGGGACGGCTACGTCGTGAATGCTACGGCCAACCCGAGGACCGGCGTCATGGTCTCGTACCCCAAGTTCATGACGGAGCACGGCACCTATCTGAGCTTCAAGCAAGGAGTCTGGAACCCCGAGACCGAATCCTACGGCGACGGCCTGAAGGTTATCAACGTCCCCGTGCTGAAGACTCATATCATCTACGGCGTCACCGCCTGCGTCAAGCACTACATGGGGGTGCCCTCGGACAGGCTGACCGCCGGATTGGGATCCAGGACCCACGACACCATCGACGACGGCGGGATGGGCACCCTGATGGCGGAGACCCAGCTCCCCACGCTGAACATACTAGACGCCATCTGGGTCAACGCCCAGCGGGGGAGTCAGACCGGCCCGAGCACACCTTATCAGAGGGCGACCCAGGTGGGCGTCATCGCGGCCAGCACCGACCCCGTCGCCCTCGACCACTGGGCCTCGAAGAACATCCTAATGGGGGCCGCGCCCGAGGGTGACCCGTCGGCAATAGATCCAGACGGTGTCCGGGCCGGGTCCTTTGGCGACTGGCTCAGGCTCTCCATGGAGGAGATCGTGAGGGCCGGCCACCAGGCCACCGTGGACGAGGAGCGGATGAACGTCTACGTCTCCAGGTGAACCTGGCACTGGGGTTATAAGCGGCTGAAGCGGGTTAATTAACGATCCCAATGGAAGTTCTTGAAGCGATCAGGACCCGCAGGAGCATCAGGAAGTACAAGCCCGAGCCCATGCCGGACGGGGACCTGGAGAAGATCATGGAGGCGGCCCGCCTCGCCCCCAGCGCCGGCAACAAGCAGCCCTGGCGCTTCGTGGTCGTCAGGGACCCGGAGACGAAGGTGAAGATGGGGGAGGCAGCGCGTAACCAGACCTGGATATCGGACGCGGGGGCCATCGTCGTCGCCTTGGCGATGCCGAAGGATCACCCTGAGGTCTACGCCCAATGGGTGGAGAGAGACGTGATGACCGCCGTGGAGCACATGGTTCTAGCGGCCTGGAGCCTCGGCTACGGAACCTGCTGGATCGGGGCCTTCTACGAGGACAAGGTGAAGGGGCTGCTGGGGATACCTGAGGAGATGACGGTCATCAACATCCTCCCCATCGGGGTGCCCGACCAGAGCCCCGAGGCGAGGGGCAGGAAGCCCGACTCCGAGATATTCCACGACGGCAAGTACGGCGTACCGATGAACGCGTAAACGACCTCTATCCCCCCTCTTTTTTCCGGGGATGGTGACCGTGGCGCCCGAACAGATGGCGACGGCTTCGAAACTCGACGACGCATTCCTCAAGAATGCACTCTTGACGGCTCCCGAGACGATGGCAATCCGAGACGCATATGCCGAAATACAGCCAAAATGATTACCCCACACGCGTAGCGAGAGTTAAGAGCACGCAGAATAAAATATTATATTCATTTCGCATAATGTATTTGCGCGCGCAGGAAAACCAAGTAAACCGTAGGATTAAGCAATGTTCAAAGCTTCCCGAGAATTTCAGGTTTTTACTAAACCGATCGGCGCCATCTGCAACTTGGACTGCCGCTACTGCTACTATCTGAAGAAGGAGCATCTCTACCCAGAGGGCGAGGCGTTCCGCATACCAGATAAGATTCTGGAGGAGTACATCGTCCAGCATATCGACGCCTCCCCCGAGACAGTGATCAGGTTCTCCTGGCACGGTGGAGAGCCAACGGTCCTAGGCCTAGACTTCTTTCGCAGGGTCGTGGAGCTGCAGCGCAAGCATATTCCTCGTGACCGACGTATCGTCAACGGCATTCAGACTAACGGTACCCTCCTAGATGAGGGATGGTGCCGCTTCCTCGCGGCGGAGAGATTCACCGTCGGGCTCAGCCTTGACGGTCCCCGAGAGATGCATGATCGTTTCCGGGTCACCAAAGACGGGAAACCCACCCACGAGGAGACGATACGGGGTTACAGGATGCTACAGAAGCATCGAGTCCCTACCGAGTGCCTGTGCGTGGTAAACGGTTACAACGTCCGGTTCCCCCTCAAGGTCTACCGATTCTTCAAGGAGATCGGTGCCCAATACATCACCTTCCTGCCCATGGTCGAGGCGCAACCGGGTACCCTAGGTGGGGTCAATCCCCTCACCGTGCCCTCTGAGGCCTGGGGGGCATTCCTCTGCGCCGTCTTCGACGAGTGGAGGGACCAGGACATCGGGCGGGTCAAGGTGCAGATATTCGAGGAGGCCGCCAGGACCGCTTTCAACCAGAAGCATTCACTGTGCATCTTCCGGCCGACCTGCGGCGACGTTCCCGTCCTGGAACACAACGGAGACTTCTATTCATGTGACCACTACGTCGACGTCGAACATCGCCTCGGGAACATAACAAAGACTCCGCTGGTCGATATGCTAGAGAGTCCGGCACAAAGAGCATTCGGTGAAGCCAAAATGGAGACTCTGCCCCGCTACTGCCAGGAATGTGGGGTCAAAGCTATGTGCAATGGCGGGTGTCCCAAGAACCGCTTCATCAGGACCCCGGATGGAGAGCCGGGGCTGAACTACCTATGTGCGGGCTACAAGCGCTTCTTCACTCACTGCCAGCCCTTCGTCTCAGAGTTGGCCACCTTGTGGAGGCGGCACAACCCTGAGCGTTCAGGATGACGGCGATCAAGTATTCAGCTTCTTTTTGAAGAAGGCTATCGTCCGTTCCCAGGCGAGCTTGGCCGCAGCCTCGTGATATCGGGAACCCGTGTCGTTGAAGAAGCCATGCCCAGCTCCCTCGTACACAAACATCTCGTGCTCCACTGAGGCTTCCTTCAACGCCGCCTCGAAGGCCGGGATACCCGCGTTGATGCGCTCGTCAAGGCCAGCGTAATGTGCGAGTAGGGAGGCCTTAATCTTGGGGACTTCTTCAGACGCAGGCTGTCTACCATAGAAGGGGACCGCCGCCTGAACATCCGGGGAGTTGACAGCGACCTGATTCGTCACTCCTCCCCCCCAGCAGAAGCCCGTAACCCCCACCTTCCCCGTCGACTGGGGATGAGTCTTCAGGTACTTCACAGCGGCGACATAGTTCTTCGTCGTCTCCTGGTCGTCGAGTTCTCGCATCATGGTCCGAGCCTTATCAACGTCATTAGGGGTTCCCCCTAAGGGAGAGAGGGGATCTGGGGATATGGCCAGGAAGCCCTCCAAAGCGAACCGCCTAGTGACTTCTTCAATGTGGGGAACAAGGCCCCAGATCTCGGGGATTACGACCACCCCCGGCAGTTTCTCATCCCCTTTAGGCCTGGCGAAATGTGCAAGGACGTCTCCCGTCTCGCCGGGATACTTGATATCCTCCACCTGCAGGCGGGGGTCCTCCTTTGGAACGTGCATACTCATCTTTAATCTGCCTCATTTGTTCAAAGGATGAATGTTCTTATAATAATTTTCCCACGAGCTTAAGCTCGAACTCGATCCCCTTTACTCTTTTCTTAACATACACCGCGCGCGCCGAGTTGGAGATATAAAGAGAGATTCACTTCTTAACACAGGGGCGTCTCAGCCAAACCATTCCACCATCAGGTCGACCCTACCCTGGACCACGAGCACCCAGAGCGTCACATCCCCCGAGACACCCTCGATCTCGTAGATCATCCTCGCCGACCCGTAGTTGATGGGTCCTATCTCCCAGAACGTCTCCCCGCTTCTCACCATCCTGGCGGATAGCAGGTAGTCGGGAGGTGACGTCGTGTTCTCAACCCTGAACGTGAGCCTGACCCCTTCCGAGGTCTCTGGGAACGAAAAGTCTCCCGCAATCTCCCTCCCTGGCTCGATGGTGAACCTCCCGTACTCGTGCCAGACTTTCATCAGGCCCGTGACGACATCTGGGTCCCTCTGGCCCCCGGACACCAACGCCACGACAGATAGGTTGAAGTCAGCCTTGGCCGTGTTCATCTTCACGTAGTAAACACCGGTGAGGTGCTCCCCGCCGAAGGAGAACTCAGCCTCCCCCCGGATGAACCCTTGCCTGAAGAGGCTCTCGATGGAGGTGCTCTCCCCCTCCTTCTTGACGTACAGCCCGGCGGTGCAACCGACCTCACCGTTCCCCCACTCGAAGCTGACGTTCCACCGGATCGTGTCTTCCGGTAAGGAGAAGCTGTCCAGCTCCATGTTGAACCATCTGTAACCCACCTCGAGGTCGGGGTCGACGCTCTCATCGGACCAATGGCCCAAGGTCACCCACCTCTCCCTCGTTGAAGGGGGACCGTCAGAGGCTGGATAGAGATACCACCCAGTGGCAACTACGATTATCAGGCTCAGGACGGTAAAGGCGGCGACTCTCAACTTGGCCATAAACGTACTTCTCTCATATCTGACCCGTGAAGGGCCCCATATAAGAGGGGAGATACTCCCCTCTCAGTCCCCGGAGAAGGT
>Ga0307379_10007339_pt1 | contig 14997 bp, 17 predicted proteins | sample UN2MG_FD_202237 | JGI IMG/M metagenome (GOLD analysis project Ga0307379, IMG submission 202237) | Soil microbial communities from Risofladan, Vaasa, Finland - UN-2 | ecosystem: Environmental > Terrestrial > Soil > Coastal area > Acid sulfate soil | place: Finland: Risofladan, Vaasa | collected... | reverse complement strand
CGCGGCTTGGGGATAGACACCGGCCCCACGATGTCCGCGTATTCAGCCGGGTCGTATTCACCCTCGATACCGGACGCCACCTCGATGCTCAAAGGCGCCGTCGTGACCTCACCCTCGTCAGTGACGACCGTCAGCGAAGGAACCACCCGTGGGCCGGACACGTTCGAGTCCAGCACGAAACTCTGCCGCTGAACCTGCGTCCCGTCCTCGGCTCTCTCCGTCTCGATCGGGCTGTGGTCCTGGACCAGGAAATCTTCGACCGCGCCCGCCAGATCGGGCAGTTGAGTCTCCGCGCCCTGCGGCCCCTGCAGTTCCACGGTCACCCGCACCGGCTCGGCCACGCGCACACCATCGCGATCCGCCGTAACGGTCAGAGTGAGCCCGCCGCCGCTCGCCGTATCACTCACGGGCGTCATCGCGTTCTCGGGCTGTTCGTCCGGCGCATCCGGCCCGCCACATCCGACCAGTGCCAGCACCAGCAGGCACAATGCCGACGCGACGGCCGGGCGCACACGCTCGCCGCCGACACCCCGACGCGGCGAACCGCCGTGAATTTCGAACCTCGTGCCCATCTGCCTCGAATCCGGTACTTACCGCCGGGCGTGTCGCCGGTGGAAATACGCCCGCAACGGCTCCACGAATTGCTCGCCGGTGGTCAGCTCGATCGTCCCGACGTCCATTCGCCGGAACATCTGCCTGCGCCGCTCCGCCTCAGCCGCGACGTCGGCCGCGAACCCTTCGCGGAACCGTCGGCTCGAGGTATCCACCAGCACCAGTGCCCCCGTCTCACTGTCCCACAGCTCGGTCAGGCCCACGTTCGGCATCGCCTGCTCCCGGGGGTCCGTGATCACCACGGGGATCAGGTCATGGCGCCGCTTGGCCACCCGCAACACCTGCTCGTACCCGCGATCCTGGAAGTCGCTGACCAGGAAGACCACGCTCCGCCGCTTGGCCACCCGCCCGAGATGCTCCAACGCCGCGGTCAGGTCCGTACCACGCCCGAGCGGTTCGTGGAACAGCAGGTCGCGAATCACTCGCAGCACGTGCCGCCGCCCCTTCTTGGCCGGAACCGACTTCTCCACCCGATCGCTGAACAGGATCAGCCCCACCTTGTCGTTGCTCCGGATCGCGCTGAAGGCCAGCGTGGCGCACACCTCGGCCGCCAGCTCCCGCTTGAGCTGCTCGTGCGTGCCGAACAGGTGCGAGCCCGACATGTCCACCAGCAGCATCACCGTCAGCTCCCGCTCCTCGCGGTACACCTTGACGAACGCCTCGCCGTACCGGGCGCTCACGTTCCAGTCGATGGTCCGCACGTCATCGCCCACCTGATAGGGCCGCACCTCCTCGAACTCCATCCCCCGACCCTTGAACGTCGTGCTGTACTGACCGGCCAGCACCTCGTCCACCAGATGCGAGGTCCGGATCTCGATGTGACGAATCTTCTTTAGGAGTTCTTTTGGTATCACGGTTCGGCCGTTACGGCACTGGCACGTTATCAAGCACCGTCTGAACGATATGCTCGGGCGTCTTCTCTTCCGCCTCGGCCTCGTAGGTCACGATCACACGATGACGCAGAACGTCCATGGCCACGTCCTTGACGTCCTGGGGCGTCGCGTAGCCCCGCCCCGCCAGAAACGCGTTCGCCTTCGCCGCCAGCGTCAGGTAGATCGTCGCCCGCGGCGAGGCCCCGTACTGGATCAGGTCCGCCAGCGGAAGATGGAACTCCTGCGGGTACCGCGTCGCGTGGCTCAGGTCCACGATGTAGTTCTTCACCTTGTCGTCCACGTAGATGCGATCGACCACCCCACGGGCGGCCGCAATCTCCGACGGCTGCATCACCGGCTCCACCCCCGTCACCGGGCTGGTCGTCGACATCCGGTCCAGGATCAGTCGCTCCTGCTCCCGCGTCGGATACGTCACCACCAGTTTGAACATGAACCGGTCCACCTGGGCCTCCGGCAGCGGGTAGGTCCCCTCCTGTTCGATCGGGTTCTGGGTCGCCAGCACCAGGAACGGCTCCGGCAGCCGGAACGTCTCTGACCCGATCGTCACCTGCCGCTCCTGCATCGACTCCAGCAGGGCGCTCTGAACCTTGGCCGGCGCACGGTTGATCTCGTCCGCCAGGATAATGTTCGAGAAGATCGGCCCCTTCTTGACCGCGAAGTCGCCCTGCCCGGGGCGATAGATCAGCGTGCCGATCAGATCGGCCGGCAGCAGGTCCGGCGTGAACTGGATACGCTGGAAGCCCGCCCGGATCCCCCCGGCCAGACAGCTCACCGCCATCGTCTTGGCCAGCCCCGGCACGCCTTCGATCAGGATGTGCCCGTTGGCCAGCAACCCGGCCAGCATCTGGTGCAGGAGCGCGTCCTGCCCCACGATCACCGTGTGGATGCGGTCCAGCAGCCGGCGAAACGGCTGCGACGCCGCCTCCGCCTCGATGCCCACCTGTCGAACGTCCGATTCCGTCGTCACCATCGTCTGTACTCCCACCTGCCCGAAGAAAGAGCGGTGCCAAAAGTAGCACCGCCCTCGATAAGACGCAAGAAACCGTCCGATCCTCTCGAAATCCGGCCGCTTAGCTGGTGAGTTGCGATGGAAGGCGATCAGGACGTGCCGCGGTCCGCCGGGCCGGCTCAGTCGGGCTTGCTGGGCGCCGCGGCCCAGGTGTGCCACTGCTCTTGAGCAGTGCTACACTGAATACGCCATGAACCCGCCGCCGCGAAAGACCCGTCGTGCCTGGAACGAGCCGGGACATGCTCATTTCCTGACCTACTCCTGCTTTCGCCGAATGCCCCTGCTGAGCCGGGACCGAACGCGCCGCCGGGTCGTCGATGCTCTCGCCGCGACGCGGCGCAACCTGGACGTGGCCTTGTGGGCGTACGTAATCATGCCGGAACACGTGCACGTCTTGCTCTATCCGCATCAGGCAGGTTGCGAAATGAGGAGAATCCTGGTCGCGCTGAAGCGTCCGGTGAGCGACGCCGCCCGCACGTACTTGGAGGGGATCGCGGACGACAGGTGGCTCGAACGGCTCAGCGTGGAGTATCCATCGCGGCGCGTCTTTCGCTTCTGGCAACCGGGCGGCGGATTCGATCACAACGTCTTCCGCGAGAAGACCGTGCCGGCGGTGATCGACTACATTCACGCGAATCCGGTCCGCCGCGGGCTCGTCGCCCAACCGACCGACTGGGAGTGGTCCAGCTCGCGGTTCTGGGAGGGATGGCCGGAGGCGCCCCTCCGCATGGATGACCCGTTCATCTGAGCGACGGCAGTGCACCGGCTGCCACTGCTTTCAAACGGTGCGCCGGGTGTGCACCTGGCGGCAGCCAACGCGGCTTGTTCCGCCGGGCGTCGCATCATATCATGTCGGTGGACGTCCATCATGGCCTTGTACCGCGTGTTGATCGAGCAGGACGAGGACGGAGTGTCCGAGTGCCCGAGCCTGCCCGGCGGTGTCAGCCGGGGAGCCACCCGCGGCGAGGCCGTGGCCAACGTCAAGGACGCGATTGCCGGATACCTCGAGAGCCGCCGCCGGCACAACGAGCCGATCCCGCCTTCGACGTGGGAAGCCACCGTTGAGGTGCCGGCGTGAGCCGACTGCCCGTCGTCTCCCTGCAGCGAGAGACCGGGTTGGAGCGAGACGGTGGTGACACAACCTGGGAAAACTCGAAGAGCCTACATTGACGCATCTGTCTTCGGCGGAGCATTCGAGGAGTTCACCGAGGACAGTCGCGCGTTCTTTGACCAGGTCGACCAGGCGCGGTTTGTGATCCTCACATCGGGCCTGGTCGCCGACGAGCTCGCGGAAGCGCCGGCCGAGGTGCGCGAGTTCTTCGATCGCTTGCTCGCCAAGGCGGAATTGGTCGAGGTCGACGGGCCGGCATTGGCCCTGCAGGCCGCCTACCTTGACGCCGGAATCCTGACGCCCAAATGGGCGGACGATGCCTTGCACGTCGCTCTGGCGACCGTGGCCGGTGCGGATCTGATCGTGAGCTGGAACTTTCGGCACATCGTCCATTATGATAAGGCCCCCAAGTACAACGCCGTGAATGCGTTGCATGGTTACCGCCAAGTGGCCATCCACTCGCCCAGCGAGGTGATCGCCTATGAAGACGACGAAGAAGTTTGACTGCCTGAAGATGAAAGATGAAGCCCAGCAACGCCGTGCCCGGACGCTCCGCGGCTTGTCGGTCGAGCAGCGCCTCGAGTTCTATCGCCGGGCGGATGAGGCCCTACGGCAACGTCGTGAGCAACTGCGGCTGCGCAGCACCGATAGGACCGGCCCAAGTTCAACTGAATGACCGTGCGCGAATCCGCGCCGGCAACCAGAGCCGCGCCCGCCCGGAAGCGGACCGGCACGCAGAGCCGCGCCCGCCTCTCCGTGGTGACGCGCAGTGTTCTCAGGCGCGAGGGAGCGAACGACCCGCCGAGGGCGCGCTACGCGTCCTGATTCGCCAAGCGGCCCTGACCGTGGACACCGTCCGAGAACTGCTCTGACACCAGTTCCAGGATGACTCTGCCGTTGCCCGAGCCGCGAGCTTCAGCTCGCGCGGCCTGTGCCACCCCTGACACGCCGACTCGCCGGGCACCCAATCGGCATGAACAAACTCTAACGCGTATGACACTCCCCTCCGGCAGTTCTCCGCCGCTGGCGCTATGCGCCCGCCGGGGCCACGATGGACCCTTGACACGCACATTCGGGCAACCCCCGCCAGCGGCCTCGCGACCGCTGCCGCCAAGCGACACGCCGCGAGTCAAGGGTGTGGACGCAGGTCGGCGACGCCGCGTACGACAAGCGTGGGACGGGCGTTCCCGCCCGCAGATCGCCGGTCAAGCTCAAGGACGCGAAACGCCGACACGGCGAGCATGTACCCGGATGCTACGCTTCGACCGTGTCCGTAGCTAAGGTCACGGGGCATCAGGATCGCAAGACCGGAGAATGGCCCCAGTAGCGACGATCTGGTATGCGCCCTTCTTCAGGCGGTTTACGCGTTCTCCTTCCTGGGTGACGATGCGCTTCAGTCCCGGTGCCATACCCGAAGGATTCGCGCGCGTCGCGGCCGAGACGTAATCTCGGTACACCAAAAGCCTGTGCTCCGTACCGGTTTCGTCAACTGCCATGAACTCTTGCGATTGTTCTTCCATCGTCCTGGTCTCCGCGCCAACTTTGTGCGTCAGGGGCGCTCGCGTGAGTCACGCGAAGCGCGTACTTGCTTGACTTCCTCTTCAGACAGGCCGCGCTGAAGCACCTCGACCGGCACGGCGAGAAAGATCGTCTTCCTTGCGCCGAGTGTCGTCGTATAGTCCCACGTCCCAATGACGGCAATTGGCTCATCCAAGGTCGCGTGCCGTCCGTCTACGAGGCCCGTCATCTGAACACCGGTCAGGCGAACCCACTCATACCGATCGGGGACGCCGCTGAGCGTCCATCCAAGATCTTCCAAGCCGATCTGAACAATACCATCGCTCTGGCCAAGAACTTGAATTACCTCGAACCCGATGGTCTTCCCGTGTTCACCGACGGCAATTCGTGGGAGCCGTTCCTCCCATTCCCGGCGCCTCTGGGAGATAACTCGCTGCGTAATGTCCTTCGCACCCCTGGGGGCACGCCTTGCATCGCTTGTCGCCATCGTCGATCCACCCGACAGTTCGTAGTATCGTTCTTTCGGTGGAACGAAGGGTCGCGTTTGACTCGACGGTTCGGACAAGTCCAAGAGGGGAAGTTCGAACCATCGGTTGTCCACGCGAATGTACCCGTACCGCAGGGCAGCCTCTTCGACATTGGCGCGCGTTGTCGGCTCGATGGAAAGATTGAGCTTTTTCCAGATCATGCGCCCCTGTTTGTTCGCTACTGGTCTGTGTACTGTGACGCGATGCTGTCGGTCAACGGCCAGTGCCTTAACCCAGTCAGCGAACTCCTCTGGGTTGACCAGGACCTTTCCGTCGGATCGCACGACGAGAACGTCCATAGGTTTGACGCCTGCACGCGCGCCCGGGCTACCCGCAAGGACCTTCCCAACGAAAAGGCCACGTTCCCGTAGGGCAGGCATCTCATCTTTCCGCCAAGCTGATTTGACTTCGTCGTCAATTGCGAGCACCGCAATCCCAATCGCAGCAGAGTCTGCGGGGATAGCGTCAGGCTCGCCGGATGGCTGAGTTACAGCTTGACCGAAGGAAGGATGCATGAGCGAGAGGCAAAGCGCGAGCACGCAGTTGCTCGCTACGGGATAACGGATAGTTGGGCGGATCATTCCCGTTTGACTCCAATTCGACGCCCAATGTTGCGACGACGTCTACGCCCCATCGTCGCGCTGGCCGATTCGCTCCACCCTTGACATGCTGCAAGAGGGCGCTGAGCGGCCGCCAATGCCGATCGCTGCGCCCCGTCAAGAGCAGGCGGCCCCTTTTCGCCCGTCGTGCTGACCCTTGACACCGCGGTGGCCTCCTGACATGCCTAAATCGCCAGACGATTGTCGGGATCGCCCGGCGCGGCGTCAAGGGCGGGCCCAGCGCAGCATGTAATGCGCCGTCTTGCCCGCACCGTTGGGGCCCAGGAAGCCGAACAGCTCGCCTTCGCGCACGTCGAAGCCGACGCCCACGACGCCCTGCACCTCACCGAAGCGTTTGGCCAGACCGTGACCCTCAATGGCAGAATTGTTGTCATCCATCATACAGTGATGACCTTATCGGGACCCCGCCCTTTGGCTGGTGAGTCGCAATAGAAGGCGGTCACGAGTGGGCCGCGCTCCGCCGGGCCGGCTCAGTCGGGCTTGCTGGGCGCCGCGGCCCGAAGGGCGTTGCGGATTTCGCCCAGGAGTTGGTCCACCTTGAAGGGCTTGAACAGCACGGCCGCCAGGCCCTCCCGGCGGGCCCGAACAATGGCGTGGTTCGGATCGTACCCAAAACCGGTCATCAGGATCACCGGCCGGTCCGCGTCCGCGTCCTTCGATGCGGCGAAGACGTCGTAGCCCGTCGCCCCGGGCATCTTGATGTCACTCAGCACCAGGTCGTACGACTGCCGCCCGATCAGCTCCAGAGCCGCCGTGCCGTCGGCGGCGATGGTCACCTCGCACCCGTACGTGACCAGGACGTCACGTACCGTCTCGCGGATGACCTCCTCGTCGTCCACGATCAGCACTCGCTTGGTGTTGAGCACCGGGTCCGTCCGCGACGCCCGCGTCGGCCGACGCCCCACCAGGCCACGCTGGGGCGCGGTCACCTGCTTGATCGCCGCCCGGATCCCCGCCGCGTTGCTGCTGATCTTGTTCAGCCGATGACGCAGGTCGTCGTGACCGATGTAGTCCTCGATCAGGCTCTCCACCTCCGTCAGGATGTCATTGAGCGGTGCCGTGATCTCGGCCATCACGTCGCTGCCCAGCTTCCCCGTCGTGGTCGACCGCTCGGTCACCAGCAGCTCCAGGATGTGCAGGCTGATGGCCACGTGCCGGGCAAATATCTCCAGCACCTGCCGGTCGTCCTCGCTGAACGCCACCGGCTGGCAGCTCTCCACGTTGAAGACCCCGATCACCCGGTCGTGAAGCCGCAACGGAACCGTCAGCGAGCTGGCCGCCCCCTCGATCCCCGGCAGGTAACGCGGATCCGAACGCACGTCCGGACAGATGTAGCTCCGACCGTGATGGGCCACCCACCCGGCGATCCCATTGCCCTCGCTCGTGGCGTACACGTCCAGGCCCTGGGCCTCGAGCGTCATCCCCGCCGAGAGCACCGGCTCCAGCTTGTTAGTCCGCTTGTCCAGCACCCACACCGCGAAGTTGTCGATGTGCATCAGAGCCCGCGTCAGCCGGATGATCTTCTGTTCCAGCAACGCCAGCCGCTCCTGAGAATCCAGCCGGGTGATCTGCTCGACGTCCAGCCGAACCAGCTCGCGCCCGGCGCTGTCGATGGCGTCCAGCCGCTCCTGAAGACGCAGTGCCCGGGTCGCGTCCCAAACCACCGCCGCCACCTGCGTCACCTGATTGTTCAGATCGATGACCGGCGTCGCCGTGATCTCGAAGAAACGGTTGTCGCTGGTGGTGACACAGAAGCGCCGCCCGCGCGCCGGATTCGGGCCGCCCTTGGCATCCGCCGCCCCCCACGAGAACGTCTTAACGCAGCTCTTGCAGACCCGGTCGCGAAGCTCCCCCGGGAAGTCCAGCATCTTCGGGTTGGCCCACACCAGTTGCCCGTCCGCCCCGACGATGCACACGCCCTGCGGCACCGTCTCGAGAATGACCTCGGCCCCGGGGGCCAGGTGCGGACGCTCCAGCGGAAGGAAGTCCTGCGAACTGCTGACGATCAGGTCGAACGATTCGCGCCGCAGAGCACGGACGGCCTCCTCCACACTCTCGACGCACTCGATCTGGCCCCGCTCGCCCACCAGCTCGCCCACGTCGATCGGCGGAGGCTCTGCCCCCTTCACCCACAAGACACGAACGGTCGCTGTGTCCTTAATGCTCATCTCTCCACACCGCACCAGCGTCTATCGCATCCCTGCCCATTATAGAGGCCGCGTCGGCGCGGTTTCCATTGCCGGCGCCTCCAAGCGCGAAACGACAATTGTACCACCGCCCTGCGCGGCCCTACAAGCAGAATTCCAGAATCACCCCACAGACATGGCCCAAAAACCACCGCAACTGCCTTCCCACCACCGAATTGACGTGTGGTTGGATAATGTGAATCAGGGGGCGCCCTTCCGCATCTGTTCCATCGGGCGCCGACCGATCTTCGACTCCGTCCCGGCCAGCAGTCGGCCCAGATTCGCCCGGTGACGCACCACCACCAGCACGCCCAGCAGTACCGAGAACGCCAGCAGCGGCCAGCACTCGTCGATCACGCTGCGCCCTCGGTATCGGGCGATCACCAGGAACAGAATCGGAAACGCGACCCCGGCCGCAACCGAGCCAACAGAGATGTACCGGCTGGTCGCAACCACGATTACCCAGATTCCAAATGCGGCCAGTCCCGGGATTGTCAAATCCGGATAGACCCCCAGCGTTACCCCCAGCGACGTCGACACCCCCTTACCGCCCCTGAAACCCAGGTACACCGGGTAGTTGTGCCCCAGAACGCACGCGATCCCGATCGCCAGCCAGCAAAGGTACCGCACCGCCTCGGGCGGACCCTCGCGCCCGCCCAGTCCGATAAGCACCGACCCCGCAATCACCGTCGGAACCAGCCCCTTCAGCACGTCCAGCGCGAACACCAACACGCCGTACGGCCGGCCCAACAGGCGGCTTACGTTCGTCGCCCCAATGTTCCTGCTGCCGGCGGTGCGAACGTCGATCCCCTTCACCCAGCCGACCAGCAGCCCGAACGGAATCCCCCCCATCAGATACGCACCCACGATCAACAACACCAGCGTCGCCGTGGCGCTCATCTTGCCGCGCTCCGCTGGCCGACCAGTTCGGCGTAAAGCGCCGCGACGCCGTCGGCGTGCCGCCGCATCGTCACCCCTTCACTCACCTGGGCCGCCCGCCGGCCCATCTCCGCCCGCCGGTCCGGGTCGGCCAGCAGCCGGACTCTCTCGGCCAGCCCCGCGACGTCCTCCGGCGAGTCCAGCACGTATCCGCTCTTGCCGTCTTCAATCGCTTCCGCCGCTCCGTCAAACCGCGTGGACACGCAAGGCAGCCCCGCCGCCATCGACTCCAGCACCACCCGACTGCAAGGGTCGTAGTACGTCGGGTGAACCAGCACGTCCGCCGCATGATAGAACGCCGCGATCCGCTTGGTCGGTCCCGTGAACTGGATGCGATCACCCACCCCGGCCGATGCCGCCGCACGCTGCCAACGGATCGGGCTGTCCTTCCCCACCACCAGCGATTGCAGCCTCACCCCGGCGTCACCGGCCAGCAGCGCCGCCGCCTCGATCCACCGGGCAACACCTTTGAGCTTGAAGTTGTGAGCCACCAGCATCACCAGCAGATCGTCCGCCGCCACGCCGTACAGCTCCCGGATGTTCCGCCGGTCCTGCTGCCGCTGCGTGTCCCCGGCCGTGTCCGGGTCCACCCCGTTGAAGATCTTGCGGATCTGCGACTGCGGGTAATCGAAATGCTCCCGAAGCTGCCGGACCACGTAATCCGACAGCGCAATCACCACCGGCCGCGGCTCACGACCCAGAACCCGCCGTTCCAGGTCCAGCATCAGCCGCTGCCGGTAGTTGAACCGATTCGCCAGCCGCTTCAGCGACCGGGCGGCGTTGCTTCGACGCAGGGCCAGGTTCCGCGCCATGGTTTCCACCACCGTACCGCCACGCGGTTCATAGACGTCGGCCCGCACGCACGGTGATATGGCGTGCACCAGGTCCACCTCCAGCCGATCCAGCAGCAGGTCCGCCTGCCGAGCGAACGCGGCGCTGCGCCCGGTGCGCGTCGTCGAGTTACACCGCAGCGTGTGAACCCGCATCCCCGGCGCCGACGGCAGACGAGATCGAGTCACGATCTCCAGCTCCATCCCCAGCCCCAGCAGATGCTGGATAAACTGGTGCGCGGACGTCTCCGCACCCCCGCGCCACGGCTCGATCCGCTCCATCACCAGGGCGATTCTCACGACCCGGCCCCCTCCCGTTGACGCCGGCGGGCGTCGTGCCCGGCGATCCGCCCGGTCTTGTGCACGATCTGTTGAATCAGCCGCCGGCCCCCGGCCCTGAACCTGTCCCTGCCCAGATAGACCCGCAGAAAGCGCAGCCGATCCCCCACCGTCGCGCTCCCCGCCGGTGTCGAGTAGTTCAACGATGCCAGATCCTTCACCACCCAGCGCCGCCGCAGCCATCGCGGCCGGAACACCCGCGCCAGGTCGATCAGCCGGAACGCAAACTGATCCCCCGTCGCCTCCATGAAAACATGCGACAGATACAGGTCGCGGTGCACAAGCCCGCTCCGGTGAAACCGCGCCACGAACCGCGCCAACTCTTCCACCAACTCGCGCGACCACCTGCCCGGTTCACGCACGACGTAACGCTCCAGCGATTCACCCGCAACCTCGGCCGTCACCAGCACGCTGCGACGCTCCCACGCGCCGGCCATCTCCTCGCCGACGGCCACCGCCCTGACGCACGCAACGCCGGCCGCCGCCACCTCACGCATCCGCTCCCACTCGATCCGGGCCGTCCCGCACCGCACACAGCCCGACAGCATCCGCCGCAACTGCTGCCCCATCGGCGGCGACGTATAGCGCTTCAAATACAACGTACCCGCACCGGGAAGCTCGAACCGCATCCGCTCGCGCCACGACGGCAACGTAGCCTTGTCCAGCAACTCCCCCTTCGAGTAGGCGAACAGACCCGCCACACTGTCGAGCCCGGCGCCCGCCAGCGCCGCTGCATAAGACTCGTCCATCAGCAGGCCGCCGCCCTTCTCGACCGCGCCCATCTCCCGATCCGCGGATGTAGCCAACTCGTTCACGTCGCCTCGACCGGTCGCCGCGCCAACAGCTCGTCCGCCGCCGCCGCAACCATCTCCACCGTCACGCCCGTCATGCAGCACAGTTCCTGCGGCGGGTCCAGTGGACAGACCTTCTTCTGACACGGCCCGCAATCCACGCTGACCGACACTTTGCGCTCCCGCGGATACTCTGTGTCCGTCCACCCCGGATGCGTCGGACCGAAGATCGTCACCACCGCAACCTTGAACGCCTTGGCGATGTGCCGCGGCCCCGTGTCGTTGTTGATCAGCAGATCGCACCGACGGATCAGCGACTTGAACTCGCCCAGCGTCGTGACCGGCTCGTCAAACACAGCGGCCTCACCCCGCACCAGGCCCGCGATCCGCCGGGCGATCGCCTCTTCACCCGGTGCGCAGGAGATCACCACCCCCGCCCCGTGCGTCTCGATCAGCCGGTCCGCCAACTCCGCGAACCGCTCCGGCAGCCACAGCTTGCTCGACCCGAACGACGCCCCCGGACTGATCACCACCAGCGGCCGCCGCCCGCCCAGCCCCGCTTCCGACAGCCGCCGTTCAACCGCCGCGTCATCGCCCGCGTCGGTGAACAGCTCCAACTCGTCACCCGGCGGGTCGCACCCCAGGTGCTCGGCCAGCTTCCCGTAGTAATCCACCATGCGGGTGACGGCGATCGCTCCATTGACCCGCGTCACCGGCAGCCGGTCCGTCAGAAGCCATCCCCGCCCGTCGCGGTCATATCCGATCCGCCGCCGCACGCCCGCCAGCCGCGCCAGCAACGCCGACCGGAACGAGTTCGTCAGCAGAGCGGCCCAATCGAACCGCCGCCTCCGCAGATCGGCCGCCAGGGCAAACAACTCCCGCCCTCGGCCGTGCTCGCGCTTCGGCTCCCAGTGCACCAGGTCATCGTTCCAGCCGCTCCCCGCGATCAGGTCATCCAACACCGGGCGCCCGCAGAACATGATCGACGCCTCCGGGTATCGCCTGCGCAGAGCGCGCAGCGTCGGCGTGGCCATCACGAAATCGCCTACCCAACTCGGCAGCACGACCAGGATGCGCCCCGGTTCATCGTCCGCGATGTGCTTCGTTCGACCCACGATGCAATTCTATCTGCGACCACATACCCCCACAACGCCGCCCGCAGGCCGCCTGAAGCGCAGCGCAACAGCCCACAACGCCACCACCAACACCGCCGCCCGGTCTCAATCTCCAATCTCCAATCCCCAATCCCCAATGCCCCCTCCTGCCTCTCCCGCGTTGACACTCCAACGCCCCACCGCTAGCATCGCTTCTTCCGTTAACGACCTTCTTGTGCGTTGGAGTCCACGAGAGGGTGACCAGGTTCGCGTAGGGCCGGTGTAGTTCGCTGAAGGCGAACGAAACCACCACCCAAACCAAAAGAGTGAACGAGACCATGACCCCAGCATTCGAACACCTCACCCCGCCGACCACCGGCGAGAGAATCCGCATGACCGACGCCGGCCTCTCCGTGCCGGACAAACCCGTCATCCCCTTCATCGAGGGCGACGGCACCGGCCCCGACATCTGGCGGGCCACCGTCCGAGTCCTCGACGCCGCCGTCCGGAAGGCCTACGGCTCCAACCGCAAGATCGCCTGGTTCGAGGTCTTCGCCGGCCAGAAGTCCTACGACAAGTACGGAACCTGGCTGCCCAACGACACCGTGACCGCCATCCGCGAATACCTGGTGGCCATCAAGGGCCCCTTGACCACCCCGGTTGGCGGCGGCTTCCGCTCCCTGAACGTCACCCTCCGCCAGATGTTGGACCTCTACGTCTGCCTGCGCCCCGTGCGCTACTTCCAGGGCGTCCCCTCACCGGTCAAGCAGCCCGAGCTGGTCGACATGGTCATCTTCCGCGAGAACGCCGAGGACATCTACGCCGGCATCGAGTGGGAGGCCGGCACCCCCGAGTGCCGCAAGGTCATCGCCTTCCTGCAGGACGCCATGGGCGTCAAGCAGATCCGTTTCCCCGAGACCTCCGGCATCGGCGTCAAGCCCGTCAGCGAGGAGGGCTCCAAGCGACTCGTCCGCGCCGCTATCGACTACGCCCTGGCCAACAAGCGAAAGAGCGTCACCTTCGTCCACAAGGGCAACATCATGAAGTTCACCGAGGGCGCCTTCCGAGACTGGGGTTACCAGGTCGCCGACACCGAGTACGCCGACCATACCTACTCCTGGACACGTTGGGAGAAGACCAAGAAAGCAAAGGGCGAGGAGGCCGCCAACGCCGAGCAGGAGAAGGCACTCGCCGCCGGCCGAATCCTCGTCAAGGACGCCATCGCCGACATCGCCCTCCAGCAGGTCCTCACCAGGGCCAACGAGTTCGACATCATCGCCACCATGAACCTCAACGGTGACTACATCTCCGACGCCCTCGCCGCACAGGTCGGCGGGATCGGCATCGCCCCCGGCGCGAACATCAACTACGACACCGGCCACGGCCTGTTCGAGGCCACCCACGGCACCGCCCCCAAGTACGCCAACCTGGACAAGGTCAACCCCGGCTCCCTGACCCTGAGCGGCGAACTGATGCTCCGCTACATGGGCTGGACCGAGGCCGCCGACCTGGTCATCAAGGGCATGAACGGAGCCATCACCGCCCGAACCGTAACCTACGACTTCGAGCGCCTGATCCGCCGAGAGGGCGGCCAGGCCACCCTCCTAAAATGCAGCGAATTCGGAGACGCCCTGATCAAGCACATGACCTGACCCGCTGTGGTATAATGTTTGTATGATCCGCGCCTCCACAACACCGGCCCGTTTGCACTTCAGCCGCGCCGACTACCACCGTATGGCCGAGACGGGTATCATCCCGCCTGACGCCCGGGTCGAGCTGTTGGACGGCGAGATCATCCACATGAGTCCCATCGGTCCGCGACACGGTGCCATTGTCGACCGGCTGTCGGCCTTCTTCACCCCACGTGTCGCCGGCCGGGCCATCTGCCGCGTGCAGGGCTCGATCGCCCTGACTGAGACCACCGAACCCCAGCCGGACCTGGTCCTCCTGAAGCACCGAGACGACTTCTACGCTTCCGGTCACCCCGCCCCCCACGATGTCCTCCTGGTGATCGAGGTGGCCGAGACGTCGATCGAGCACGATCGTGTCAACAAACTCCGGCTGTACGCCCAGGCCGGCATCCCGGAGTACTGGGTCTTCGATCTGGCCCGCAATGTCCTGATCGTCCACCGCAACCCCACCGGCCAGACCTACGCCTCCGTGCAAGAGCACGACCGCTCAGCCCGCATCAGCCCCCAGGCCTTCCCCGACCACGTGATTGATCTCAATGAGATTCTATCGTCCTAAAGCCACCAGTCGCAGGCGGGGCCACAGACTCGCCCCCCGCGCTTGCGTGCAATGCCCTGTTCGCCACAATACGCACCGTTGACGTCGGCCCCCAACAGTCGCCCCGTCCCAGCCACGATCGGCCCACCATGAAACACAAGACCCTCTTCCGAATGCTACTCAAGCTCGTGGGCGTGCTCATCTTTGCCGACGGCGCACCTCAGATGATTGTCGCGTTGGGTTGGATCGTTGACTGGATGCAGGGCGGTACATCCCCTGGTAGTTGGTCTACCGTCGTCTGG
>Ga0307379_10007338_pt1 | contig 14997 bp, 8 predicted proteins | sample UN2MG_FD_202237 | JGI IMG/M metagenome (GOLD analysis project Ga0307379, IMG submission 202237) | Soil microbial communities from Risofladan, Vaasa, Finland - UN-2 | ecosystem: Environmental > Terrestrial > Soil > Coastal area > Acid sulfate soil | place: Finland: Risofladan, Vaasa | collected... | reverse complement strand
TCTCGACGATTTAGCGATTTCATATTTTTCTCCTCATTTCTTTTATGTCGGCTGCATATATGTTGGTTGGTGCCCTTGCTATGTTTTCATAAAAAAGCCTGGAACGAGTGAATAGAATGATAGCAAAACAGTTAAGATAAGACAAGGAGAGAATTTGATATCAGACATGGAAAATCAAACAGTCAGAGAAATTCTTTTTTAGAGGTTATTATCGGAATGAGCAGGGCGATTGAAGCTCTAATTAAGGGGTCTTTTATTCTAAGTCTTTTTCTGGCAATAAAATATGGCAATATAAAGGCTTTAATTTTTCGGATTGTTACATATATGATTTGAATTTTCTTTGAAAATTGTTTATAATAAAATCGGCTTTAATAATCATAGAGGGGGTGTGTTTAAGTATTGTTCCAGGGTGGTCAAATGTGGTTATTCGACCTGATAAAGCCAAATTGGATAGTTTTGTGACGAGGGCAAATGCGATGAATACAAAAAGAACAGTTAATGTCTTTCAGTCATTTAGTTTCTCCGTAAGGAGCCTCAAGGACAAGTCGTGGTTTCCGGGACCTCTATTAATTATTTTTATATTTGTAGTCTGTGTACCGGCGATGGGCAAAGAAGACGACTGGCTTACCTATTTAGGCAACAAAACGCAACCAAAGGCACCACGCAGAAACATTAGTGCCGCCGAGGCACTTCCGCCATTGCCTTTACCGGCTACACCTTTACGGCGTACCGAGCGCAAGAAGCCGCCACAACCGGATTATCTGGTAGGCAAAGTGATATGGGGAGAATCAGCTTCTTTTGTAGATTCCAGCGGGGATAAGATGGATATAGCCGACTGGAATTTGTGCCCTACGGATATGGAAAATCTCGTAGGTAACGGCCGGTCGATGGATTTGAAATACCACTGGCAGAATGTCAATCTTAATGATTTTCACTTCGATGCCAAAAAGCTGCCGTCATTAGTATTCAGCGGTGTTCGGACACTGAGGCTTAGCCAGACGCATATTCAGGCACTGCGTGAATATATATTGAATGGGGGTATGGTTATCTGCGATTCGATAGCGGGTTCGCCTTATTTTTATGAATCAGCCAAGAAGGTTTTTCTTGAGGCATTTCCGGAATGCCGGTTTCGTGAGATTCCTGCCGACCATCCGCTCTATCACATGTTGGCGGATGTGGAGAAGGTACAGTATCCCAAGCGACCTGAAACTACAAAACCATTTCTGGAGGGAATCTATATCGGCAGCCGGATTGGTGTGCTGGTTTCGAAATATGGATTAGGCTGTGGATGGAATCGTGATTTGACAAGACTTGAGAAGCTGCCGAAGGCGGTTTATTACGATGTAAAGAGCGCCAATGAGATCGGACTGAACCTGGCAGCGTACGTTGTGGGCTATGCTGAGGTCGGGCTTTTGGAGGGGCAGCCGGAAATTTTCGGACAGGCCGACGAGAAAAGACCTACCGATGAATTTGTCTTTGCTCAGCTCAAGCACGAAGGGGCGTGGAATGTTCATCCCGGCGGGGCGACTGCATTGCTGATGAAGCTGCGACAACACACCGCTGTTCGCGTTAATCTAAAACGCGTAGCAGTTGATGCGGCAGAAGATGACCTTTCCTCGTATCCGTTTCTATACCTGACGGGTTTGGACGATTTCTCATTTTCTCCAGAGGCGATAAGTGCTCTGCGGCGCTATCTTAATTTTGGAGGCGTGCTTTTGATAAACAATGGTATGGGCCTGGGCACGTTCGACAGGGCGGTGCGGCGGGAGCTGGCCAGGATTTTGCCTGAGGCAAGACTGGAGCCTGTTTCAGCAAATCATCATCTATACAACAGTCTTCTTCCAATCGAAAAGGTCAGTTATTCGCCTGTTGTGGCAAAGAATAAACCTGAACTAAAAAATCAACCCTATATACTGGGCGTGACAATTGATGGTGACCTGAGGGTCCTTTACAGCCCTTATGATATTGAAGCCGGCTGGCTGGATGCCTACTATCCGCTGATAAGAGGCTATGAATCCATCCATGCTCAGAAATTAGGGCTGAATATAATAACGTATGTAATGACTCATTAAAGCGGAGGGTATTTTATGTCAGATAAGACATCAACTATGAGCTGTCCGGAATGTGGAAGGAAGTATGATGTCAGTCGAGTTTCAGCCGGGGCAAAAGCCCGCTGCAAATGCGGGTGTAAATTCGATGTGTCATCCAGGCAGATTGTCGAGCAAGGGATGCCTCAGTCCCGGCTTGGGGACACTGCTAATTTAACGTCAAGAGATGCTCTCGGAGCAGTTGAGTCGCTGGCCCGGGCCAAAGATACGGTACTGGATGAAGTCGGCAAAGTCATTATTGGTCAAAAGGAAGTACTGGATCAGATTCTTACGGCTTTTTTTGCACGGGGACATTGCCTGTTGATGGGGGTTCCGGGATTAGCGAAGACTATGATGGTTCACAGTCTGGCCCAGACGATGCTGTTAAAATTCAATCGGATTCAATTTACGCCCGATTTGATGCCTACAGATATTACCGGTACAAATATTCTGCAGACGGACCCTGATACGCGACAACGGCGGTTTGTTTTCCAGCAGGGGCCGATATTTACTAATGTGCTGCTGGCTGATGAAATCAACCGTACTCCTCCGAAGACCCAGGCTGCACTGCTGGAGGCTATGCAGGAACGTAAGGTAACCTCATCGGGTCATACCTATAGCCTTCCTGAACCTTTTTTAGTGCTTGCGACGCAAAATCCTTTGGAGCTGGAGGGTACTTATCCACTGCCGGAAGCACAGTTGGACAGATTTATTTTGCTTGTTAAGGTTGATTATCCCAACCTGGAGGAAGAACAGCAAATACTATTGAGGACTACGGGTCGAGATGGAGAGGCACTTGACGGTATCCTCGAAGCTAAATCAGTTCTGAGGTATCAGGATTTGGTTAGGCAGGTCCCGATTAGCGAACACGTGGCGAAATATGCGGCGCGGCTTTGCCGGGCAACACGGCCGCAGTCCGACGAGGCCCCTGAGTTTATCAGTAAGTTTGTACGTTATGGTTGCGGGCCCCGTGCCGGGCAGTCTCTGATATTAGCCGCTAAGGCACATGTGGTTTTGAATGGGCGGTTCAATGTTTCATGCGACGATATCAGAAAGTACACTTTGCCGGTCATGCGTCACAGAGTGATTCTCAATTTTGCCGCAGCGAGCGAAGGGCTTGATACGGATGCGGTGATACTAAGATTGCTGGAAACAATAGGCGAGTCGGAATAAAAGGGGGGACTGTGTCCTGCACGTATTTGAGTGAGCCTATGCTCGATGAGTATTGGACAATGAGCCGGTTGTCAGCCGGAGGTGTGTATGATTGAGTCCACAGGCTATCGATACCTTCCGCCACGAATGGCGGAGCGTTTGCGTGGAGTTGAAATAGGGGTACGCCGGCCGATGGACGGCAGCCATCAGGGTCTGCACAGGTCTCCTGCATTTGGTTCTTCAGTTGAGTTTGCCGAGTACCGCGAATATGCCCCCGGCGACCCTGTTTCCCGGATTGACTGGCCTGTTTATGCGCGAAGCGACCGTTACGTTATCAGGCGGTTCCATGAAGACGTGAGCATCCGATGCTATATTATGTTAGATATATCCGGCAGTATGAAATACAAGCAGGACGGGGTGCTGCAGAAGAGTGAATACGCCTGCTATCTGGCGGCGGGTATGATGTATGCGATGGTGCAGCAGGGTGATATAGTTTCGCTGATCACATTTGATGACCAGATACGAGACTACTACGAGCCTTCGGGGAGCTTTGTGGGGCTTAAACCAATGCTGCAGGGCCTTGAGAAAATCGAGCCTAAGAACAAAGGTAACATCGAAGCGTCGCTGCACAGCGCAGCGGAACTGATTAAAGGCAAGGCATTAGTGGTTATCATATCCGACCTGCTGGAAGAACCGGAAAGTATTCTGCAGGGTATTAACCACCTGTATTACGATGGGAAAGAGATTACGCTGTTTCATATTCTGGACCCTGCTGAGATGAACATGTCAGTAACGGGGCTGGCGGATGTTACCTCGCTGGAATCGAAAGAAAAAGTAACAGTTGATTTGAAGGCGATACGCGATGCCTACCTTGAGCAGCTTCGTCTTTATCTTGACGAATTACGGAGTGGTTTTCAGAAAATCAGGGCTGAATACATACTGACAGAAACCAGGACCGAGGTATATGACGCTATCCTGCAGAGGAGTAGAATGGTATGATATTTCCCGCTCCCATCTTTCTTTATCTGCTGCCGCTGGCGGGTCTGCCGATAGTTTTTCATCTTATACTAAAGCAAAAAAAACGGACGGTGGTATTCTCGACTTTGATGTTCTTTCACCGGACGGACCCAAAACTGAACTCACATCGCAAGATACGACAGTGGCTGCTGCTTATGATGCGGATTTTACTGATTGCGTTTATACTGCTGGCTTTGTCGCGGCCTGAATTTGCGACGTCTATGGGTCTGGGGGGTAAGATTTCGGTGGTAGCAATAGTGGACAATTCCGCGTCAATGAGTGAGGGCAGCCGCTATGATACTGATAAGAGCAAGCTTGAATGTGCGAGAGAAGGCGCGAGAAAGCTTATTTTGGCGCTGGAGGGTGATTCAAAAGCAGCGTTGATACTATCTGTTGACGAGCCGGCGATACCGGTTGGGGATTCGTTAACTTCCGATACGGAATTGCTTTTAGATTCGCTTGATAAAATCAGACCAACGGCAGCGACGGGAAATGCGGCCTATGCTCTGACACGGGCTTTTGACCTTCTTCGTGCAGGCACAACGGGCGGTGGGGCGGTTCATGTTTTTAGTGACATGCAACGGGGCGAGTGGGGAAGAGATTTGGCACAGGTTAAAGCAGGGGGGGCGCCGATAACAGTCTATTTTCACAAAGTCGAGTCTGAAAGGCGTGACGAGGCCAACGTAGCGATAGCGGCGGTTCAATTTTCCGAGGAAAAGGTCCTGCCCAAGCACCCTTATACAATCGGCCTGGTCCTGCAGAATAATTCGGATACTGTCGCCAATGTTCGGGTCAACTCTATAGACAGCCAAGACCAAAAAAACACGGAAAACGTGGTAGTGGAACAGGGAAGAGCCGTCACGGTTGAAGTTAAGACGGCACCGGATGAGGCCGGGTATCACTGGGTTAAGGCGTGGATTGAAGGCGATGGTTTCTCGGCGGACAATGAAGCGGGGATAGGATTGTTTTGCGAGGAGACGGCGACGGTTTTATTTGGGGGAGCAGCTGAAGAGTTCGGAGTACTGCCGGTTGCGCTATCTCCTACAGGGCAGGGGCAATTTACGGGTATAGTAGTGAAGTTCAGCACGGCGGAGCAGTTGAGGCGAACCGCCGCCAGTGAAAAGCCAATTCTAATTGTTACAACGTGGGCCGGGATGCAATCCGCCCTGGCGGACTCTGCATGGCTGAAGGAGTACGTAGAAAACGGCGGTAACCTTCTGGTTGTTCCATCGGTTAGACCCGGACGAATGGCTATATCCGGACAGTTTGCAAATTGGCTCGGTGCGAGCATAAAGGCCCGCGAGGTGAATGCACGGGGTGTAGTCCTGGAGGTGTTGACCGAAAAAAACAATTTCTGGAATCGAATTCAAGAAGCGACAGGAAATTCAAAACTGGAATCTGTCAGTGCATACGTGTTTCATCCGCTGGCATTATCCGGTGAGTTTAATCCGCTTTTAGGAGTTGATTTTCAAAAAGTAGTAATCGCACACAGGAAAATGAGCAAAGGCAATATTTTCGTCAGCGGTACAGCCTTTACTTCGCGCTGGAACACACTGCCTTCTTCGGGATTATTGGTGATGATTGCGCAACGCATGGCTGTGGCGGGGTTTTCATCGGGGCAGGAAGGTGCAATATCATTAGTGGCGGGTGAGCGTCCGCGTAGTATCAGGGCCCATGGCGGCGAGGTTGAGATTCTTTCTTTAGTTGGCGATTCGATGGACTGGAAAGGCAAAGAGCAGGAAATACCGGCCTTTCCGAGGACAGGCGTGTACCTCGTTACGGCCGGTGATAAAAAATACTGTATATCGGTGAGAGCATCGGACAAAGAGGGTTTGGAACAATTTGTCGAAGGTTCGGAAGTTCCGGCTTTGGGACAAATAACACATAAGATTTTGCCCTTTGATGAGGCGGCTGACTTCGAGCAATATCATAAAGGGCAGACAAGATCAGTAGAGCTGTTTTTGCCTTTTCTTCTGTTGGCAACGCTGGCGTTATTAGCCGAAGGGTGGCTGGGTGCGCCAAGGTTATCCCGGGCCGGTCAGGAAAAAATACAGGGCGCAGTCACGGCCTCAGAGACCTCAGAAAACTATAAAGGGCGATTGTGGTCTCCAGTTAACAGACTAAGCCGTCAAGTTAGGAACATTATTGGCAGATCGACTTCTGATACCCCCGTGCTTTCCGGTGAAAGCAAGAACGGGGGGAGGGCAGGCTAATGGGAGTGCTTCGGTGGCAAACACATCTTAATCCGGTCCTCGGGGCGGGACTGATTCTGGGGCTTGTAGTCTGGCTGATTATTCTGTATCGGCGGCAGCGGAGACAGTATTCGGCCAAAGAGACTATGATATTGGTGGTTCCCAAGATACTAATAGTGCTGCTGTTGATTCTGGCATATTTTGACCCGATGTGGAATGTGATGCAAAGACCTGACGAAAATGAAAAGATTCTTGCCCTTGTGGATACGTCTTCTTCGATGGAAGTGGAGGATAGAGCCGAAGGCAGCCGGGGCAAACGAGCCGATGGTATGCTTGAAAATCTCAAGCAAAAGCTGCGGTCTTCTTACATAGATTTTGAAAACCTGGAATTTGACAGTGAGGCGTACGAGCCATCGCAACGGGGCCTCAGGCAGGATAAGCAGCTTGCTGAAGATATCCGGGAGACCGATTTAGGCAAGTGCCTGGTTACAATAGCAGATAAGCCGGATACGTCCAAATACATGAGTATTCTTCTGCTTACCGATGGCGGTGACGAATTGGTGCAAAACATTAAGCTGCCTGAAGTGCCTGTTTATATAGCCGGTATGGGCAGCGAACCTGAGACCTGGAATGATATAGCAATAACAAGGGTTGAGTCGCCGGAGGTCGTGGAAGCGCAAAGCGATTTTGAAGTAACCGCTGACATAGCAGCCCGCTGTGCTTCCTATAGTTTTGCCACAGGAGCAGAGCGGGTAAATGTGAGAGTGGAAGAGCATAATGGAGAAGATTGGGAAACTCGAGATTCGAAATTTGTTGACCTGGCGGCATCCAGAGCCCGTGTGAAGTTCATTGTGAAGAGTCCATCTGAAATGGGAATGAAAAAGTATCGCGTTAGAGTTGAAACGATTGACGGAGAACTTTCCGCATTGAACAATACACGGATTTTCCCAATAGAGGTACGTAAAAATACCCTTTCCGTACTTCTTTTTGCTCAACAGTTGGGATGGGATTTCAGACAGATTTACAAGGAACTTTCGGACGATTCTTCGATGGCACTGACATCGCTGTTTCGCGTAAGCAGTGACCGATTTGTTGTACGGGGCAGCCGTCAGAAAGGTGATGAGAATCTTGAAGCCGGCTTTCCTTCCAGTAAAGGACTGCTTGATCTATATAAATGCGTTATAATAGGTTCTTTTCCTGCTTCACAGTGGCGACAGGGACAGTTGCAGGCTTTGGTAGAGTATGTCCGTGAAGGCGGGGCAGTGATATTTCTCGGAGGAGAGCATTCCTTTGGTCAGGGCGGGTATTCGAGAACGGTGATTGAGCCGCTGTTTCCATGGCGTATAAGTACAGCCGAACCGAAACTGCAAACGGGCCAGTTTACGGTGAATGTGCCGTTGTCAGCGGCAAATCACAGTATTGTTTCCGAAATGTCACAACTCATTTCTCAGGCTTCCGGAGCCACTGTCGAGAGTTTAAATCTGTCCGGGCCTTTGAGGAGCGGAGCTGTCAACCTTCTTGATGCTTCATTAGGTAACAGGACGGTATCAGTGGTTGCGCTTCAGCGCTTTGGACAGGGACAAACAATGGGAGTGGCGACGAACACAATGTGGAAATGGACCCAGGAATCCGATGTGCTTAAGCAGGCTTACAGTAATTTTTGGCGGCAGTCGGTCAGGAACGTGTCGCAATGGGAGGAAGGTGAGCGTTTTGTTGGTGTCAAATGGGACAAAAAAAGCTACAAACCCGGTGAGCAGGCCACTACTACGATTCGCGTGGCCGGACGCTATAATCCCGGTCAGCTGCATTTGAAAGCAACGTTGAAGGTGAGGCAGGAACCTCAGCCTGTCTCTGTCGAACCCGTGATGGGCAGAGAGAATACGTTCAGGGCGGAAATGGTTTTTTCCAGAAGGGCCGAATACCTGTTTGAGGTTCATGCACATGTTGGAGAAAAACTGTTAGAGTCTTATGAAAAGACATTAGTAGTAGGGCCGAGTGTGAATGAAGGTGCGAATCTTGAAGTTGACCATGCGTTTCTGGACAACCTGGCGATGCGAAGCGGCGGTTCATATTTTCGAGAAAACGATCTTGACGACCTGGTTGAGACCCTTAGAAGCAGAATCATAGATTATGCTGTCAGCGTGGAGATTCCGTTAGTTCAGGATAAGTACATATACATTCTGATATTTTTGGTTATTCTTATGTTGGAATGGACGATACGGCGCAAGATGAATCTGTTTTAATTTAAAGGGATTGGATAATTGAGCAGAGAACAAAGCTGAAAAAAGAGCAGAAAAAATGAGGCTATATGTGAAAAGGTGTAATTTTGAGTTTTGGTTCTGGGTTTTTTGCTTGTTAGTCCGGCCCGGCACTTTGGTATGTTGGGCTTCGGCGGAAACTCTTTTTGGCGATACCACAGAGGACAAAAGTGCGACCAGGACTGCGGCGGTTTATTTTTCCGATGGTAAGGTCCTGACCGGCAAGATTTCGCTGACGCCGGGCCGTAGTTTTAAGCTGAATATACCGAGAGGAGGCACACTTAAGACTAAAGATATGGTAACCGGTGAAGATGTTCAATTCGGCAAGGTCAGGAATTTTACTTTTGAGCCGGTGCGGGAGATACGTTTTTATCCTGAAAAGGAGGAGATGCGCCGCAATTGGAAATTCATAGAAACGACCAAGTACAATGAAAAGACAGGTGAAGCGGATTATTCACCTGCCGCAAAGGAATATTCCGGCCAGCCGTATCCATTGCGATATCTTGCTGCTACGGTGATTTTCAATAGTGACGAATCTCTACAGGGACATCTATATACGGCGACTGTATATCTTAAAACAAAAGAGAAAACTCACAAGCTGGTTTTGCGGAGTAAGCAGCGGGGCGGAGAAGGAACCTCTCTGGATGAGCTGGTTTATGTCAGCAGAATAAAACTCTTAGACGAAGGTAAAAACATTGCGGCTAAAGTTAACGTAAAGTTTAGTAATATGCGTTTTGGACCGGAGGATGCAGTGCAGGCAGTAACGAAGGAATCCCTAACGCCGATACCGACTAAGAAGACTGAAAGCGATGATACCTGTGTAGTCGAGTCTGCGTTTGGCGAGGAGTTTTATTTAGCTGCCAGAAAGGACGGAAAGTATATCGTTGGCTGGCCGAAGGAACAAAATAAAAAGTTGTTCGCAATAGCACAGGACCATATAAAAAGACAAAAAGATTTTTATAATGACAAGAAACTTTTAGGGGTGCTGGAGATTAAAGGCAGCAATGAGGTGCTAACTTTAGTGAATTTGCGACGCAAGGTTGCGCCGACTCATTTTGGCGAGATAGGCGGGGAGTGGGACCGAGAATTGGGGACAGTTGTCGAGCCCTGGCGGTTGAGTATCTGGCGATGGAAATATGACAGAATAAATAAGGAACTTATACTATCTTCGCGCGGGACGTTTTTCCGCGTTATCCTGCTGCCGGATAACTCTACACCGGAAGTTGTTATTTCAGAAAAGCTTTGGGAATTGAAGCAGAAGGGCGATACTGTTATTGTAGGTCAAAGCCCTAAAATTAAACCGTAGGGGAAGAAAGTTATGGATTTTTCAGATGATCAACAGACCGATTTGGTTCGAGAGACCATAGCCAGGGGGCGCCGGATAATGATGGCAAACCGGTTTGTTTTAGGAGGGTTGGTGTGTGGGACGGTCTGCTTTGGTGTATGGCTTGTGCTTTGTTTTATGGACAACCTTTTGCATTTACCGCCCGGATTACGCCTTGCGATTGTTTTGGGCTGGGTGGGTTTGATTATATTCGAATTCTGGAAGAATATACTGACACCGATATTACAGATTGAGGGGCTTGAGGGAACGGCATTACTTCTGGAGCGCGAACATAATGTGCCGGAAAACATGCTGATTAATGCTCTTTGTTTTGAGAGACGCGAATTTAACTCGGGAGAGAAACCATTTGCCGAGCGAACAATAGGGACCGCCATTTCCTTAATGTCAACAGCAGACCTGAAAAAACTGTGGGACAAGCGGAGAATAAGAAAATGGCTGACAGCGTTTTTGATTATTATGCTTTTTTGGATGATATATGGTATCGGTCAAAGCCGTTATGTGGTTAACGCCTTTGCGAGGTTCATGCGACCTTTGTCTGATGTGCCGCCGGCAGGCTCGGTGGTACTGAAGGTCACGCCGGACAGCGACGTAACAATTGCAGAGGCTGATGATTTGATTGTGTCGGTTGAAGTTAAAGGCAGGGGAGGTAACGGAGAGCTGCGGAGTTATCCAGAGATTGTCTGGATGGACGGGGCGGACTACATAAGTACTGAAAAGGACAAAGGTAAAAGTGCAACCATGCAGGCGGAGGGCAGCAAAAAGGGAGTGTTTAACTATACTTTTTCAGCAGTGGACAGGCCGTTTGCTTTTCGGGTTTTCGCTGCGGATACTTACAGCTCCTGTATCAAGGTAATGGTCAATACAGTGCCGAGAATAAAAGAATCCCAGTTTCATATTTCGTCACCTGCTTATACCGGCATGGGGCAGGTCAGCACTATAGGTCCTCCTGAAGCGGTCTCAGGGCTGGTCGATTCGGAGGTAGTTGTGGATGTAAAGCTGGACAAGCAGGCTGAAGGTCTGTGGTGGAAGACACCGGATAAAACGATTGAGTTTAAAAATGTTGACAGCATCTGGCGTGCGGAAACACAGTTGCAAAGGGCCGGCTCCTACCAACTCGAGGTCAAAGGGCTGGAAAGTGACAGGCGTATTACAATCGCTTCGGGGGCTGTGCTGCTGCAACAAGACAGTGTGCCGGAGGTTGCATTTGTGGATACCGAGCAAAATCTTACCGTAACTCCGGGAGAAAGGCTGAAGTTTGACGTACAAGCCAGCGACGATTTTGGAATCGGCCAGATATATGTAACACTTGGACAGATGCGGGCGAACAGCCCGGTGGAAACAATACAACAATGGAAATACGAAGGACCACCGGGAAGAAAGGAGCAGGTGGCTGAAACTCTTCGCCTGTCGGTTGATGCCGGCGTGTTCAAGCCGGGTTCGGCCTATGTTCTGCAGGCGTTCTGTGAGGATTTCAGCCCAATGAAGCACCTGGGTCAATCACAGCCGGTAACACTTCAGGTCAAGTCATTGGATGAACTGACGATTTCGGCTGATGACCCACAGGGTTCTGCTTTTGCGGCGCTGAACAAGACCATCGAGGCCCAGCAGGCGGCCCTGGGTGTAACGGAAAATGTGTTGACGAACCTGGATGATGTAATTGATAAAAGCAGGAAAGAGGCGGAAAACATCGAGAGCCTGCAGAGGCATCAAGGGGAATTGACCAAGAAGCAGAAACTTGTCGGCGATTTTATGACTGAGGCCTGGGATGTATCATCGCTTCCGCGGCCGAGATTTGTGAATAAGCTTGTTGAATTCAGAGATGGTGAGCATTCCCGGATAATGGAGAAAATAGGAGCGATTATTGAAGCCGAATCAAAAACTAAAGCCGTCCGGCTGGCTGATAAGTCCGATGTTTCCCGTTCACTTGAGTCGGTGGAAAAACTTCAAGCCTATCTGCTCGAACAGCTCATCTCACTCAAAGGTGTTGTTGCCAAGCAGAGCCAGGCTGAGGCGGAAAAGGCGGCGGCGGAAATTTTAGGAGAAAGTACCGAGTCACTTGATACGAGTGTAGAAGAATCGCTCAAAGAAATGACCAAAGAACTGGATGATTTCATCAAGAAACAAAAACAGATAATGCAGGAAAGAGAAATGATTATGGATAAGCCGCCGGAAGATTTCAGTTCAGAGGATGAGGACAGGCTGGAAGAGCTTGCGATGGACCAATCCAAGCTGGCGGAGATTTTGTCGGATGTAGTGAACGATTTTACAAATCTGGACCTGCTGGATTTCGGAGACGACGCAATGGTTGACTCGATGAAAAGTCTCTATGAGGAAGCCGACAAGCTTGCCGAACAAGCCATGGAAGCAGCGGATATGCGACAAGCGCGGGTGGACGCCCATCGGCTGGAAACTGAAGAGGTGGAGATGGCCGAGGAGCTAATGATAAACTGTGAGGCGACGCTTGGTTTTTATGATAACATACAATTTATCGCAGAAATTCCGGAGGATGAGCAGTTGTTTGCGCCGTTAGCGGAGCTGCCATCGGAACTCGAAGATCTTGTGGCTGATTTGATTACGACGGAAGAAGAGATGCGGCCGGAGGTGGAAGATATCGGCAGCTATCTTAATTCTCTGGACCATACGGCCGGGCCGGTTTCCGATGGCACTATAAGCAGTACCAGTGCCAAAGGCAAAACCGGCGACCAGAAGCCGGAGGATAATGTCATTCAGGGTCGCAGTGGAGCCGGACGTACGGGTATGTCCGACGGCCAGTTGGTAGAGCCGGTAGCTAAGGCACTTTCTGATAATGAGTACGGTCTGCGGGAACGAGCATCGAACACGCCTCTGGAAAGCGGGCAGGTCAAGGATGAGGACACGAAGGCCCAGACGGGAGGAACAGGGCTTGGCAAGGGCAGCGACAGCACTACTATGTTCGGGGTAGGGGGTAAACTGCCTCCGAAAGTATTGGATATGATGAAAGCTACAGAGGAAAAGCAGCTCAATATCCGTCAGTCAGCGCAAGAATTGGTGCTCAAGCTCGAAAGTCATAATCTGCCGACAATGGAACTTAAACAGTCTATTCAGGCGATGAAAGGGGTGGAAGAGTCTATAAATACTCGCAGCGGTGTGGGCATCCGAGGAGCTTACGATGAAGTTGTCGACTCGCTGAAGAAATCACACCGGGCGTTAGGCAGACAAATTGCGCTGCAATATAATGGTGATAAAGCAACGGACAAGAAGCTGAACGATATGCTTTCCGGGCAGCAACAGAACCGTTTTAAGGGCTATGAGCAAATGATAAGCGCCTATTTCGAGGCGCTGGCACATGGCATAGATAAAGGACAGAAGGCCGAAGGCAACAAACAGGATAAAGAATAAAGGAACATTTTTGGATTTAGTTACAGTATGTTGAAAGTGATGTTGTTAAAAGGGTGGATAATATGGTTGCTGTGTGCAGCGGCGATAGTTTTGCTTGTATGCGATATCGGGCGGACTGCAGAAAATGGAAGGTCCGTTCCGTGGCATCTTGATGATGCGGCATTTCGAATTCGAATTGAAAAAGACCCCGCTTACTCCCAGGCACCTGATGTTCACCTGTCTGATTCGGGAAAATCAGAGGACAAGAGGCAATGGAATGGCTCATACTACAGACTCAATGGAAAAGTCTATAAAAAGGGCATCACCATGTCCTGTCCCGGGAAGGCTACTTACAAACACCAAAAAGAATACAGGCGTTTTGTAGCATTGGCCGGGCTTAGTGACAGGGCTGATCCGAATATGTCTGTCAACCTTGAGGTTTATGCAGACAAAAGGAGAATTTACAAATCCGAACCGATAACCAAATATATGCTGCCGATTGAAATTAATGTTGGTCTTCCATCGACAGCCAAGGAAATCAAATTGGCGACAACCGGTTCCGATATGAAAGGCAAGCAGCGGCTAAGTCTGGTTGACGCAGGTTTTCTTTTGCGAGGGGAAAATCCGGAGGTTTCTTATGCGAAGCTCTATATGCCAGGGTATGATGCGAGGGATTTCGAAACGGTCGTTTTTACCGCTATAGGCCAGCAGGTTCCCAGCCGGATTTTTCAGGCCCAGCAGGATGAGCCGATGGAAATTCTTTTCGATAACTCCCGCGGCAGTACAATCTATTTTGTTTATCTTGTGCCTAAAGCTAAGTATAAACCTGCACCATCAGTATGGGAACCCAAAGCAGGAGTAACTTTAGAGACAAGATATACAACGAAGAATTATTCCGAGTGTAAGGAACTGTCCGGTTTATTGAAGGTGTGGAATAATGCCGCCAAGCCTGTGGACAGGACTCTGGTTGATAGCATTCACCATTCGTTTCCAATTCATCATTTACCAGATTTGAAAGGTAACAAACCTCGCCTGGCGCTATATCGATATGAGGGTTTCTTCCGGATTGATAAAGGGGGTGAATATGTTTTTGCCACGGCCTCGAACTGGGCTTCGCATCTGCTGGTCGATGGTAAGCTGGTTATAAGCTGGCCCGGGGAACACAGTTACCGATCGGGAATCAAGGGAGAAAAACAGGGCAAGGTTTCTCTGGAAGCGGGAGTACATAAACTGGAATATATGAACTACAGTCCGTGGGGTCAAATGTTCACTTTAGCCGCATGGCAAAAGCCGCAGGAAAAATTAAGTCTTATGGCCAGAGATGATTTCCTGCCTGTTGAACGTTTTGTGGCTACTGCGATTGGATATAAAGAGCTGACTAAAGACGGCGGCAGCTTTAAATGGCAGGCAATTGATGATTGGCGGCTGAACCAAGGCAAAGAGGCTATGGTTCGGATGCGTTTTGATGTGATGGAAGCAAGGCAGGACGGTTATTATTCATATAGGTGGAAATTCGACGATGGGAAAATCGAGACCGGTGTAAGTATTGAGCATGTTTTTTTACGACCTCAGATGCGCACAGTAACACT
>Ga0307379_10007337_pt1 | contig 14997 bp, 13 predicted proteins | sample UN2MG_FD_202237 | JGI IMG/M metagenome (GOLD analysis project Ga0307379, IMG submission 202237) | Soil microbial communities from Risofladan, Vaasa, Finland - UN-2 | ecosystem: Environmental > Terrestrial > Soil > Coastal area > Acid sulfate soil | place: Finland: Risofladan, Vaasa | collected... | reverse complement strand
ATGAAAGATCAAGCCATGACTCGGGTTTTCTCTGCCTACTGCTTGTTTTAATGCTTTTAGGGTCAGTTCTTTAGTGATCCTGTCTCCTAATGACCAACCGACTACTTTTCTCTGAAACAAATCTTCGATACCTGCCAGGTACAGGAAACCTTCATCGGTGGGTATATAGGTGATATCACCCACCCATTTTTTATTTGCTCTATCTGCGGTAAAGTCTTGATTTAAAAGATTGGGAGCAATCGGTAAGCGATGGTTTGAATGGGTAGTCGCTTTGTATTTTCTTCTTAAACGGCTAAATATACCATTCTCTCTCATCAACCTCGCTATTCTATTTTTACCACAGAAGATACTCTCTTTATTTAGTTTAGCTTTTATTCTGCGTATCCCATAAGTTTTATATGATTCTTTATGAATCCTCCGCATCTTTTCTACGAGGATCTTATCCTCCTTTTGGTGCATACTTGCCGGTCTTTTCAGCCAGCCATAATATGAGCTCCTTGATACTTCTAAAACCTGGCACATCTTCACAACGCGAAATGCGGAGCGGTATTTTTTGATAAATTGATAGATCATTTTGCGTCCCGACTGAAGATGGCCATAGCTTTTTTTAATATTTCATTTTCCTCTTTTAGATCAATATTATCCCGCATTAATTTTCTTATCTTATCATCTTCAGTCCTTAGGTTACCTTTTCCGGGAAAAGCATCTTTCCCGTATTCACTATATTGTGTGATCCACCTTCTTATAGAGGTGGAAGTTACTCCAATATCTTTTGCTACTTCACTAATCCTCTTTCTACGTTCGGTAACCAGTTTAATAATTTCTTCTTTGTATTCAGGTGTAAATCTTTTCTTTCCCATTAGCTTAACACTTCCTTTCATGTTATTATTATAGCAAACTTTCTAGGTGTCCAGCTAATCGGGTACAGGGCATATAGGTCTCATTTAGAAATAATTGTTGAAAGGTGAAATATTTATGAAAATAGGGATAGATGCCAGCATTTTAGCAAGAAAAAAAATGACTGGAATTAATCGTTATTTGCAAAATTTATTAAAATACATTCCAGAGATAGATAAAAAAAACGAATATTATTTATTTTCTTTAGTTGAAAGTGAATTATCAGAATATAAAATTAAAGGATTTAATGTCATTTATGTGGGTAAAAATAAAATTATTCCATCTAAATACTATTCTCCGATTTGGTTAAATTTTTTATTGCCCAAAGCTTTAAAGAAATATCAGATTGATATTTTTTTTCAGCCCAACCATTTTCTTCCTTTCTTTTTTAATAATAAAAAAATTAAATCTGTTATTACTGTTCACGATTTAATTCCTAAAATAGATCCCGAATATAGAGATTTCATCTATAAAACATACTTGAATATTTTTTTACCTTCCTCAATTAAGAAAAGTCAAACTATAATTACAGATTCAGAAAATTCAAAAAGAGATATTATTAAATTTTATAATGTTTCTGCTGAGAATATTCATATAGTTTATGCAGCAGCTGATGATAAATTTAAACAAAGGATTTTAAGCACAGAACAAAAGAAGAAATTAATTTCACAATATAATCTTCCAAAGAACTTTATTTTACATGTAGGAGCGATCGAGAATAGAAAAAATATTGTGGGGATTTTAAAAATTGGAGATTTAATAAAAAATATTGATAAAAATATTAAAATAGTTCTTATTGGAAAACCAGGATTTGGAGCAAAGGAAATATTTAAGGAAATAGAAAAACGCAAAAATGTTTATTACATAGGTCATATAAATGATGAAGATTTACCGTATATTTATAATTTAGCGAAAATATTTTTATTTCCTTCCTTTTATGAAGGATTTGGATTGCCACCTTTAGAAGCAATGCAATCCGGACTTCCTACATTAGCTTCAAATACATCTTCAATATCGGAAGTTGTAGGAGAGGGAGGGATAATACACGATCCAAGAGATTATGAGAGTTTTGCGATGGATATAAAAAGGCTATTAGACGATGATGGATTTTACCGAGAAATGAAAGAAAGAGCCCTTAAGCAAGCTGAAAAATTTAATTGGGAAATGTCGGCTAGAAAATTGGTTAATATTTTTAATAAATGTTAAAATTATAAGTAATAAAATCATAAAAATTGATTATTTATAGGTTACGGTTATTATATGATTATGAAAAAAATTTTAATGATATCTTATCGTTTTCCCTACCCATTAATAGATGGCTCGCGAATTAGAATTTATAATGTTGGTAAAATACTTGCAGAAAAATATCAAGTTGATTTATTAGCAATTAATGAAGGTAAGATTGCCATTGGGGATATTGAGGAGACAGAGAAAATTTTTAATAAAGTTGTTCCATTTTCTTTTAATCCAATATGGTTTAAATTAAACACTTTAAAAGGTTTGTTTTCAAAGAATTCACTTCAAATATATTATCATTATTTCAAAAAGGTTCAAGAATGGATTAATCAGCATTATACTGAATATGATTTAATATTTTGTGTCCATATTAGAATGACAAAATATCTGGAGAAAATTAAAAATATAACCAAAGTTATAGATTTTATTGATGCGACTTCCATAAATTACCAGGAAGCTCAAAAAAATTCAGCTGGATTGTGGAGATTTATTTATCCAATAGAAAATAAAAGAACTTTATCATATGAACTTAAAATGCTAAAAGAGTTTGACAAAGTTTTTATTACTTCTCCTTTTGATAAACAATATTTAGTAGATAATTCACAAAATGTAATTGATAATTTAATCATTATTCCTAATGGAGTTAAAGAAGAATTATTAACAAGAAAGAATAATTTTAAAGAGGAAAAATGGATTGTATTTTTAGGTAAGATGAATTATTCTCCAAACGTAGATTCAGTAATATATTTTGCTAACAAAATATTTCCTTTAATAATAAAAATCGAAGATGATCTTAAATTTATTATAGTTGGCTCAAATCCAACGAAAGAGGTCTTAAAATTAGGTAGAAGAAAAAATATAGAAGTAACAGGTTTTATGGATGACCCATACGAATATTTAGAAAAGGCAAAAATAATTGTGGCTCCACTAAGATTTGGTGCAGGAACACAATATAAAATATTAGAAGCTATGGCATTAGGGAAAGTTGTAGTAACTACTTCTAAAGGAGCGAGGGGAATATCTGGTGAAGACGGTAAACATTTTATAATAGTAGATAATGAGAAAGAGATGGCAAAAAAAATATTAGACCTAATACATGATAAATTGAAGAGGGATAGAATTGGTAATAATGCAAAAAAACTTATAAACAGTAAATATAGATGGGATATTATTGGAGAAAAGCTTTATAAGGAAGTGGATAAAGTTTTAGGGGAAAGTAAATTATAGAGTTATAAAAAGATTAGAAATTTTTTAATTTAAAAAATCTACACCTATAAAGGCGTAAAGGTATTGATAAATAATAAAAATTTATTCAGTATAATAAATTTAGAAAATTTAAAAGGAGAATATAATGGATAACAAACGAGCATTAATAACTGGTATAACTGGGCAGGACGGTTCATATTTAGCGGAGTTTTTATTAAATAAAGATTATAAGGTATTTGGATTAGTAAGGAGAACAAGTACTGTGAATTTTGAAAGGATAAAACATATTCAGGATAATATTGAATTGATATCCGGTGATTTATTAGATCAAAACTCTTTGATTAATGCAATTAAAGAATCTAATCCAGATGAAATATACAATTTAGCTTCGCAATCTTTTGTACCTACTTCCTGGAAACAGCCTGTATTTACAGGAGAGGCAACTGCCCTGGGAGTAGCCAGAGTTCTTGAGGCAATTAGGGCAGTTAATCTAAAGATAAAATTCTATCAGGCATCGAGCAGTGAGATGTTTGGGAAAGGTAGAGAAGTTCCTCAAACCGAAAAGACTCAATTTTATCCAAGAAGTCCATATGGTGTAGCAAAAATATATGGACATTGGATTACTGTTAATTATCGGGAGAGTTATAATATGTTTTGTTGTAGCGGGATACTATTTAATCATGAATCTCCCAGGAGAGGGTTAGAATTTATAACTAGAAAAGTGACTAATGCAGCAGCAAAAATAAAATTGGGTTTGTCTAATGAATTGAGATTAGGTAATTTAGATGCAAAAAGGGACTGGGGATTTGCGGGAGATTATGTTAAGGCAATGTGGTTAATGCTGCAGCAGGAAAAACCAGATGATTATGTAATAAGTACTGGTATAACTCATTCGGTAAGATATTTGGTCCAAATCGCATTTGATTATGTTAATTTAAATTGGAAAGATTATGTAATAGTCGATCCAAAATTCGTTAGGCCTGCTGAAGTAGAAATATTACTTGGTGATTCTACAAAAGCTCTAAAGAAATTAGGATGGGCGCCCGAAACAAGTTTTGAAGAATTAATTAAAATGATGATTGATGCAGATTTAGAAAGAATAGAAAATGATATTAAATTATTTAATTTAAATAAAAAATAGGAAATAAATTTATGAAGGCATTAATTACAGGAATATCGGGCTTTGCGGGGTCGCATTTAGCTGAGTTACTTATTGAAAAGGGATATGAAGTTTTTGGAACTTTTTTTGATAAAAGTACATTTTCTAATCTTAATGGTTTTGTGAATAAAATTAAAGTATATAGGTGTGACATTAGAAATTATGATGCTTTAAAAAATGTTATTGAAGATGTTAAACCTGATGAAATTTACCATTTAGCAGCTATATCATTTGTGCCCACTTCATTAAAAGACCCGAAATTAACCTTTGATACTAACTTATATGGTACATTGAATCTTTATAATGCAATTATTGAATTAAAGATTGAATCTAGGGTATTGTTTATTGGTTCAGCTGATGAATATGGTTTAGTTAAAGAAAAAGATATACCAATTGGTGAGAATCATCCCCTATTACCAGTAAATCCTTATTCTATAAGTAAAGCAAGTGCAGATTTTCTAAGTTTCTTTTATTTTAAAAATTATAGTTTGAATATTATTCGTGTAAGGCCTTTTAATCACATTGGACCAAGGCAATCTCCAGAATTTGTATGTTCTAGCTTTGCTAAACAAATAGCGGAAATTGAAAAAGGACTGAGAGAACCAATAATAAAAGTTGGTAATTTAGAAGCAAAGAGAGACTTTACTGATGTAAGGGATATGGTAAGGGGTTATTGGCTTGCTTTGGACAAAGGAGAGCCAGGGAAAGTATATAATATTTGTTCTGAAAAGGTAATTTCAATCGAGGAGCTTCTTGAGAAAATGTTAAACTTGTGTGAAAAAAATATAAAAGTAAAGAAAGACCCAAAAAGGTTGCGGCCTTCAGATGTTTCCCTTTTGCTGGGCAGCTCTACAAAGTTTACAAAAAAGACCGGCTGGGAACCAGAGATTCCATTTGAAAATACGCTTCGACAAATATTAGATTATTGGAGAGAAAAAGACTTGATAGATGAGGTGAGTCAGTGAATACAGCAAGAAGAGTGGCAAAAAATACAACCGTTCTCTTAACTTCTCAGGTCATTGTCAAAATGCTACACTTTGTATTGGTAATATTTGTAGCTCGTTATTTAGGTGCTGCTGCATTTGGGAAATATGCCTTCGCTATCTCCTTTACGATATTATTCAGCGTGTTGGCGGACATGGGATTAAATATCTTGATCACCCGAGAGATAGCTAGGGATAAATCCAAAGCCGATATCTATCTTGGGAGTGCACTGATCATCAAATCTATCTTAGCGTTGATCGCTTTTGCTGTAATAATTACATCAATAAATTTGATGCACTATCCCAGTGATACTATTATTGTTGTGTATATTGCTACTTTCGCTCTAGTATTTAATACTCTCGCTAGTACTTTTGCTACTGTTTATCAGGCTTTTGAGAGGATGGAATACGAAGCTGTGATCAATGTCTCAGTGGGAGCACTCGCTCTGGGATTAACCGTACTAGTAATCTTTTATGGATATGGATTATATGCAATAATGATGGTCTATCTTCTTCAAAGTATCGTTAGCTTAACACTAAATGCTCTTATTATTCCTAAGAAGTTTGTGAAGCCAAAATTTACACTAGATAGAAAACTAGGATTCAATCTGCTTAAAGCAGCGATCCCTATGGGATTGGCAGGTATATTTGTTGAAATTTATTATAGAATCGATACAGTGATGCTTTCATTTATGAAGGGTGATGCTGTTGTTGGTTGGTACAACGCAGCATATAGCCTGATATTTGGGCTAATGTTCATTCAAGGCTCGTTCAACACTGCAATCTTTCCGGTCCTCTCACGTTTCTCTAACACTTCTATGGATTTGCTTAGAATGGTATATGAGAGGTCCTTTAAATATCTGTTCTGCATAGGGTTACCGATCGCGGTGGGCACAACTCTTTTAGCGAAACGAATAATTTTGCTGCTTTACGGGAAAGAGTATAGCAATGCCGCAGGGGCCCTTCAAATCCTTATCTGGGCTCTGGCCTTTATCTTTGTGAATGGGTTTCTAGGTAATGTACTCATAACAACTAATCGAGAGAAGCAGGTTACTTATATCGTCGGAGGAGGGGCGATTCTCAACATTGTACTAAATGCTCTGCTGATTCCTGCTTTTAGTTATACAGGGGCTGCTATTGCAACTGTTGTTTCTGAGCTTTTTGCTTTCGTATTTTGCTCTTTTGCTCTTTCAAAGTCAGTCGCTCGATCTCCCTTATTTAAGGTTTTCAAGAGGCCGCTCTTAGCTGTTCTAATTATGGGAGCGTTCATAGTTGGATTTAACTCCCTTTCCATCCTTATGCTCATCCCAATAGCCGCTATAATATACATAGCTGCGCTCTTTGTAATGCAAACTTTTGATCATGAGGATCGAAGTTTGGTCAAGCAGATTTTTAAGAGAGAATTGTATGAGAGGAGTGCTTAAAGTGGAGTGGAGACAATTTTATAAAGAAAAGAATCGGGATATAGATGATCTATTGTCTAACGTTGCCTCTCATAGGGAGTTTATCCAGACTATAATAGACAATGCCCCTATAAAGAACGCACAGGACACGCATTTATTAGAGGTAGGGACTGGAACTGCAGATATGAGTATCTTTCTGTCCTGGTTAGGGTATAAAGTTATTTCTGTTGATAACGATCAAGAAGTTATTGAAAACGCTATAAACAGGGATTTGATGAGAACAGCAGGTGCCCTTAAGATATTTAAGAAAGACGCATTTAACTTATCATTTAGTAATAAGCGTTTTGCTCTTGCATTCTCTCAAGGTTTTTTTGAACATTTTTCAGACGAAAATATAGTACAATTGGTTAAAGAGCAATTAAGAGTAGCTAATAAAGTAATATTTTCTGTACCATCATTTTGGTATCCACACAGAGACTTCGGGAACGAGAGGCTTCTAAGAAAGGAAGAATGGGTTAATATCTTAAATAAAGATTTTAGAATCTCCAAGTCGTTTTATTATCGTTTCAATAGAAGGTTAAAGTATTTTTTAAAGCATAAACCCATGCATATATGCATAGTGGTAGGAGAGGCTTAGTTATTTATGAAAATAGCAATAGATATATCTCCATTAGCAACTCCGAAAAGAACAGGGATAGAAAATTTTACATTTAACTTTTGTAAAAATTTATCAAAGGTTGACAAAGAAAATGAATATATCCTCTTTGCAAATTCTTATGGGCATTTTCAATCTTTAAAGGAAGCTATTGAAGGTATTGGTATTAAAGAATCACGAAATATATCAACGCAAATCTCAAGAGTTCCAAGAACCATCCTGGAATTAATGTGGAAATACATCCATATTCCTTCGGTAGAGCATTTGGTGCATGAGAAGATAGATGTCTTCCACATTATGGGTGCAGGTGCAATAAATCCGCTTTTAAGAACCGTAAAATTAGTAGCGACAATATACGACTTAATACCTATTAAATTTCCAGACTTCTTTGACGAAAAAACTAGGAGGCATTTTAATTGCTATTTTAATAATGTAATACCAAAAGCTGATGTGGTGATTGCTATATCGAATTCTACTAAAGAAGATATTCTTGAATATTTTGATATACCTGGAAACAAGGTTGAAGTAGTTGCTCCGGGTTTTGATAGTGAACTTTATAGACAAATGCAGGATAAAAGTATGATTGATAAAATCAAGGCTAAATATGGGATTGACAAAAATTATATATTGTTCGTTGGGACATTAGAACCAAGGAAAAATCTACAAAAACTTATAAAAGCTTACTCCATCTTACCAGAATATCTAAAGAGTGATTATTTGTTAGTGGTTTGCGGGAAGAAGGGTTTGTTTTTCGAAGAATTATTTAGGGCCGTTAAAGAGTTGAAATTAGAAGAAAAAGTTATCTTTACTGGATATGTCCCTGATGAGGATCTTCCTTTCCTTATGAATGGGGCGGAAGTTTTTGTTTATCCCTCTCTTTATGAAGGTTTTGGCTTACCGCCTTTGGAAGCGATGGCTTGTGGAACACCTGTTATATCCTCAAAAGTGTCTTCCCTTCCCGAGGTTGTTAACGATGCAGGAATTTTAATAAATCCAAACGATGTTGAAGAATTAAGTGATGCACTCCTGAGGGTTCTTAGTAATAATGAATTGAGAGCTCAACTATCAGAAAAAGGTTTAAAACAAGCGAGTAAGTTTTCTTGGAAGAAAACGGCAATGAAGATAGTAGAAATTTATAACAAGGTAGGATCTCATTATGAGCATTGAAAATAATGTTTCCAGGATAACTCTGGGTAGAGATATAAAGCTGCATAAGTGGGGAATTATCTTATTTATTCTTGTTTCATTCGCAAGCCTTATTAGCTTGTTGTGGGCTACAGATATCTCTTTAAACCTTCCATTTTTATATGCAATTTATATTATAGTTACTCTTTATGTCCTCCGGTTTGCAAAAGTAGACATCTTTTCTCCATTAATGTTTTTCATATTTTTCTCGTTTCTTGGATTTGGTCTTCAACTACCCATTTTAAGTATTGTTCCTAATTCGGTATTTTTTATAAACCCTTTCTATCATCCTAATTTTGAATATAGCAACTATGCTTTGGCTTTTGCCTTTTATGTCTTTTTAATTGGTTATATAGGATTTATTGTGGGATTTAATATGGTAAAACGAAGCGTAAAATTAACAGTTTCAGAAAGATTAGTTCACCCCTTGGGGATAGCCATAGTTGCTGTGATTTTAATTATTGCTTCATTCTATTTTCGCAGCCTATATCATGTAGGAGTACCAGGGTATTACTCAGGTTCTATACAACATGCTGGGTATATATACTATCCATTGATGTATGGATCTTTGATAGCTACCAGTTTGGCATTATACTCTGCAATAATAAGAAACTCTGTATTTTACACCATGTTAGGAGTCTTATTATTTTGCTTATATGCTCTACTTGTGCCCCCTGAGAGACCGGAAGAAATCGCGGCATGTTTGCAAAAGTTGCTTAATGACGAAAAGTTATGGGAGCGTTTAAGTATTAATGGACGAAAATTTGTTGAAGAAAATATAAGGTGGGATTTATACGGAAAGAAGGTGCTGCAATTATTCAGTGAGGTGTTGAGCAATTGCTCGGGTAGTGAAAAGTGCGAGGTGTCAATAACATGAAAGTTATTTTTGTTTCTGGTAGTTATCCTCCTATGAGGTGTGGTATTGGAGATTATCTCCAGTGCCTTGCAGAAGCGATTGCCGCTACTGGGCAAGTAGATGTTTTTGTATATACATCTAACAGTCCAGCGGTGCCCTCTTCTGAGGGAAACCCAAAGATAATGCCTGTAATTCGGCACTGGAATTGGTGGTCGGTTGCTAAAATAAGCCGGGCTATTTCGCAGATACAACCTGATATAGTCCACATTCAGTATCCTACCGCCGGGTATAAAAAATCAAAGGCTGTTCAGTTCTTGCCATTTTTTATTAAGCTGCAGAATAATAACATAAAAATTGTACAGACCTGGCATGACCCCTTTAATTTCTACTGGAAAGGGAAAGTTCGGTTTATTCCTAATTTATTGGCTATAGATGGCCTTATTACTGTTGAGCCAGGTTGGGTGGAGACGTTGCCTGCAATTTATCGCCAATGTCTTTTGAAAAAGATCAAGTCTGTAATTCCTCTTGCTTCCAGCATTCCAACGGTATGCCTTAATACAGCAGAACGTCAGGAAATCCACGAACGATTTGGTTGTGTTGAGGATGAGAGATTATTTGCCTATTTTGGTTTTGTTTCACCACGCAAGGACGTTGAGAATATATTCCAGATTATACAATCGATTCCATCTAAGCTGATTCTAATTTGTGATTTAGACCCAATGATTCCGCATCATAAATCCATTTTGGAAAAAATTAGAGAGGAAGAGTGGTCTAATAGAATCCAAGTTACGGGATACTTACCAGCGGTTACCGTTGCCCGTTATCTTGCGGCTGCCGATGCCGCAATTTTACCATTTCAAGACGGGGTCTCACCAAGATACACAAGCTTTCTGGCTGCAGTTACACAAGGCACCCTGGTTGTTACTACCAGTTATAAGAAAAAGGGTTATTTTCAGGATGAGAATGTGTATTATGCATCTCCTGGGGATCTCCAAGCACTTTCTGAGGGGTTAAGGCAATATTCGGGTAGAAGAATTGATCCCCTGCAATCGCACATTCCATCCTGGAAGAGCATCGCGCATGAGCATGTGGAGTTTTATGAGAAACTGTTGACAAATCAGGGACCCAGCAGAATAAGAAAGCGGGATGAGGTAAAAAATGATTATTTTATGTAGTTTATTATTTTTTGGAATAGGTGCGTATTTAGCTTTCAGGGCAACCCGAAATCTTCTTTCTCCTGTCTTTATAACAATCGGGATGTGGCTTTTTGCTTATGTAGGAGGAATAATAATATTTGTAGCCAAAGGACATATCCTAACACCACTTTTTATCTCTATAGGAGTTCTCTTCTATGGTTTAGGGGCAATGCTTTTAGCAGTGTATTTGCATTTTAAACCTGCACAAGAATTGACAAAATTTAGAGAACAGCCATTTTTTAGTGTATTTCCAGATAAACGAGTGTTTTTTATCAGCTTAATAGTAGTTTTTTTTATCACCGTGAGCTTAATTGCTTATTATTACGATACTACAGGGATTCCCTTGTTCGCTCAAGATATTCCTGCGCATCGAATAACTCAAGCCATAGGCAAAGGGATATTTGTTAGGAGTTTTGCCACTTTTCTGCCTGTAGTAATCTTGATTGCCTATCTCTTTGTTAAGGTAAGAAATAAACTGGGAGCTAAAATACTTCTATGTACTGTGGCTATCACATCGATAACCGCAATAGTTTTGACTGGTACAAGGGGGGCGGCAATAATATATATACTCCCTTTTATAATAGTATACGGTCTAATATCCCGAAAAATCAATTGGTTCCTATTGGTGGCGGTTTTTTTGACTTTTTTGGTTGTGGCAATAGGTTTTCAGTACCGCTATCTGGGATGGCAAGATCTGCCATTGAGAGATGCCCTGCTGCTATTGGGAAGTCGAATGACAATATCGCAGGCAATGGGAGCAGATTATATAATTCATGAACTGGTGCCTCGGACTGGTTTTTTTATGGGGGAAATTGCATGGAATGAGTTCAAAACGATTTTAGGTACCCTTAGAATACTTCCAGAACATCCCACGCCTTTTTGGGTAACATTATTTGAAATTATGCATGGTGTCGATCCAAGGGGTGCTTTCGCGATGGCTACAACACCTATCGGTGATTTATACGTTGATTTTGGAGTGCCCGGAATTATTTTAGGGATGTTCTTCTTTGGTGCTATTGCCCAAGCGCTTTATATTAAAACCTTGCGTTTTTGCAAAGATTATTTTATATTACCGATGATGGCGTATTTACAGTACATTTTGGTGATGACTCACAATAGTGGAAGTTTCTTTGCTACATTTAACCATTATGGAATTTCTTTGATAGTAATTGCTGTAGCAATCTTGAGCCTGACATTGATACTATCTTTGCCACTAGGCAGGATCGTCGTAAGATTGCCGAAAAGAAAAGTTTCAACTTATGGGGAATATAAATTATGATGAATATCGCAGTTAATGCCGAGTGGTATGATTGTGGCAACCGCACAGGTATAGGGACCTACACAGAACAATTATATAAACACATTTGGAAAATCGATAAGGACCATAACTACACCTTTTTCTGCAGAAGACCAGCAAGAAAGTTACTACAATTAGGCTTAGACAAAGCAAAGTTCAAGCCTGCGGTCGGTCTTGAAACAAACAAATATTTAAGGATTATTTGGGAAAATACAATCCTACCATTTGAGATTAATAGAATTAACCCTGTTATTTTTCATTCTGTAAACTATCCACTTCCATTGTTGTTAAGACCGGCGATAAAGAAGGTGGCTACTGTTTATGATCTCACCTGGGTAAAATTTCCAGAATTTTTCTCAAAGTACACTCTGTACGTAGCAAGGAAGAGGTTTCAGCATACCTGTCGTAGTACGGACAAGATAATCGCTATCTCTGAAAATACCAAACAGGATATTCTTAAGCATTTTGACTGTGAAATAGACAAAATTGAAGTAATACATTTGGGCGTAGAACATGAAAAATTTAAGCCAATGGATTTAGATAAACGAGACAAAGCATATATTGTGGAAAAGTATAGTTTACCTGAAAAGTTTATCCTCTGGCTAGGTGAATTTAGGGGCAATAAGAATATTAAGAGGTTATGCAATTCCTTAATAAAGGCTAAAAAACAGCTCCATTTCGACCACAAGTTGGTTTTATGTGGACATAAAGGACAGGAGTATGCAGCAATACAAACTATAATTCAAGACCATAGAGAATTTTTCATCTTTCCTGGAGTTATCGAGAACAACGATCTTCCATTGTTGTATAATCTTGCGGATATATTTGTATTTCCTTCATTATATGAAGGATTTGGCTTGCCTGTTTTGGAAGCGATGGCGTGTGGCACTCCAGTTATTACTTCGAATGTGTCGTCACTTCCTGAAGTGGTAGGCGATGCAGCAATTTTGGTGAATCCAGAAGATGAGGACGAACTTGCTGAGGCAATTATGAGATTAATCACCAATGATTCTTTAAGGGAATCGCTGCGAAAAAAGGGCTTGGAAAGAGCAAAATTGTTTACTTGGGAAGATACGGCACGTAAGACCTTGAAAATATTTGAGGAGGTAGCTAAATTAGGATGAAAATTGGTATTGATGCCAGTATTTTAGCAAGAAAAAAAATCACAGGAATTAATCGGTTTTTGAAGTTTAACGAATTTGTAAAAAAGTTGAAAAACTCTTATACCTCAAATAAAATAGAGATTAGAAACGAACCCTCATTTAAACCAAATAGTGAATGGATTTTTCTTAATGTAGAGCGTTTTTACAGGGCCTTTGTCTTCTTGGAAAATTTTATTAAAGTAAAACAAACTGATAAGCTTGTTCTTTGCGATGTCGGGGCTTATCCATTTACATTTTTAAAGATAGTAAAATTTTTTTACCCCAAAATAAAATTATATAGCATAGGAATTCACGACGAAGATTTGATTCCAAGCAATATAAAAGAAAGTGTAAATTTGTTAAATGTGAATTTAGACCCATGGGTTTGTATGCTTCCCCAAAAAATGAATTATTCAATAAAAATACCGCTATCAGACAATAATTTAGATATTATAATTTTCACAGAAGTTATAGAACATTTATATAATCCCGTTTTTGTTCTTAGAGAATTTTACAGAATTTTAAAACCAGGTGGTCAATTATATTTGACTACTAATAATATTAGTTATTTTTATGGTATTTATAAAATTTTAAAAGGGGAAACAAATTTAGATGTTGAGCTGGACCAAACCAGTATCGACTTTAAAAATGAATATCCTTCAAGTTGGAGGGGCCATGTAAGGTTTTATAGTCTTAATCAATTAGAAGAAATTCTTACCAAAAAAATGGATTTTAAATTAGTAAAAAAGACTTATTTTGAAACTTTTAGTATAGATAGTAAATTGGGAAGAAAAAAATATATAGACATAATAAGAAGACATATTATTAACTCTTCGTTTTTCCCAGGGCGATATTGGACTGTCCCCGCTAATATAGACACATGAAAGTGTACTTTTTCTTTCATTCTCTTAGAATCGCTCATTATTTTAACCATCTTTGTTAGGCTACCTCTTCCCGGTAACCATATTGACGTTCATATTCCATTGGTGACATATTTCCCAGTGCGGAATGAAGCCGGTGACAATTATAGAAAGTTTCGATATATTCAATAATAACCAGTTTAGCCTCTTCCCGTGTTTTGAATCTTCTTCCATAGATAATATCTTTTTTTAGAGTAGAAAAAAAGGATTCCATACAGGCATTATCATAACAATTTCCCTTACGGCTCATACTCTGCCGGATACAATACTTACATAATACCTCTTGAAAGGTATAAGCGGCATATTGAGACCCTCTATCAGAATGAAAGATCAAGCCATGACTCGGGTTTTCTCTGCCTACTGCTTGTTTCAATGCTTTTAGAGTCAGTTCTTTAGTGATCCTGTCTCCTAATGACCAACCGACTACTTTTCTCTGAAACAAATCTTCGATACCTGCCAGGTACAGGAAACCTTCATCGGTGGGTATATAGGTGATATCACCCACCCATTTTTTATTGGGTGTATCTGAAGTAAAGTCTTGATTTAAAAGATTGGGAGCAATCGGTAAGCGATGGTTTGAATGGGTAGTCGCTTTGTATTTTCTTCTTAAACGGCTAAATATACCATTCTCTCTCATCAACCTTGCTATTCTATTTTTACCACAGGAGATACTCTCTTTATTTAGTTTAGCTTTTATTCTGCGTATCCCATAAGTTTTATATGATTCTTTATGAATCCTCCGCATTTTTTCTACGAGGATCTTATCCTCCTTTTGGTGCATACTTGCCGGTCTTTTCAGCCAGCCATAATATGAGCTCCTTGATACTTCTAAAACCTGGCACATCTTCACAACGCGAAATGC
>Ga0307379_10007335_pt1 | contig 14999 bp, 12 predicted proteins | sample UN2MG_FD_202237 | JGI IMG/M metagenome (GOLD analysis project Ga0307379, IMG submission 202237) | Soil microbial communities from Risofladan, Vaasa, Finland - UN-2 | ecosystem: Environmental > Terrestrial > Soil > Coastal area > Acid sulfate soil | place: Finland: Risofladan, Vaasa | collected... | reverse complement strand
AATGATAAGAGCCTGTACACTTCTCTCCTGGGGGTCTATCATTTCTATTAAAGGCAGTCCGAAGGCCGCTGTTTTACCGGTACCGGTCTGCGCCTGTGCTATTATGTTGATATCATTCCGCAACATTACGGGGATTGTTAAGGCTTGAATGGGGGAAGGTTCTTCAAAACCTTTCTTATAAACAGCATCTAAAACCCTTTGAGAAAGGCCGAGATGCTCAAATTTAATTTTATCTGTCATAATTTTCTCCTCAAATTAATTAAGAAAATGGGTCCTGCCCCAATTTCATCTAACAAGATATAATACCACATATTTACAACAAGTCAATAAAACCAAGAGATTAAAATTAAACTCCTCTTGAACTCTTGAAATTGAAACCTTGCTAAAAAATAATTTTTTGAAGCGTATGTATCCTTTTACCCCCAATTTTTTCAAATTCAGAAAAGGCATATTCACTAAGACAATGACCTGGATGAATGTGGATAATCTGTTCTTTCTTAATGAATTCAATCGTTTTATTTACTAAATTTTTACCAAAAAGGTGAAAGCCTCCCAATAGTACATAAATATTATTTTGTTTGCAAATATATTTTGTATACTCAATCATATTACAAATTCCTGAATGGGAGCATCCGGCTATTAGAATAATTCCTTTTTTTGACTTAATCGCAATTGCAGAATCATCTAAAACATAATCTCCTTCCCCATTTTCTAAATAACCTATTGGGTTTTTTCTTGATTCAAATTTAAATTTCCTGGGAATTTCTCCTAAAAAAACTATTTTATTTTTTTTAATCCAAAATGGCTCTTTGGATAAGATAACATTGGTTTTTGCTTTTAAATAATCCAAAACCAATGGACATCCTGCATAATTGGCAGGCGTGGGATAATATTTTTTTTGGAAACAATTCGGGTGAGCCAATAAATGTTTTACCTCAGAATAATTAGTAAATCGAAGTCCATCAACATGATCTCTATGACCATGACTTAATACAAGATAATCAATATCTTTGAGGGATATATTAGCTTTTTGGCTATTTTTCTGAATATCATCTAAAAATGACACATCAAAAAGTATTTTTTTATCATCACTCTTTATTAAAAGGCTATAACCTGATTTTGGGCCATCATATTTTTTTAATTCAGTATGCAGAATAATAATTTCTGTCATTTTTATTCTCCCTTTTTATTCACATTGTTAGACTTTAAAAAGTAGATTTCTTATAATTAAAATGGGGGGAAAGATTGATCTCTATCCCCCCATTTTTCTAATTCACCATATTTCTTAATGTACACTCTCGGAAACTTTTTTAATCAATTCAGCTCCAATCACATCTTCTACTTCCGGCCATACGCTCTTCCTGATTCTCTTGGCAAAATTATCTAATTCTTCATTTGTGAAGGTTATTACTTTTATTCCATAATCTGTCAAACGCTGTTCATTATAGTCCTCACGTTCTTCGGCAATGGCAAAACGCTTTTTTTCAAGTTCCATACCCGTTTCTTTAATAATTTTTTGATCTTCTTCTGAAAGTGAATTCCATAGGTCTAGATTCATATAAAAATACCAATGCTCAAAATGATCATTAACAGCATAATAATACTTTAAAAGATCCCTAAAATTGGAATAATATCCTTCAGCTCCCGCACCTATTCCTCCTTCTACAATTCCAGTTTGCAAAGCAGTAAAAGTTTCTGACCAATTGGTTGGTGTTGCAATAAATCCATAACTTTCTGCTGCAATTTCAAATGATTTTTGCGGAGGTACCCTTATCTTGATATTTTTGGGAACATCGGGATTTGCAGGTTCAGGTACTTCTTTTGTCGTTGCAATTCCACCAAAATAACATGGCCAACCAGAAATTAATTTCAGGTTTTGTTTTGCCAATCTCTCACCGATAATATTCATTAAAACACTACCAGTAGCATATAACTCTTTTGCATCATCCCAATTTCTTGCAATATAAGGAAGAGATTGAAGCATTAAACTTGGATCCATTCCTGTACCGATACAAGCTAACTGCATTTCAACATCCCCAATACCAACTCGTTCTTGTACCACCGTATAATCACCCAATTGACTCGCTGGAAATATGTCAATATTTATACGTCCATTTGATTTCTCTTTTATTGTATCAACTAACCAATGAACATCTTTATCTATATCAGTATCGGTAGGTCTTATATGTTGTATTTTCCAATGATAAGTAGGCGCCCCTGCAGCATTACCAACAAAACTCAATAATGAAGTCACTACTGTCAATACAATTAGTATCCTTATTAACTTTTTCATTTTTTCCTCCTTTTAATTATAATTATTAAAATATTTTTCATCTAACATTTCTTTTTATAATAATCACCTACCTTTCTTTGTAGTTTACTCGAAAAAAGGCAAAGAACGTTCATAGAAAAAGAAGAAATAAGTAATTTTTAAACAAAGCTAAACTTCCCTCCCAGTCCCTTCTCGAGTGCCCGTTGATAGACAATGGTTGCTACGGCTATATCCATAGCCCCTGTGCCAATGGGGATACAAAGGAGACGTTCCTGGCCCAAGGTATGGGCTTTCTTCTTCCCGGCAGCAATCTCACCGATGGTGGCATAGATATTCTTTTCGGTTATCTTTCCTTTTTCATTCAGTTCTTTCAAGGCACCCCGATGCAGACACTGTCCGATATGATCGACCATGATCTTATCAGCCTTCAGGATAAAATCATCATCACATTCCTGATAGGAGCCCATGGGGAATAAGACGGTACCCGGTTTTATCCAGGCATTTTTAATGAATTTATCTTTCGATTGGGTAAAGCTGATCACGGCATCCCCCTCGGCGGCTTCCTGGGGAGTATCACAGATGAGGATATCACCGGTTACTGTATCTTTCATCTCTTTGGCCAATCTCTCCGATGCCTCCCTTTTAATATCATAAACCTTTAAGACTTCGATATCGAAAAATTCTGCGATGGCCTTGGTAACCCGATGACCCTGCATGCCGGCTCCATACAGGCCAATCCTGATGGCTTTTTTATCATGGAGATATTTTAAGGTGACCGCTGCCTGGGCACCGGTACGCAGGTTGGTAATCTCCGCGCCATCCATCACGGCGGTAAACTGGCCGGTTCGGGGATTGATCAGGCAGATAATACCGCTCACATAGTCTAAGCCTATCTTGGCATTATCCAAAAAACCACCGGCCCATTTGATCCCGGCAGAGTCAAGCCAGCCAACATATGCCGGCATGGCATTCATAAAACCCTTATAGGGAGGCCATTTTGCAGTTTCTCCAAGATCTAACCCAACTTTTGTTGGATTAATCACTTTACCTTCGCCAAAGCCTTTATAGGTCTTATCCACGATTTCCAGTACCTCTTTCATGGTCATTACTTTTACAATATCTGATTTACTCAATAATCTTGTTTCCATTTTATACTCCTTTTTATATTAGATTTTATCATTTTTAGTCCTTCATTATTTTTTTATTTTATTTTTTCAAGCCATTCTTTTTTCAACCGTTTGGCGGTTTTGGTTATTCCCAAACCTCCCAACATAGTATCCCTTAATTCCATTGGCATAAGCGTTTGAATGTTTCTTAGAGCAACGATCACCTCATCAGGGGGAATGATACTCTTTATCCCTACCAGGGCCATATCGGCAACAGCAAATGCATTAGCTACCCCAATGACATTTCTTTTGATGCAAGGCACCTCAACAGGTCCGGCAACAACATCACATACCAGGCCAAACAAATTTTTTAAGGCTAAAGCCATGGCTTGAACTACTTGTTCTGAATTGCCTCCAGCAAGTTGTACTATGGCTGCTGCTGCCATAGCGGATGCCACGCCTATCTCAGATTGACAACCTCCCATCGCCCCTGATATGGGGACCGTATAAGCAATCACTACACCGATTCCGGCAGCCACTAAAAGAGCATCGATGATTTCTTGCTCTTGAGAACCTAATTCTTCTGCCGTCGTTAAAAGAACCGCTGGAATAACGCCAACGGCTCCTGCCGTGGGTGCTGCCACCACCTTTCCCATGGAGGCATTGACCTCACCACAGGCGATAGCCCTAGCCACGGCTAAAGATAGGGGTCTTCCGGAAATGAGTTTTTCTTCTTTAACCGCCTGATAGAGCATTTTAGCATCTCTGCCGCTCATCAAACCTCCGATTAATTGATTATCTTTCATCAATCCCTGATCAATTTCTTCCTTCATGGCAGACCAAATTTGTTTCATACCGTCCCGTATCTCCCTTTCGGTTAAGCCACTCCTTTTTGATTCATAGTCAATGATCACTTGGGGGAGAGATTTTTTATGGGTTTTGGCCAGAGACAGCATTCCCTCCATGGTCTTAAATAAAGGTTGGTTATCTTTTAACTGGTAAGCATAGAGAGATTGGATGAATCTTACAAAATTGATGCCTTTGACATGCATGATTAATTTTAAGGTAGATGGGTCAATCACTCGATCAAGATAAAAACAGATTAAATATCTCGAATCTCCTTTGATCGATTCGGTAGAAAGAAGATTTTCTCCCAGGATATCTTTCATTTCTGAAATTATCTCCGGGTGCTCTTCTTTAAGCATGACAATTAACATATCTCTGTTTCCACTTAAATTGACCTGAAATTCATCGATATTACTTAATACAATCTCTCCTCCCCCGATGGAAATGGCTATGATTTTTACCGAGGAGGAAGCGGATTTTAATTCCATTTCTATGGTATTGGGATTTTTATCAGACAGGGTCTGGGTATGGATTTTTAGGTCAATCTCTCGGTGGTGAGCCATTTCTAATGATTCCTTGATTCTCTGGTCATCTACTTCCATCCCCAGCAATCCGGCAACCACGGCTGCATCGGTCATATGACCCCGATAAGTTTCAGCCAAAGAACCATAAAAAGATAGGATTATTTCAGTGGGTTCCTCACCCAGAATCATTCTGGCTATTTTGCCTATCCTGACGGCTCCCGCCGTATGATTGCTGGAGGGGCCGATCATGATCGGACCCAATAGGTCAAAGATACTTAATGCTCGTTGATTTAAAGTCATTTTAATCTGCCCTTCTTTTAATTATTTATTAAACTTAAGTTATTTGCTTTCTGTTCTTACAAATTATTTTAAATATAAGCGAAAATCTCTTCTATTGACATTCCTTGCAAACCTAACACATCGAGATTTCTTCCCTTTTTAAAATGGTCAATTCCATTTATTGCGGAAGCCAAGGTGATAATCGTATCAATGATGGAAGTTTGAAGGCCTAATAATCTCCCAAAGGAAGCAACGGGAACTAATAAGTGGGGCACATCCTCAGTAAGATATCTATGGTTAAGAACCTTTGGGGCATCTGCTCCATGTTGTCCATATACTGGGTTGGTGGATAATAATTCATGTAAATCGTCTCCTTTGAGACGATAAGTTTCTTTTAACCAGTCATAGGTAGAAATTAAATCAAGATTCAATTTCTCTCCAATTACGAGCCTTTCCTTGTCCATCATTTCCATTATCCTGCATACTGACTTCGTCATACCTTCACAGTAAAACATAAAATCACCATTGGTAGATTCTATTCTTCCCGCATTAAGAATCATTGTGGGACAATGTACTATCATATTGGGATTTGAAAAACTAATCGCCAATGAATTTTTTATAGGCGTAAGGGGTATCGGGAAGAAATCACTTAACATTTTTACAACATTTTTAATGTCTGTCGCCGGAAGGGAAGCAATGGATATATGAGTTTTAACTCCCCAGATATTCACTTTTCCTTCTTCAATTTTCCTACAGGCGTAGGGGAGAGAATTTGTTTCAGCAATGGTTAGATTTTTCCTATTCTTTTTTAGTATTTTCTTTACTTCAAATGATCCAAAATTGCCTGGAACTAACATGATAATTTGTGAATCAACTAAATGAGGAACAGCCATCTCAATGAATGCTTTTTGAGCGAAAGATGGAGCCACAATCATAATAACCGAAGTACCTTCAATCGCTTTCTTTATATCAGTAGTCGCTAGTGATATCTTTGCAAATCCCTGCAGCTTTCCGGAAAGTTCAATGCCTCCCTTTTTGTTTATCTTTTCAATATTTTCTTTAAATTTAGGATGTTCAAATAAATTCACTTCACATCCATTAATGGTCAAGTGTGCACTAAGCGCTTGACCACCATTTCCAGCACCCAAAACCGAAACCGTTATTTTCTTCATAAGTGTTTAGCCTCCCAAGCAATAAATATCTATATCTATTTATTATAAATTTATAACATCTTTTTATGGTGCAAATCCTAACAAACGTGGTATAAATAGTGATAATGCCGGCCAATAGGTAGTAAGGAATACAACGGGTATATAACCAAGAATAATAAATTTCAGAGTTGGTTTTAGTATCTCAATAAACTCCACCTTGCCTACTCTCATCCCTAAATAGAGTATACTGGCATAGGGAGGAGTTACACCCCCCATTGCTAAATTTGTCCCCATGATGGCCGCAAATTGCACTGGAGAAATACCTAATTCTTTAACAAGAGGAAGCAATAAGGGAGCTGCTAACACCATCCCGGTCGCATCATTTACTAACATGCCTATGATGAAAAGAAGTATGTTAATCATAAATAAAAGTAACCATCTGTTTGTGGTAATGCCAAACATAAAACTAATGATCGCTTGGGGAATTCGAAGCATAACAAAAGTTTGACTTAACATTAAAGCAACTAATATCATTATCATTATGGTTCCCACTGAAGTTGCCGACTCTACTACAATTTTATAAAAATTTTTCATTTTTAAACCACGATATATCAAAAAACCGATAGGTAATGAAATAATTACTGCTACTGCTGCTGCTTCATTGGGAGTAAAAACACCACCATAAATGCCCCCTAAAATAATAATAGGCATTGATAGAGCAGGAATAGCGTACCAAGTGGAAGTGACAATTTTTTTTCGCCTTTTTTTAAAATCCATCGAAGGTTCAAGGGTTAAGGGCATTTTACGAACTGAAATCAAATTAATAATAGAAAAAGACACGACTATCAGAAGTCCTGGTCCTACTGTGGCAAGAAAACAGGCAAGTATAGAAGTTTCAGTTACCCAACCATAAATTATCATAATAACACTTGGGGGAATTAATAAACCGAGTATAGAAGAACATGTAACCAATCCAGTAGCATAACCTCGAGGATATTTTTCTTTTACCATTTGGGGAATTAATATCGGACCAACCGCTGCAACTCCTGTAAAGCCGCTACCTGAAATGGCTCCTATAATTGCACAGGTTACGACAGCAACTACACCTAACCCGCCCTTTATTCTGCCTATAAAAACATTGACAAAATCAAGTAAATGTTTCGCAATGCCACTCTCACTCATGATACCACCTGCAAGTATAAAAAGAGGTATCGCTAATAGTATAGGGTTTATTATTTGACTAAAGCCCCATATTATAAGACCTTTCATAGAAATGTGGGTAAAAAAAGTAACAAAAAGTAAGGCTCCACCAAAACAAAGAGATAGCGGGACACCTAATGTCAGCAATACAACAAGAACCAGCATGTCAAAAAGGACCATTGTTATCATATTCTTCTTACCCTCCTATTCTTCCTATGGGTTTTATTCAATTATCTATTATCATTGTTACTTAACTCGAATTCAGATAATGGTTTAATTATATAATCTATCGTTTCAACAAGAATATAAATACACATTAAGAAAAAACCCAAAAAGACAGCACTTTCTGCATATATTAATGGAATATATAAAGTTGCGCTTAATTTATGTACACGAATGGAATAGAGAAAATACTGAAATGCCCAATAAGTAAGCCAACAATTTATAACCAGAGAAATAACTCCCATTATAATCCTACTTGCCTTAAAGCCTATAGGTGATTTTAAAAATACCTCGATGACTTGCGCTTTAATTTGAGTACGCTCCAAAGATGAATGAGCACTTCCAATCATAAAAAGCCATATGGTTGGAAAAAGAAGTAGTTCTTCTATCCCCATGAGAGGATGATGTAAAACATAACGAAGGATTACTTGAATAAATACTAAAATTGCAATACCTAATAAAAGTAAAAATAAAATAACACCTTGTATTTTATAAAGATTTTCACCAAAATTATGTGTTTGCTGCAATTTTTTCAAAACCGTAAACACCATCCTTTCTTCTTTTTATTAAGTAGATGCTATCCTGGATAAATTTACAATTTCTTGTTTATAATAAATATATTTTTCTTATATTATTTATGATATTCCAAGTAAAAATTACCTCTGTCTCCCCTTTCAATAAATTTCGAAAACTCAACAACTTTTTTGTCTTTTGATAGAGTAATCCTCTCCCATAGTAGTAGTGGATCTCCCATGGTAATTCCTAATATTTCAACCTGTGTTTTATCTGCAAGTATTGGTTTTATAGATATTCGTGAATTAGCCAAAAAAAGACCCGGTATTGTTTTATAAACACCATAAACATATTTACTTTCAAACAACTCTCTTTTATTCATGAAATATTTGCTTATATCCTTGGGAATATAAATATATTCCAATGCTATTGGCTCACCCTCATGAAATGCTATACGAACTATTTCTAAAATACTGCTACCTTTAGATAATTTCATTTTATTTAAAATTTCTTTGGAAGGTTTAATTAAATGCCATTTTAAGATGGTATGCTTAACTTTGATTGGAGGCCAAGAATGAAAAAAATTTGAAAATTTATTCAAGTCTCGCTCATAATTAGGTTGTTTCACAAAACTTCCTTTTCCTTGCTTCCTAATAATAATACCTTCACTAACAAGATCTCTTAATGCTCTTATAACCGTAATTTTACTTACATTAAATATTTCACATAAAAGTGCTTCTGATGGAATTTTATCTCCTGCTTTTAATTCACCGGTTTCAATTTTTTCTCTAATGTATTCTTCTATTTGAATATATAAAGGTATACCAGATTTAAAACGAATATCTTTAATAATAATTATATCTCCATCCTTCTTTTCTAATTATATTGATTATATTAATATATTATTATATCCTTTTAATATATATAATACTGCATTATTTTGTCTGTGTCAACTCTTACTCTTATCCAATGCAAGATGAGCCTGAAAGAAAGAGTCATACTGCTAATATTTTATCAAATAATTTATCCCTTTCCAACTGTACTTTTTTAGCCATCCGTGACATTTTCGTTTCTTTTTGTTACTGGAGTAATTACGGGAAATGTGGCAATCTCTATTCCAAAACTCCTCCCCCTTGCAAGACTAAGGTGAGAGTCTTGCTTAATACTAATAATTAATTCAAAGGAAAGATAAATAAAATAGGATAATTTGGGGCGAAAAACCTTGTAAATAAAAGGTTATATTCATTACGAACGTAGGAAGCGCGGAAATCTCGTATTTTTATATTTACTTGTCCCTCCCCTTGTGAGAGCAGTGGAAACAATCTCTACTTACAAATAGGACAAGCGTCTTACCTGTCATTTTACAAAAAGTTAAAAAAAGTTGCCGAATTATTGGCCTGCTAAGCCTTCCCTATATATTTTGTTAAGCTGTCCGTTTTTCTTTTTAGCAAATGCGAGTATGGCTCCTAAAGCAATCGATAAAAATGCAGCAGATAAAACCCTATACTCCGGAGGTAATAAAAATGTTATCGTATGTGCGGGTATCCAAAAAATAGGTATCGTCCTCATTAATACAAATGATATAAAATTATTCCAATCAATCCTCTTTACTACATCGCTGAGTGTTACTTTCCCCTTTTTATTTTCATACTTCAAATCAATAAATGTATCAGTTACTCGATGAAAAGCCATCATAGTTGGTGCAAATGATAAGTTCATTATAAGGCTGACGAAAAACGCAAAGGCGAACTTCGAATTTCCACCGGGTAAAAATCCATTTGCTAAAGCACCTGCAATTCCTGCAGCAAACACACTAAATATCAATACAATAACCATTCCTAATAATCCCCATACAAAAGCTCTATATAGCAATCCATTTGGAATATTCCAGTCACCTGTCACAATTCTTCTAGCCAAAAGCTCTCCCATTGTAGCAAGCATAAAAAATTTGATAAATCCCCCCATATAGGCATATTCGGTTGTGAATTTCACGAACATTTCTTGAGTTACCGGGACTACCAATATTGCAATAAAGGCCGCTACACCGGCCAGCCAAAAAAAATCTCCTTTTTTCAATCAAATCACTCCTTAAAATATGTTTGACATAAATAAAGACAGACAACTGTTTATCAATTTCCTTCTTAGGCATTTCTTTAAAAAATAGTATGTGTTCCTATTTATTTAAGGGTGATAAGAAGCAGCTTTTAGGTAGATAACTGGTCGGCCAGACAGAACGATTTTCGAACTTTTTGCATGAGTGAGGAAAGTGAAAAAGTGTATCAAGAGTTAGAAGAAGTCGTTGAGGTCTATTGAGAGTTAATTAAGAATCTATTTAATATTTATCTCAAAGGAATCTGAACTACTTTACTTACATTACACTACTATTTAGAATAACTAATTTTTTATAAAATTACAAATCCAGATGCCCTTTCAGCCCGTCTTTATCAATTTACGAATCGCTTAGTCTTTTCGATAAACCAATGAAATAGAAATAATTAAAAAAACATTCAAATATCTTCCTGAGTACTAAAATGCATCACCTTTTGTTTTGATTAAAGAATTCCTCTAGCCTGATTACGTCCCCATAAGAGAAGAGCGGCTAGGATTAAAAGTAAGCAGGTTGGTATCGCAACAAACCAAGTCGCTCCGCTGAATTCCTGCATAATCCAACTGTATAATAATCCCAAGCCAGCAAGTAAATGGGCATGGGTCAAGGATACCAAAAAGATCTGCTGTTTTTCAGGTTTTTTATATACCATCAAAGTGCCAATCGCCCATGCAACCAGAACACCTCCTGACCAACGCAACCAACTTCCCTCAACTAGGTTACCTCCCGATAATTTGACTAATGTGCCAGGAATGAGTAAAAAACCGAATCCATAAACCAATGATACAATTGCAGCTATTATCAAAACAAATTTTAACGCTTTAACATTATCATTTTGTGACATAAAAAATTACCTCCTTTTACCTTTATAGACAGACTGAAAGGGCTTTAATACGTTATATGTAATATACAATAAATAATTCAAAAATCCTCTTTTTAAAAAAATCCAAATAAAAAAAGCCCTTCAGCAAAATGCTAAAGGGCTTGGAATGGTCAGGCTCCCCCTGGCAGACAGAACGATTATCGAACTTTTTGCATGAGTGAGGAAACGGAAAAAGTGTATCAAAAGTTAGAAGAAGTAATTGGGAGCGGTTAAGAATTTAAAAAGGCAGAATCTCTGATAAAGAAGTTCTGCCTATGTTTAAGTCTGGCTCCCCCTATTGGGTAGGTTCAGAACTTTTAATTGGAATATTGCAATAGAAAATATTAGATTAAATCAGTTAATTCTTCAATATTAGAGGTAATCTTCAAAAATTATAATCCGTAAAATGTATATAAATAAAAACTTTACAATTTTTTTACTAAAGGGCTTTAAGTTTTTAAACTTGGTGGAGGCTAGTAGACGATTTTCGAACTTTTTGTATGAGTGATGAAACTGAAAAAGTGTATCAAAAGTTAGAAGAAGTAATTAGTAATATCTGTTAATCGTTTTTGAGTATTTTCTCCCTTTGAATTGATTAGAGCTATTATTTTTATGAATTTATTTCTTTGTTTGATTTTTTTGTACTGACTTTCAATCATTGCTTAATTTTTAAATCAGGGTGCCCAAACAAGGCAGTATATAGAACTTTTCGAATAATATTTGATATGTCAGATTATGATGAAAAATTGTGATTATATTCTTCTATATCATTTGCTTTAATAGTGTATCATAAGTTGGTATATCACTCAAACCCTAGTCTTATCCAATACAAGATGAGCCTGAAATAAAGAGTCATGCTGCTAATATTTTATCAAATAATTTATCCCTTTCCAACTGTACTTTTTTCGCCATCCCATTATCGGTATATCTTCTTGCTATTTTGTCTAACATTTTAAAGGTTATACTTTCTTTTAGATATACCCGGGCATTAGGTATACTCCTTAATTTCTCATAGGGAGTCATATAATCCTGATATCTGTATTTCTTCTTTATCTTTCCTTTTTTATCCTTTACTTCAATAGGAAAGGCGCAGGGACGGTGAAAATTCAAATACTCATTAAAACAGTTAAAATAGAAATCATTTATCCCTTTAGCATGTTTCTGCCCTATATGACTGTATCCCATCCATTTCCTTAACACCCAGCCGTTTTTCGTTTCCGCAAGGGCATTATCATTGGTATGTCGGGGTCTGCTTTTGGTCAGTTTTACAAATAGATTATTTAACATCTCCGCTACTTTTCTATTTATATATTCTGAGCCATTGTCTGCATGAAAATTTATAATCCGGTAAGGATAACTAGTTATTAGCTTTCCCAGTAAAGGGATGAGATGGCAATCGGTGATCTTTTCCACTGCTCCCACTACTTCCCATTGAATTACTTCATCAACTGTATTTATATGATAAACTCCTTTTTCTCCATTTTTATCCCCCTGATGCACCGTGTCTACCCTTAAATATCCCGGTTTTCCTTCTGGCTCTGGTTTACACCTCTCTCCTATTGTTCTTCCCTTAGCCTTTTTGGTCTCCTGGTAAAATGTTACACTACGTTTATATAAGACTGTCTTTTTCAGATTGTATATATGGGATACTGAAACGTTAGATATATTCCGGTATTCTTCTTCCCCATATATATTTGCCATTCGCTCCAGGGTCTTTTTCAAGGAACCCCCATTGGGATGATCATGTAATTCTGCTGTCTTAGCAAGTAGTAGAATATCTTTATTGGTGTATTTCTTCTCAAATTTATTTCTCTTGTATTCTTTTAATCTTACTCGCCCGGTTTCTTTGTATTCCTTTATTTTTCTGGTAACCTGAGGCCGGGAATATCCGGTTACTTTCTCTATGTATTTCTTTATTAAACCTTTTTCTTTCTTAGATCCGTAAAATTCTCTAAATTCAAAGTTATCCACATAGTAGTCCACAATTTCATTATACGATTTATTAAATATGTCATCTACTGATAAAACACTTACAGTTTTGTCCCTCTCCTCTGACTCTTGATTATTTTCATCTGTCTCAGAATTTCCATGGTTCTACAAGCAGAATCACCGACCCGTCACATATGTATCTTCCAGTTCAAGTACTTCAAGATTTTCATGACCGTCAAAACAGCTGACATCCCCCTTCACAGCCGTTCCAACCAACTCAATTTCTTCAATGGTTTCAAGCCCACTCAAACTGCTCAAGTCCCCTACTACACCCGTATGACTCAGATTAATCGCTCTTAAGTTTTCGAGTCCACTTAGACTGCTTAGATCACCACTTACATCTGTTTCCCACATCAACAGAACTTCCAGGTTTTCCATGTGACTAAAGCTGCTAAGGTCACCTTCGACTTCACATTCCTGCATTTCTATCTTTTGCAGATTGACAAACCATTTTAGATCTTCCAATGTGCTTATTCTACCTTTTGGTTGGAAGTCATCCGAATCCAACGCTGTCCTATAACCAATATCTCTCCAAGTTATGTCACCATCATCCAAGTCAAAACAATCCCTTATTGCTGATTCAAAAGCCTTGTCTTCAAATTCTATGACTTTTTCCGGATTTGACAACCCAATATAACCCTGCTCATTTGAAGCCACACCGTCATTATCAATATTCACATAGCCCATTCCCCCTAGTAAAATAAATGGACCCCAAGAAGACCCAATATCCGAACCTGGATTATTTGTAAGGTTAGTCTGGTTAGAGCCATCTGCATTCATTACGTAGGTCTCAGCATCTCCATCACGAAGAGATACAAATGCAATCTTAGTTCCATCTGGTGAAAAACAGGGCGCCCTATCCCAACCTGGATTATTTGTAAGCCTAGTCTGGTTAGAGCCATCTGCATTCATTATGTAGATCTCAGCATCTTCTCCATCACGATAAGATGTAAATGCAATCTTGGTTCCATCTGGTGAAAAACAGGGCTCCCTACCCCCAGCTGAATTATTTGTAATGCTAGTCTGGTTAGAGCCATCTGCATTCATTATGTAGATCTCAGCATCTTCTCCATCACGCAAAGATGCAAATGCAATCTTGGTTCCATCTGGTGAAAAACAGGGCTCCCAATCCTCATCTGAATTATTTGTAAGCCTGGTCTGGTTAGAGCCATCTGCATTCATTATGTAGATCTCAGCATCTTCTCCATCACGATCAGATGCAAATGCAATCTTGGTTCCATCTGGTGAAAAACAGGGCGACCTTTCCCAAGCTGAATTATTTGTAAGTCTAGTCTGGTTAGAGCCATCTGCATTCATCACGTAGATCAGAAAATTTCCATCACGCGCAGATGCAAATGCAATCTTGGTTCCATCTGGTGAAAAACAGGGCTCCACATCCCAAGCTGAATTATTTGTAAGTCTAGTCTGGTTAGAGCCATCTGCATTCATCACGTAGATCTGAAAATCTTCTTCATCACGATCAGATGCAAATACAATCTTACCCTCTCCTTCTCCTTCACCCCCATCTGCGGTGACGAAGATACAACCAACGAATAGGGATACTACTAAGGTAATTACGAGTAGCACTAATAATAATTTCTTCATCTTTTATCTCCTTTCAATTATTAAGAAAATATTATCTAATTGAGGAAAACTCAATCCTCTTTGAATTATTTTATACTAAACAGCTTCTTCAAATTATTGGCACAAAACCGTCATTTAAAAAATGTGTCAAATAACCGTCTCCTGCCATTATTTAATTGTCTAAAGCTACTGAGGTAGAAACTCGATTCTACCAGTTGCTTCAAGGGTTAATCTTTTTGTTTCTTCTGGCCCCTCCTTAATTAAGCTAGGATTAAAGTCTTCACCGTCACGGGTAAATTTTGCCGGAATACATTGATTATTTTCCAATGCAAGACTTTATATTT
>Ga0307379_10007334_pt1 | contig 14999 bp, 11 predicted proteins | sample UN2MG_FD_202237 | JGI IMG/M metagenome (GOLD analysis project Ga0307379, IMG submission 202237) | Soil microbial communities from Risofladan, Vaasa, Finland - UN-2 | ecosystem: Environmental > Terrestrial > Soil > Coastal area > Acid sulfate soil | place: Finland: Risofladan, Vaasa | collected... | reverse complement strand
TGATATCCTATGGGATGATACTTACCGCGGCACAATCGTAAGCATAACTAGTGATGGCGCGGGTTCGGGGTATAACGTCGGTGATGCTATCACGGCAGTAAGTGCAACAGGTTCAGGTTTCATCGGTTCAGTTCTAACCACAACTGGCGGCCCAGGTACAAGCATAGCAACAGTAACCATTACAAGCGGCGGCATAAATTATCGCTCAACTAATACAACCTTTGTTATTGCGGGCGGCTCCGGGTGTACATTGTCTGTTGCAGTGACAGACATTTACGGCTCGACTGTACACATCGCAGCAAATCCTACCATTGATGCAGGCAACACAATTGCTAATATTACCTCAGTTATCGCAGGGCTATCAGCAACGATTACAAACCGCTTAATCGGCACAGCAGCATTTGGCGGCACGTTTGCATCATCGTCGAGACTTGCAATTAACCACATAGAAGCCGCAAACGTAGTATTTTTAATAAACCGCATCAACAGTACGACGCCAGGCGAAATCACAGGTCTTGTTTATACAAACCTAAATATTGAGATCACCGGCGGCACGAACGCAGGTGCTGTAGTATTGCCGTATGAGGCAGGCTATTATTTCGAGGGCATTGTTTTAGCAGCAAACGCATTAAAGGCGCTGCACGTAACTACACAGGCCGTAACATTTACCTCAGGTGTTGCGTCCGAGGCATACTGCAATATTGTTTCGACTGCACAACAAATTTTTGACCTAAAGAAAAACGGTGTTTCCTTCGGTTCAGTAACATTTGCAATCGGTACCAATGTAGGTACTGTTACGATTGGTGCAAGTACAGCATTTATAAAAGGCGACCGCCTAGAGGTGTTTGGCCCCGCATTACCTGACGGTACGCATGACCAAATTGCAATTACTCTAACAGGTTCGATTACTGTCTAATGCCGTTTATTACAGCGCGAGTTATAAGTGTCATCCGCGATGATGTTATGGCAGCACTGGCATTCGCAGGCGATAACCAATCTGTTTTATGTGCATCTCTAGTTCAATTGGAAGGAGAAATTATTGGTGATGATATTGCAAACCACACATTTGAGTGGGAGCAAACATTTGGCACGCCAGTTACTCTTATCAATCCAAACACGCTAACCCCATCGTTTGTCAATCCGCAAGTATCTGACTTAGAATTTACACTTTGGTTAGATCGAAATACACCGTACGAAGATTCGGATGTTGTTGTTGTTTCTCGCGCCCCAACTGATTTTATGACAACCGGCCTAGGTGGCGGGACCTCAGGAACAATGGGCATAGCTGGTGTTGGTGTTGCGGGAACGGCTCGCGCTGGCGTAAGCGTTAGCACCGAATTAATCAATGATGCGCACGTTACAGGCTGGGCATTTACTAACCCACCGACTGCACGTTACAGCCCAATATTTAAAGCAAGCGACTTAGATCGTGTACGAGAAAATCTGAACGGCCAATACTGGTTAATGAAAGACATTGATCTAAGCGAATACGATAACTGGAATCCAATCGGTACTGCTACACGACCATTTAGCGGTGAGTTACAAGGCAACGGATTTAAGATTGATGGATTAACTATTAACTCACAACCAGTAGACGCAACATCTATTGATCCCAATGTTAAGCTTCTGGCTCACTTCGATGGTGCCGACGATCAGGCAACCACCATAGATAGTAGCAGCAGCGCACAGACCATCACATTGTTTAACTCTTGTGTACTAGATACTGCATTTACAGTATTCGGCCCATCATCACTATACGCAGTCAATAGTCCTGCTCATGCGATAGTAACTTCATCACCTGACCTTGCGCTTGGCTCGGGAGACTGGACGATAGAGTTTAGATTCCGTCCAGATGGAGATCCTGGCGGCGCAGGTATTATTTATGACCAACGGGCTGGCGGCGCGGGGGTTGTTCCAACTATATACTTGATTGCAACTAACAGTATAAGATACCATGTCAACGGCGTAGATCGCATTACTGCTTCTGGCATTAGCGGTACCACTTGGTACAATTTTGCTTTGTCTAAAGTATCTGGCACTACCCGTATGTATATTGATGGCAGTCAGGTAGGCTCAAGCTACACAGATGGACACACATATCTTCAGAATCCGCTCTACTTATGCGAGGCTGGCGATGCGCCAGGTGGCGGCTTTGGGTTCCAAGGACATCTTGAAGAATTGCGAGTCACAGTAGGCGTAGGACGTTACTCTGGTACTAGTTACACGGTTACAACAGATGCATTTAGTATTAACAGCTATAAAGATGCTGGTATATTTTCATACATTGGCAATGGAGCACTCATAGAAAAAGTTGGAATCACTAATGCAACTATCAGTGGCGTGGGTAGTTCTATCTATAAGGGCATATTAGCAGGGCAAGCATCAGCCGACGTTACCGTACGCGATTGTTACGTTGAGGGTACTGTAGCATCTGGCGGCGACAAAGCTGGTGGCCTAATCGGACACACAGGTACAAACGCAAGCAGCATATACGAGAATACGTATGCTGATGTTACTGTTACTGGCGGCGGCACTGATACTGGTGGCTGGGCTGGTACATTTAGTGCTACTCCTACTTACATAGAAAACTATAGCAACACAACTAAAACTGCCGCCGTAGTCGGCACTGGTGCACCTGCTGGTACAGAAGTTAGTGGGCTAACAACAGCACAGCTAACAGCAGAAGCCAATTACACTGGCTGGGATTTTGTTTCGACTTGGGAAATTGATGAAGGTGTTACGCCAGCTACATTACAACAAGATACTTCGTATGTGCGAGCTACAGGCGAATGTGACGATCAATGGATGGTTATTTGGGACAAGCCATCAGTACTAGGTGCCAAAAGTTACGGACCAGCATATACGTATAAAGGTGCAATAATAGAAGAAGCATTGGGCAGCGGCTGGGGATTCTCGCGATTTATACCTGTCAACCGCGCCGGTGGGTTAATGACTCCAGCCACGACACACAGGATTACATCTGTTTGGGATTATACACCAGATGCCCCTAATGTGGGACAAACATCTTCGATTGAAGAAATTCGAGTTATAAACGATAAAAAATTCACATCAAAAGAAACATCAGCTAGTTTTGGGCCGTATGGTAATGATGCAGTTGGCGGTGTTCTTGGCGCAGGCATTGTAGCAACGACAGTCAATTTAGTTATAACAATAGCAAATCCTCGCAAGATCAGTATGGCGGAAAGTGATACAGGAACGTTTGGTGATGCTGGCACGGCAGCGACTGCTCCTAATGTCTATGTTCTGCGAACTCAAGGCAGGAGTTTACCACTTTTAACCGATATTATGAATCACGGCAGTGGCGGAACCGAAACATACTCCGAAAATATAGTCATCACCCGTCTCAGTGGCGCAAGTATCGGATAACAGATAAATACAATATAACAATATAAGGTATAATAGATGAAAGGCGTATACACAATAACAAAATACAAAGCTGAACGCGATGAAAATGGCGAATGGATTTGCGGCGAATTAATTGAGGTCTTGCCACCACAGGAAAATCGTATTACACAACGGTTTGCAAAACAAATAATGGAGCAAGATGTTAGTGGCCGAGGCCCGACGCAGGTACTTATTAAGGTTAGTGAGGCTGTATATAATGGAGCAGCCCTAATAGAGGGCAATAGCGTTACTACTCCCCCACATGTGGCGGGAACAGTAAATACCAACTTCAACGGAGGAAGCGCACGGTATACCGCAGCGGCAGGACTAGATGATGCATTTTGGGAAGTTAACTCACTTATTGCGCCGCCCGCGCCTGCTCCGCTCACACGGTATATACGTACAGTATATATGGGTGGCGGCGGCACTCAGGCCCAAGAAGATGTGTTTAGTATCCTTAATTTAACAACGCCGTGTCCGCAAACTGACTCAGAAATCCTAGAAATTAATTATAAGCTTATTTTGGATTCAACAACACTTGATGCAGAAGGCACTACTGGCAGTAGAGTAAATGATGAAAGATTTCAATTCTTGTTCCCAGGATCATCATATTACATGCCTTCTGCTATATACGTTCAATCAATCGGCGAAGAACGCTGGGGTGTTGGCATAAAAGAACTTGCATCTGGTAAAGCACCCGGGATCAATAGCGGCACCGAAATATTTTATAATACAGTTTTAGGATTTGGTGGTGATACTGCAATCGAAACATTACAGAAGCAGGGTTTTGTTTCTAGCTCGTTAGTTGGACAGTTTGGCATCAGTAATATTTCAACTAATAGCTCAGAATGGTGTGGTTATCCACTTAAAGGACTAGCGGTAGGCCAAACTAATCGCACATGGACTCTTACTAATGTTGATAAAGGCACACCTTCTTCTGTACAAAATACATTTGCTAAGAGCGCAGATACAGGCGCCCGCCGCAAACCATTCTTGAACACCGGTGACCTCTCAACATCAGCAGCTAGTGTTACTATGCTAGATAAGGGCTGGTGGAAAGATCATATAGTAGATAGCTATACGCAACCATTTTGGTATAAAATTGAAATGGTAACGGGCGGGATTGTTGGTACAGCTACATATAAAGTTAAACGTAGACGTTTGGGACGCTGGGACAATAACAGTGAGTTTATGTATCCGCTGGGAATTGGAATACCGAACATGGAATTCCTTCATAACCAAGGTGTTAGTGAGCATATGGATAAGACCACAGCTTCAACAACAAGACACGGACAGACAATATGGAATGCAGGTCTCACCGACAATACACAACAAGACCCTTTTATGAATAATCCATCCACAGGATATACGGGTTATCTAGTTCAGCGTTATAATTATCCTGAATTTATTACGTTCGACTACACTGGCTTAACAATATGCGACATAAATGTACTACACGTTAATATTGACGCTACCACAACACCAGCACTGAACGTTACAGAAGTACTACAAATTGATTCAGATGGTTCTGATATTTATGTAGCTGATGCTGCAACGGGGCTACATAAGATTGAACGCAACATCGGTGATTTTAATGCAAGTAACTTCACGATCACACAGCTAACACCACCTGGCATTACAGATGCTACATCGTGTCGCGGCGTTACATCAAAGGGCGGTGGATATAATGGTCACCCTGGCAAGATTGTTGAAGTTCGTATTATACAAGCAGGCTATGGCTATGCTGTATCAGATGCAATTACATTTGCTGGTGCAAATGGTACAAGTGCGGCTGCGACAGTTAATACAATTGACGCCAATGGCGGAGTTACAAGTATACGCATCACGAACAAAGGCAGCGGATACCTTGAAGATAACGTTCAAGCATATATTTCTAATACATTGGGCGGCGCAGGCGTGAAACTTGAGCCAGTAATTGGTTCAGGTGGTGATATTTGGGCATTGTTTGACGATGCAACAGATGGATTCATGTATCTTGCACATGCAACAAGAATCATAGATAACTCAACCAATATAAATTTTAATACTACTGGCGATACAATCACTGGTAGCGGCGGCACAAATTTCCATACAGCAGGATTTGTAGTCGGAATGAAACTTATTATTAAGAATGCAGAAGACGCAGGCAACAATGGTACATTTACAATTAGTGCCATGAATACTAACGGTCTTGAAATGACTGTTTCTGAGAACTTAACAACAAATGCAACAGATACGACTGCACAAATCGAAGGCGTGAAATGGGAAATAATGACTGAGGTTATTTCAACTACTGAAACGTTAGCGTATACAGCAAACGGTGTGGGTGTTGGCGATACAATCGCTGGTAGTGGTACAAGCTTCATAACACAAGGCTTTAGAGCAGGTATGGAAATTGTTATTTCAGCATCAACATCGAATAATGGTACGTATACGATTGCTAGTATTAATGGTCCTGGAACTGTGATTACGTTAATACCATCTGATGTACTTGTAACAGAAACATTCTCTGACACGATGGAAACATTAACTGACTTCACAATTGCAGGCTTTACTGATAATGTTACTCAGGGTCGTGATGGTTTTATTGGTCTTATTATAGACCCTGAACACGCAGATGATCGTTTTGCAATGCTAACAGCAAATAACAAAGTTATTAACAACGGATCTACTACTGTCAATACAACAGATGGTGGCTGGGATTGGTGGTCATTTGCAAACTCAACAGGCACAACCACAGCAGGAACAACAGATAGAATTCGGACTGCTAGTAATATTGATAACCAAGCAACAGGTGTCGAACAGTTTGCACCTAGCGTACTAGGGCCAATTAGTGAAACAGACATTTGGGTAGTAAGTGGCGAATCTGATACCGACATGGGATACAATACGTGGGGCAGCGCGACGGTTACAGTAACTAGATCCGTTGGTCAGATGCGCAAATACGGCCCAATGAGAAATACTGATTTTGCTATAACAATTGGTTGTGTTGGTACAGCATCTAATCAAGAATGGCGAACGTGTGATACGGTAGCACAAATGAATACTCCAACTACATCCGATACTATTTTATGTTACGATTTTGGTGTGGTCGACAACACTAATTGTTCCCCAGCTAATATGTTTAGAAAAGGTGTTCCATTCGGGTATCTCGGAAAGGGATTCTTTTGGAACATTACAAACGTCCAGAACCCATATGGGTTCTACATATGGACAGGAAACGGCGACGGACTATTAGCCAATGAAGAAGCATTGCCACTCGGATTCTGGGAAGAATACGGTTGGGATGGTAATGATTGGGTGCTAGGTAATGCAAGTGCAAAAACAACACATGCAGAAGTAGCATTTGTTGGTTCAAACTTGAACTTTAATGTAGCAGGAACAGTTGTCGGTACATTCACTGGCACTGATTGGGCTACTGATGGATTTATAGTTGGCGACCACATTACAATTACTGGTTCAGCGAATGGCGGAGAGAATGATGGCATACACACCATTAAATCTCTATCTACAACAACACTAACGATTACAGAAGATACGACTTTCGTTACTAATGCGACAGATGTTACGGCGGCCGTAGTAGGATCCCACGCACTTATAGACGGATTGGCTATATCGTTTGATGATAATGGCGGAGCAGCAGCATTAGTACTTAACGAATATTATACCATACATTTGTTTGACGGAATTCTAAAAGATAATGCAACTCGCGTAACAATGGATTTACGTTATGCGTGGGCAGCTGATGCTACTGGTACGGACTTTAGTACTAGAGCAACAGACTCAGCAACAACAATTATCCCAGCGTCAAATATTGGGCCTGTTACTAATATTCCGCTTATGGCACTCTATTATCGAGATGGCACGATAAACGACCAACAGCATTATGTAGAGCCAGGAATCGCAGGACAAGGTAAAAACAACAACAATGTCCTCGGTCTACCATTCAACCACCAAATACCACAGTCCACAAACTTTGTGTTACGATTCAAGGCCGCAGGTTGTTGGGGTAGTGTCGCAGGCATTAAAGAACTTCATATGGGATTGTGTCCTTGGACAGATATTGTTGACGGCACACAAAATATTGCTATTGCTGAATTAGACGAAAATATTAAAATTGAATACGATCTCAATTTCCTCGAGATTGACCAATACGTAGTTCGTGTTAGAAACACAGGTAACGGTGCAGACCAGCTTGTATATGCAGCAGATCGTGTTCAGGTAGTTGTTGGACAAGTTGAAACAGACTACAATGGTGGCGCAGGCGAAGGCCAGTTTATTGACGGTGCTGGCTACGCTAATGGCGATATTATAACAATGGACGACGGGTCAACAGTTACGGTCGTTACACAGACTGGTGGCCAAGTTACAACATTTAATGTAACTACAGCAAGCTTAAAATCTAGCGGCAGAACAGAACGTAATGTTGTAGGAACGTACACAACACTTGATTTCCAAAATACAGGTAGTACAATTACACGCACTGGCGGATCAGGATTTATTGTAGATGGATTCTTAGTTGGCATGAAACTTATCGTTGACGCATCAACAAATAATGATGGTGTATATACTATTACATCCGTTGCCGATACCGTCATAATCGTTGCAGAAGCATTAGTTACAAATGCCTCAGAAAATCCAGGATATTTTGGAACTGGTCTATCTCAAGTAAGTGTATCTCCAGGTGGCGGCTCAGGGTTTGCACTTCCAATGGGAACAGCCAACGAAACAGCAGTTACAGCCGCATTGGGCGGAAAAGATGAATTTTCCATGCACAGAATCGGCACAGGAGCAGGCAATACTACGTGGCGCTTGAATGGTGTTGTATTCTATACATACGCTGGCGCACTACATACAGCAACAGATATGGGTGTAGTTTACCATCAAGATGTTGGTGAATATACAAATATATATGATGCCAGCATTGATTATACAATTAATCAGAGAATGCTACAAGTTGGCAACGGCACTACAACGGGCACAAACGATCCCAACTTCCGATGCTTGCCAAATCTGTTAGCTGGTACAAATAAACTAAGACTTTATCACGATACTGGCGGAACACCAGTCGAGTTTGTATATATTACTGATACGTATACTGTACCAGCAGCAGGCGAAGTTTCTATACTTCCTTATTCTGGCGATCTATGGTTTAATACTGCACAAGGTGGTAGTACAATTACGGGCAACTGGACAATTACAAAACGACCTAATCTAACATAACAGTATGCCAACAAGTAAGTTTACAATGTGCTTAACGACTGTACCTCATACTGGTACGCATTTTGCTGCACGATTGTTGGATCAGATTGGTTTGTCTCCACACAACTCGTATATGGGAATGCATTGGAATCCGTATCCATATATATTGCCTGAAGAACCTAAACTGTTAATAACTGCTAGAGATCCTTACCTAACTGCACTTCGTCATATTGCAAAGGGTGAACCCATCGAGCCTGTTGCACTACAATTTGATAATTGTATATCAAATCTATACAACGTAGATCACTACTTATTGGACATAGGCTGTCGTGAAGCAGATAGGTTAGAACACGTTTGCAATCTAGCTAGGTTTCTTGACATAGATCCTGATTTGCATATGGAAAAACTCGTACCGTTCGTAGAAGCATGGAAGCCAGTAAACACTACAGAAGAAGTAGCTGTGCGCGGGCTTTTCGTAGAAGGTACAGAAAATAACAAAGCAGAATATTTAGAAACAGGAAAATTACCGAATGGATATGATTGGAGCGTATTAGACAACGCAGTTACGTGGTATAAGTCATTGCCGACTAACGACTATGTTTAAGCGACGAACCCCTGACGCTATTTTACTTACTGTACCCCATACTGGTACGAATTTTGTAAGAACACTATTAACAATGGCGGGTGCTGAAAATAACCCATACGCAAAAGCATATGTTCCAGATGCGCATTGGATAGACAAAGGCATAACTGAAGTTTGGGATAAAATAGTACAGACAAAACTTATAATTACTGCTAGAGATCCGTACCTGTCTGCAATTCGAGCCATAAAAAACGGACAAGAAAATCCCGTAGAATGGATTGCTGATGCGTGGACTCTATGCTTTGATGCTATGTCTAAAACAAAGCACGTTGTATTTGATATAGACTGTCCTGTGCAGGCGCGACTAAATTGTGCGCAAAATGCAATTAAATTTATAGGCATTGATCTAGAACTAGACAGAATTAATGATTATGTAGAAAAGTGGATTCCTCAAAATGAATCAACTAGCATATACAAAACAAAATATTTAGAAACAGGCGAATTACCCGAAGGATATGACTGGAACCTACTAAATGAAGCAGTTGAATGGTACAATAAGTTGTTGACAAACAAAGCGTAATCTAGTATAATACATAGATGTCGGAATGGAATAATTCAACAGCGGAAGAACGTATTGCAAAGTGGAGAGCCCTGCGTACACACATTAGCAGCCTCGACGAAGAAGAAAAGATAAATAGCATTGCGGCGTTTTTTGCAAGTGTTCCCATTGGGGCACGGTGTATTGATTTCTACACACCGGATTCTTGGCCGACACCGTGGGAACTATTATACCATAAGTTATTTTGCGCAAGCACAATTAGCTTGCTCATCTATCATACTCTCTGTCTTGCCATAGGCGAGGAGCGTGTTACGATTGTTTTGATAGATGATGGTAGTGACAGATTTTTGGTTCCGCTGGTTGATAAACAACGTATATTTAATTACGAGTTAGGCATGGTAAATAACATTACGGATTGCACGAAGTTAAAGATCGTAGACGAGTTTTGCGATATAGAAATGTACCACATAAAATAATAACAACACAGGAGCTACACATAATGGAAAAAGCCGCCTCCAATGGTAATGGCAACGGAAAGCATGTAATTACATTACCGACCGAGTACCAACAATTTATACACCTAAGCCGATACGCGCGATACAGGGAAGACCTAGGCGGGCGCGAGACTTGGCTCGATACGATTACACGTTATCTCGATTTTTTCGAAGGTCATCTTGCTGAGTACTATCCTGACTCTGTAAAAGCATACAACAAAGTTCGTCCTGAACTTGAGTTTTCTATTTTGAATCTCGAAGTAATGCCTTCTATGCGTTGTATGATGGCAGCAGGCAAGGCACTATCTCGTGATGCAGTGGCTGGTTATAATTGCTCGTTTTTGTCTGTCGATTCGATTCGCGCATTTGACGAGACAATGTATATTTTGATGTGCGGCACTGGTGTTGGGTTTAGTGTAGAGCGTCAAGAGGTTGCAAATTTGCCGCCAGTTGCAGAAGATTTTTTCGAGAGCGATACGACCATTGTCGTACCTGACTCCAAGCTTGGCTGGGCGAGCAGCTTCCGCGAATTGATCGCGATGCTATACAATGGCCGCGTTCCTAAGTGGGACCTAACACGTTTGCGTCCAGCAGGCGCGCGCCTAAAAACATTCGGTGGTCGCAGTTCGGGGCCAGCACCTTTGGACGAGCTATTCCGTTTCACCATTGCGATTTTTCGTAATGCAGCGGGACGCAAACTAACGAGTATCGAGTGCCATGACCTTATGTGCAAAATCGGAGACATAGTTGTCGTAGGTGGCGTTCGACGTTCTGCGTTGATTTCGCTCTCGAATCTATCAGACGAGCGTATGCGTCACGCAAAGAGCGGCAAGTGGTGGGAGCTAGAAGTGCAGCGCGCCCTAGCAAATAATTCTGTAGCCTATACTGAGCGCCCTGAGATGGAAACGTTTATGCGTGAGTGGCTGTCGCTGGTAGAATCCAAATCAGGCGAGCGCGGCATCTTCAACGTAGAAGCAGCACAAAAACACGCAAGCAAAAATGGCCGCCGCGATGGATCGCTCGTGAAGGGCACAAATCCTTGCTCGGAAATTTTGTTGCGCAACAAGCAATTTTGCAACCTATCTGAGGTTGTCGTGCGGGCCGACGATGATTTTGAATCGCTGGCAAGAAAGGCGCGTATCGCAACCATCCTAGGCACACTACAATCGTCGCTCACAAACTTTCGCTACCTTAGCAAAGATTGGGCGCGCAATACCATCGAGGAATCATTGCTCGGCGTTAGCCTCACAGGCATCATGGACAACGAATTTTTGAGTGGCAAGAAAGGCAAGCGCGACATTACGCTGCCCGATTTCCTCGAAGACCTAAAAGAAGTTTGTGTAAAAACAAACAAAGAATGGGCTAATACGATCGGCATTAATCAATCAACAGCGATTACTTGTGTCAAGCCCTCAGGAACCGTATCACAACTAGTAGATTCAGCAAGCGGCATTCACTCACGCTACAGCGAATATTATGTTCGTACAGTACGCGCAGATAAGAAAGATCCGTTGGCTATTTTTATGAACGCATACTCTTTTCCTTGCGAAGACGATGTCACAAAACCAAATCATAACTCAGTTTATAGCTTTCCTGTTAAGGCGCCGAAAGGTAGCGTTATGCGCGACGATATGACAGCGATTGAACAGCTAGAGCTATGGAAAGTATATGCAACACACTGGTGCGAACACAAACCATCCATTACAGTCTTTGTACATGAGAATGAATGGCTTGAGGTTGGCGCTTGGGTGTACAAGAACTTCGACTATATGAGCGGCGTTTCCTTTTTGCCACATACAAATCACTCATATCGTCAAGCACCGTATCAGGAAATTGACAAAGTAACATACGATAAGCTAGTAAGCAAAATGCCTAAGAATGTTGATTGGTCATTGCTTTCCGAATACGAACACGAAGATAATACGGTCGGCGCACAAACCCTTGCATGTTCCTCTGGTTCATGCGAGATTGTAGACCTGACCACCGACACAGTAAACACACACGAATGAATACAGGAGCATAACAATGTTAGAAACTAAATCGACCATTTTTGAAATCGGCAAAATCGTTGCATTCCGCATTAGCACAGGTGATGAGCTAATCGGTAAAATTACATCAATGGATAAAGAAAGCATCACAATTAAAAAGCCTTGTGGCCTACAAGTAAATCCGCAGAATGGTCAAGTTGGACTAGCCCCGGCTTCCATGCTTGGTGATCCAGATGCAGATGTAATTTATCAGCGCACAGCTATTATTGCAATTATGAAGCCACGACCAGATGCAGCTACTTCCTATGAAGAATACGCAAGCGAAATTGCACTCGTAAAGAAATCTGGACTACTGGTGCCGAAATAATAAAAGCTGATAAATATATGTGTTATTATTAGCACACGACACACAAGGAGAGTTTTATAATGGCACAGGGAAAATCACCGTTTGAATTGCGCGCAGACTTGCTAAGTTTAGCATTTGAGATTTTGCTCTCACAGCACAGTTCCAAATCAGCTAACAGTAGTAGTGGTAAAGCTGAATCAGCGCCAACGTCAGAAGAGGTAATAGCAGAAGCACAGAAGCTTAACGAATTTATCTCAAGATCTGGAAATGATTCATCAATGGCCAGGAATATTAAATCCTAGCAAATAGATTGACATTAGCTGTAAACTAGTGTATAATACCACTTATGCTAAAGAAATTTAAAAAGTGGTTAAAGTTTAATCCTCCGGATGCCCTCGACATGGACGGGTGGACTGCATTTACGGCAAAGTTTAAGAAAGAAGCACGTATTCGCTACTTTGTTACAGAAGTTTTAGGTGACAAACTTTCCACAATTAAGTACATTCTACGCGATGCAGCCTGGGCCATACGCCACCGTACTGTTCAACGATTCCACCTTGTAGACACCAAATTAAACCCCGGATATCACGAAATAGATGAGCGCATGTTACATGCTAACTTTGAATTACTTGTCGATTATGTGGAAATTGAGTGCGCAAATATGGCGACGGTATTCGACAACGAAAAGCGCAAAGAAGCTTATGGCTGGCGCAGGAAAATTCCTAGTTTTTTAAGAATAAAAGAGCGACGCAGCCGAGAGCTAGGCATGAAGCACCTCGAATGGGAAACGACGCTATCTAGCCCTGATCTTCCTGAATACGAACGCAACCCAGGGCAAGCGGCTCGCGCAGTACAGGCCATTATACTGTACATATGGTGGAAGGATGTTTACCCCAACAGACAAGACCTTGAGGCACCCGACAGCGGCGAATTTGGCCTCAGAATTTTAAGCAACAAGTGGAAGCAAGAAAATCCTGAGATGTCTGCAAAGATTACGCAATGGTCAAAAGAAAGCTTCGAGCAAGAGCTAGCATGGGACAACGAAGAAGAAGCAATGCTGATTGCGCTAATGAAAATCCGCAAGGGGCTTTGGACTTAGCATAAGTCATTGATTGTCAGCGAAACTTAACTCTTGACTTTTGCCCTTAAATCCTGTTATAATAAACGATAGAAATAGGAATAAAACGATGAAATTTCGCTTAATGAGCGATCTTCACTTAGAGTTTGAAGACCGCACAACAAATTTTACGCCGATGCCGCAACAGGACGATAAGACGACCGTCCTAATCCTTGCTGGCGATGTCGCCACTGGACTCGATGCCGAAGGCTTCCTATTTGCCATGTGCAAGCGTTTTTACAAGGTCGTATATGTCCTTGGCAATCACGAATTCTACGGCAAAGAATACAACAAAATCCGCGCACAGTGGAACGACTTCCCCGGACTCCCCGGCAACTTTATTTTGCTTGACGATCATGTTGTTACTATAGCAGACCCCATGGACAGCACCAAGCAGGCGCGCGTCGTCGGTGGTACCCTATGGACAGATTTCAACGGTGGCGACTGGTTTGCGATGAACGCAGCCCGCAATGGCATGAATGATTTTTGTTGCGTAAAATATAAAAGCGGCGATAAAGTAACTGGATATCGCAAACGCAAATTTATGCCAGAGGACACAGTTCGCGCTCACAAGCAAACACTGTTTCTTATCACTGAAACTATCCGTGTACCGTTCGACGGACCGACCGTGGTTGTAACGCATCACTTGCCGCATCCGCTTTGTGTAGATCGCGAATTCCGCACAAGCAGCCTCAACCCTGCATACATGACCAACTTGGATGCTGTGATCGAAGGCAACGACATTGACGTTTGGTGCCATGGACACACGCATAGCAACGTTGACGTCGAGGTTCACGGAACACGTATTTTGTGTAACCCGCGCGGCTACACCCCAGACGCACTCAATAAGGGATTCAATGAAAACCTTACCTTTGAAGTTTAATCTGACCTTATTGTTCGGTCTGCTAATTCTGCTTAATTTAGCAGATGCAATAACGACCTCGATGTTAGTGGCTCAGTTCGGGCCGAGCGTCGAGGTCAATCCTATCTTACGAGATTTAATCCAAATTTACGGAGTCGGCGCACTCTTTGGATTCAAGTATTTTTTGATCTCGCTCTTGGGCGTTCTGCTCCTTGCGCTAAAAACTGATCGACACATAATGGTGGCCGCATATAGTTTGTGGTTTGTAAATATAATGTACGCAATCGTCGTATCCTACGGCACCGTTCTTGCAGTTGCCGCGATAAATACATAAAATAGGAAAGAACATGGATCTAAAAAGTATAACAGCCCCCTATAAAGGATTAGTAACATTCTCCGATATACACGCCCACGCTTCAAAACTAAAGAAGGGAATACGCTAC
>Ga0307379_10007333_pt1 | contig 15000 bp, 16 predicted proteins | sample UN2MG_FD_202237 | JGI IMG/M metagenome (GOLD analysis project Ga0307379, IMG submission 202237) | Soil microbial communities from Risofladan, Vaasa, Finland - UN-2 | ecosystem: Environmental > Terrestrial > Soil > Coastal area > Acid sulfate soil | place: Finland: Risofladan, Vaasa | collected... | reverse complement strand
GGTATGGCTGGTCGGCGACCAGCGGCTCTGCGAGGTCGGGCCGGAACGCGACCAGTGTGCGGATCTCGTCGGCCATCGTGCCGTACCGCTGCGCCAAGTGGTGGGCGACCGTGCCGGGCTCGGTGGCAGCCTTCGACCTGCCGGCGCCGAGCAGCCGTAGCCGCCGAGTGGCGGATCGGCGCATACGACGCGGCGCGCCGAGACGTTTCACCACGACGTCGACGGTGTCCTCGGCCATCTCGCGATAGGTGGTGAGTTTGCCGCCGTTCACCCTCACGACCCCGGTGTCGCTCACCGCCACCTGGTGTTGGCGCGACAGGTCGGCAGTCTTCGCGCTCGCACCCTCGTCGGTGGTCGCGCTCTTGACCAACGGCCGCAGCCCGGCCCAGACCCCGGTGATGTCATCGGCGGTGATCCGCTCGGTGACCGTCGGATCGAGGGCCTCGTTCAACGCGGTGAGTACGTAGTCGATGTCGTCGGCGGTGCACTGTGGGTCGTCGAGCGGGCCGTCGTAGTCGGTGTCGGTGGTGCCGACGTAGACGTGGTGGAACGTACCGTCCGGTCGCGGCCCCCACGGCACGAGGAACAGGCTGCGACGGTCGGAGCGCACCGGGATGATCACCGCGATGTCGACGCGGATCTTGTCCCACGGAACCGTGATGTGAACGCCCTTGGCCGGCCGGATCGAGTCGGGATGCTCGGTCTCGTCGAGCGAACGAACCTCGTCGGCCCAGACGCCCGCAGCGTTGACGATGCACCGTGCAGCCACCTCGAACCGGGCGCCGTCCGCTTCGACGACAGCTCCCGTCGCGCTGCCGTTCGTCGAGTCGACGGTGATGTCGACGACGGCGCACCGGTTGGCGACCACGGCGCCACGATCGGCTGCGGTGCGCGCCACGGTGAGCGCCAGTCGGGCGTCGTCGGCCCCGGCATCGAAGTAGAGGTAACCGGCACTGAGCTTGTCGAGGTGGGTGGTGGGGAAGTGCGTCGCCGCCTGCTCGGCGGATACACGACGGTGCAGCTTGCCGATGCGCCAGCCACCGGTGAGGTCGTACATCCACATCGCCGACCCAAGTGCCTTGGCGACCTTCTTCGACACGACGCCGTCCTTGGTCAGGATCGGAATCATGAAGGGCAGGACCTCCACCAGGTGGGGGGCGTTCCTCATCAGTCGGCGGCGTTCGCGCAAGGCCTCGTACACGAGGCGGACATCGCCGTTCTGGAGGTACCGCAGGCCGCCGTGGACCATCTTCGAACTCTTCGACGACGTGCCGCTGGCGAAGTCGTCGCGCTCCACCAATGCAGTGCGCAGCCCGCGGGCTGCGGCATCCAGGGCGACGCCGACACCGGTGATCCCGCCGCCGATCACGAGCACGTCGAAGGGGCGGTCGACCGTGCTGGTGCGCAGCGCATCGAGCATCGCCTCACGCTCGAACGGCAGCTTCGGTCCCGACATCGCTCGGATGCTAGTGCCGCGCCGGCCAGGGGCGAAGGTCCCACTCCGCATGGGTTGCGCATCTGCAAGAGATGCAGATAGGACGTCCGCCGTGAAGTCTCCGATCGAGCTCGCACTGGCCTTCCGGGCCCAGGGGTTCACGGTCACGCCACAACGTCAGCTGCTGTTCTCGTTGCTCGAGGACGGCACGACCCACCCGACCGTCATCGACGGCGACGATCGATGCATCCCGCAATCGGCCTCGATCGTCATTCAGCGCACCTGTGCCTCGTGTGCCCACACCAGTTCCCGCTCGAATCCACATCCCAAACCCGATTCCACACCGGAACTCCAGAAGGAGCATCACCATGGCTGACCTCAATGGCACCAAGACCCATGAGAACCTGAAGGAGGCGTTTGCCGGCGAGAGCCAGGCCAACCGCCGCTACCTGTGGTTCGCCCAGAAGGCCGACATCGAGGGATACCCCGACTCCGCGGCGCTTTTCCGCTCGGTCGCCGAGGGCGAGACCGGTCACGCCCACGGCCACCTCGAGTATCTCGCCGAAGTTGGCGACCCCGTATCGGGCGAGCCGATCGGCGACACCGAGGAGAACTTCAAGGCAGCGATCGCCGGCGAGACCTACGAGTACACCCAGATGTACCCCGGCTTTGCGAAGACCGCTCGCGACGAGGGCTTCGACGAGATCGCCGACTGGTTCGAGACGCTCGCGCGCGCCGAGAAGAGCCACGCCGGCCGTCTCGCCCAGGGCCTCGAAGCTCTGGCCTGATGTGGTCGGAGGGGGCCGCACGGCGGCCCCCTCCCTCGGCCTCGCTGGACCGCTCGCGTCCGGCGGGTTTGGATCAACCTCGACTCACCGCGGAAGACTTGTCACATGACCACGACGTATGACCCGAAGCATCCCGCGTACTTCGACGAGGCAGACGTGCGTGAGGAACTCACACGGGTCTACGACCTGTGTCACGGCTGCCGCTTGTGCTTCACGTTCTGCACCTCGTTCCCGACCTTGTTCGAGATGGTCGACAAGCACGACGACCAAGATGCGGGACGCCTCACGCCGGCCGAACAGGACCAGGTCGTCGACGACTGCTTCCAGTGCAAACTCTGTTACGTCAACTGCCCGTACATCCCCGAACTGCACGAGTGGAACCTCGACTTCCCGAGATTGATGCTGCGCGCCGATGCGATGCAGTACGCCAACGGCATCAAGACCTCCCGCGACAAGGCGACCACACACATGATGGGTCGCACCGACCTGCTCGGCACGATCGCCACGAGTACCGGTCCGATCGCCAACAAGATCGTCAACGCAGAGCCCGGATCGGGAATCCGCAGGGCGGTTGCCAAGATCACCGGCGTCTCGCCCGTCCGCCTGCTGCCGCCCTACGCGAAGCAGCGGTTCTCCACCTGGTTCAAGGAGCGCCCGACGATCCACCTGACCAAGCGTCACGGCAAGGTCACCGTCTTTCCCACCTGCCTCGTCGAGTACCAGGAGACCCAGATCGGCAAGGACCTCGTCAAGGTCTACGAACGCAATGGGATCGAGTGCTCCAACACCGACGCCGGCTGCTGCGGCGCTCCATGGCTGCACTCCGGCAACGTCGAGGAGTTCACCAAGGTGGCCAAGAAGAACATCAAGACGCTCGCGGCCGAAGTTCGTTCCGGCACCGACATCGTGGTGCCGCAGCCGACGTGCAGCTACATCATCAAGAAGGACTACCTCGATTACGTCGGCGGTCGCGATGCCGAACTCGTCGCCGAGCACACCTACGACGCTGCCGAGTACCTGATGCAGGTTCACAAGGGTGACGACACCTCGCTCGACACCGACTTCCCCGGCGAGACCGTCGAGTCGATCACCTATCACACGCCATGCCACCTCCGAGCCCAGAACATCGGCTTCAAGAGCCGCGACCTGATGAAGCTGACCGGCGCCAAGGTCAAGCTCGTCCAGCAGTGCTCCGGTGTCGACGGCATGTGGGGCTTTCGGGCCGGCAACGAGGACATCTCGGTGCCGATCGCCAAGAAGCTCGGCGAACAGATCGACAAGGCCGGCGGTGATGTCGTCGCCGGCGACTGCCACCTCGCCAACACCGCGATCGTCGAGCAGACCGGCCGTACGCCGCAGCATCCACTGCAGGTGATGGCCCGTGCATACGGCATCGCCGAAGAATGACCCACAGGAGATGTCATGTCCCGCCGGACCAGCACCCGCAAGCTGACTCTCGCCGACATCGCCGACGTCCGCGCGTACGACCGCGAACGCGACGAGTTCCGAGCTGGGGTCATGGACACCAAGCGCCGCCGACGGCTGTCGTTCGGCACGATCGTCACGCTGATGTTCGAGAACCGCGCGACGATGCGCCTCCAGATCCAGGAGATCACGCCCGTCGAGAAGCTGGTCACCGACGAGGACATCCAGGTCGAACTCGACACCTACAATCCGATGTTTCCCCGAGCCCGGTCAGCTCTGTGCGACCGTGTTCCTCGAACTCACCAGCGACGACCAGATGCAGGAATGGCTGCCGAAGCTGGTCGGCATCGAGCGCTCGTTGGCCATCGTTCTGCCGAGCGGCGATCGTGTTCGCTCGATCACGGAAGAGGCCCATGCGGGTCAGTTCACCCGCGAGGAAGTCACCGCCGCGGTCCACTACATCCGATTCGAGTTCACCGCCGAAAAGATCGAATCGTTCGCCATCGGGCCCGTGCGTCTCGAGATCGAACACCCCGACTACCGCGAGGTGGTCGAGCTCTCCGATTCGACCCACGCCGAACTCCTGAGCGACCTCCGCAACTGACCGAGGTACGGCTCCCGAATCGGGCCGGCGAGAATTTCACTGGCGCGCTGCTCCCTGCAGTTCTAGATTCGTCTCACTGAGGGGCGAGCAATGGGGAGTCACCGAACGTGTCGGTACAGGAACTGAAATGGTGGGATCTGGGAGCATGCCGGGGGCTCGATGCGTCGGTGTTCTACCCGGACGACGACGAGGGAGCTGAGGTCGCCAAGTCGGTCTGTGGGGAATGTTCCGTGCAGGCGGCGTGTCTCGATCATGCGCTGTCGGTCCGCGAGAAGGCCGGCGTGTGGGGCGGCGCCACCGAACGCGATCGTCGACGGATCATCCGCCAACGCCGCCGAACGCGCTGACCTCGGATTGCCTCGCGTGACCCGAACCGGGCGCGCGACGCAACACGAGCTCACCTACCATCTGCTCGATGTCGTCGAGCACTCCGTTCTCCTGGCCCTCGATCCTGTCCGAGCTGATCGCCGGACGGGACCTCGACGAAGCCACCTCCCGCGACGTGATGTCGACGATTCTGCGCGGCGACGCGTCCGAGGCCCAGATTGCGGCGTTTCTCGTGGCGTTGCGGGCCAAGGGGGAACATGTCGACGAGCTCACCGGACTCCTCGACGGTGCGCTTGCCGAAGCGACCATCGTGCCGCTCACCGAGGATGAACGCAGCCGGTGCGTCGACATCGTCGGCACCGGCGGTGACGGGTCGCACTCGATCAACGTCTCGACGATGGCCGCATTGGTCATCGCCGGCGCCGGAGTGCCGGTCTGCAAGCACGGAAACCGCTCGGCCTCGTCGAAGTGCGGCAGTGCCGACCTGCTCGAACTGCTCGGCGTCGTCATCGAGCTCGGCGCCGATGGCGTCGCGGCCTGTGTCCGTGAGGCCGGCATCGGCTTCTGCTTCGCCCCGGTGTTCCATCCAGCGTTCCGTTTCGCCGGACCGCCACGCCGCGAGATCGGCGTACCCACGGCGTTCAACCTGCTTGGCCCGATGGCCAATCCGGGTCGTGTGCGACGCCAGGTGATCGGTGTTGCCGACCCCCGCTTCATCGAGCCGATGGCGCTCACCCTGCAACGCGAGGGGCTCAGCCATGCCTGGGTCGTCCACGGCGACGGGCTCGACGAGTTGACCACCACTGGGACGTCCACGGTGCTGGCGCTTGCCAACGGCTCGATCGACGAGTTCACGATCGACCCTGGCAGACTCGGGCTCTCCCCGGCCACGCCCGACGACCTGCGAGGAGGCGACCCGGACGAGAACGCCGAGGCGATCCGCCGAGTGTTGGGCGGCGAAGCGGGGCCGCATCGCGACATCGTCGTGCTCAATGCGGCTGCGGGTCTGGTGGTCGGAGGTGTCGCTGTCGACCTCGCCGCCGGTCTCGAGGTCGCAGGGGCAGCGATCGACGACGGCCGGGCACAGGGCGCGCTCGATGCGCTCGTGAGCGTCTCGCGGGCGCACGCCGAGTGAACGAATCCCTCGTCGTCCGTGCCCCTGCGTCGTCGGCGAACCTCGGGGCTGGGTTCGACGTGCTGGGCATGGCGGTCGACCTGTATCTCGACATCGGCTTCGGTGATCCGCCCGACCACGCGCAGACGATCGATCGGCACCACCCGTCGGCGACGGCGTTCGCCGCGGCAAGCAGAGCGATCGAGCCAGGTGAACCGCTCTGGGTCCGTTCGCCGATTCCGATGGGGCGCGGACTCGGTTTCAGCGGCGCGGCGCGTGTGGCTGGAGCCGCCCTGGCGGCCGTTGCAGCATCGGACGACCCAGCGGCGGCGTTGGTTGCCCGAGCCGACGCGGTGCTCGAGGTCGCCGCCGGCTTGGAGCGCCACGGCGACAACGCGGCGGCGTCCGTGGCCGGCGGCGTGGTGGCGTGGGTCGATGGGACCGTGATCCCACTCCGCCTCGGGCCGGTTCTGGCCGCGGCGTCGGTCGTGGTGTGGGTTCCCGCCGCGACGACGTCCACCGAGCGCTCGCGTGGAACGCTGGCCGGAGCGATCGCCCGTGGCGACGTCGTGCACAACCTCGGTCGAGTCGCACAGTTCGTGGCCGCGATCGAACACGACGATCCCTCGCTCCTCGTCGGCGCGACCGACGATCGGCTGCATCAGGCGACCCGTCTGGCGGCTGTGCCGGATGCCTCGGACGCGCTCGATGCGGGCGTGGCTGCCGGCGCATGGTGCGGGTGGCTGTCGGGAAGCGGCCCGACCATGGGGTTTCTCGTTGACGGCGATGCGGCCGCTGTGGTCGGCGACGCACTGCCCGACAGCGGCCATGTCAAGCACCTGCACATCGCCACGCGGGGCGTCCACGTGGTCGGGTGCTGACACGCGTCAGGCGGCGCGGCTGACGAGCGTGTTGAGATCGGGTACCCGATCGCCGATCGGGAAGCTCCAGGAGCCCGAACACCGCACGGTGAGCCGATCGGCACGCTTGTCGCAGAACCGGGCGAGGCACAGCGCCTCGTCGACCTGCTCGCGTGTCAGCACCTCGGCGGTGGACGGCTCGGGCGGCGCGACCGGCAGGGATCGCCCGGCCGTGCCCGACCGAGTTGCGTCGAGCAACCGCCCTCGATCGATGATCCACGTCGACTCGCCGAAGGTCACCTCGGCGCGCTCGGCCGCTCGCAACGTATCGATCAACAGATGTCGTCGCACCGCGCCGAGCAGGGTGCTCAGCCGGTCGCGTGTCGTCGCCGCTTCTTCGAACCGCTGGCTCGCTGCGAGGTCGAGCATGCGATCGCGCAGCCGGTCGACCACGATGCGGGGATCGCCGGACAAGGCGCTGGCGGCAGCATCGACCGCCGCAGCGTACGCCGCCGGATCAGCGGTGCCGGAACACGGGCACAACGCAACACCGAGCTGGGCGGCGCTGCAGACCGTTGCGTCGTCGGGCGGCGCATACCCTCGACCCATCCGAACCGTGCAGCGACGCAGTGGTACTGCGGTCTGGATTGCCTCGACGACGAGGCCGGCCATCGTTCGCGATGGCAGTGGACCGAGGTGGAGCCCCTTGGAGGAGGGGTTCTTCACCACCGAGAGCCGTGGCCAGGCGCTGTCGATGTCGAGTCTCACGTAGCAGTACTTGTCGACGCGCGTGCCCGCGCGGTTGTAGCGGGGGAGCAGGCTGCTGATCAGCCGGCTCTCGATGACCTCGGCGGTGAGTGCATCGGGAAGATCGAGGTGCGACACCGACTGGGTTTCGCGCAACATCGGACCGATCTTGCGGCGGTCGTCGCTGCCGAAGTACGACCGCACGCGTTGGCGCAGATTGGTCGCCTTGCCGACGTAGAGGATCTCGTCGTGTTGCCCGCGGAACATGTACACGCCTGGCGACCTCGGCAGATCGGCGGTCATCTTCAGTTTGGCGGACTGGGGATGCCCGGCAAGTTTCGAGAGCATGATCAGGTCGTCGAGTCCGACGACCCCGAGCCCGGCTGCGCGCTCGATGAGGAGGTGCAGCAGGTCGGCAGTGGCCAGCGCATCGTCGAGCGCGCGGTGGCTGGGGCGATGATCGAGCCGGAAACGCGATGCCAGCGTGCCGAGCTTGCAGTCGGGCACTTCGTCGCGCACCAGACGGCGGGCGAGTGCGACGGTGTCGACCACGGTGCCCGACAACGGGGGTCGCTCGGCGCGTTGGCACGCCGCGCGGAGGAACCCGACGTCGAAGCCCACGTTGTGGCCGACGATCACCGCCTCGCCGACGAAGTCGATCAGCGTGCCGAGCACGGCTTCGATGCGTGGTGCGCTCGCAACGAGGACGTCGGACAGGCCGGTCAGGACGGTGATCTGCGGGGGAATCGCGCGTCCGGGATTGACGAGGGTCTGAAAGGTGCCCAGGCACTCGCCGCCGCGGACCTTGACGGCACCGATCTCGGTGATCATGTCCTCGTTGCGATTGCCGCCGGTCGTCTCGAGGTCGATCACGCAGAATGTGACGTCGTGCAGTGGCGTGCCCAGCTCGTCGAACGATCGCTGGTGGGAAAGCTCGGCGATCGAACGAGAATGCATCCGTCGAATGAGAGCACGAACAGGCGTACGGTGTCAAGAACACTCGTTCTGCTCGGTCGTCGGTCAAGTATCGTGGTCGCATGTCCGATCCGGCCTCGATCGAGCACCGCCACCTGCGCAGTGCCATCGAGTACGCCGTCCTCATGGGTGATGAGCTCGCCAAACGCAAAGCGCCGATCGCGGTGCCCCGAGAACTGCGATCGGTGTCGGGCAAGGCGCGAATTCCCACCGGGTCGCTCGGGCGGCTTCGGCGGGCAATCGACGGCGACGACGCATTCCGACAGGTGATCGCGACGGGAGTGCTCCCCGAGTTGGTCGACCCGATCGGCATCTTGTGGTTGCAGCGACCCGACGGTTGGGAGACACGCGCCGAGCAACTCGTCGTCGAGATGACCGACGCGGCCACCGATGCGGACCTGCGCACCGCGTTGCGGCGCGAGGAGAAGCGGCGCCGAGCGGCCGAGCAGGTTGCCATTCGGCTCCGCGCCGACATCGCCCAGCGCGATTCGTCGGTCGATGCGCTGCGGCTCGACGTCGACGCCATGCGCGCCGATGTGGTCAAGGCAGAAGACGAAGTCGCCGAGCTGAGAGCGGAACTCGTCGACCTGCGGATCGAAGCACGTCACGCACGTGATCGGGAAGCGGCGGCGAAGGCCCGGCTCGAGGCCGCGATCGACTCGCCGCCGAGCCCGGACACAGCTCCCGTCGACGAGGGCGCTGACATCGACTCGCAACCCAGCGGTGTCGACCCGGCCGCTGTCGCCGAACTCGCTCGCGCCACACACGAACTCGCCGGTCGCCTCGAGGCGTTGCTGCCGTCGGAGGCTCCGGCGCCCGGCAGCCGCGCCGAGACGCGTCGCCCGCAACGCTTGCCCGGTGGCGTGATCGCGTCGTCGGCGCAAGCTGCAGAGTTCCTCCTGCGATCCGATGCGGTCGTGCTCGTCGATGGCTACAACGTCGCCAAGCTCGCCTGGCCGAACCGCACGCTGGAGGCGCAACGAACGCACCTCCTCGACGCGGTCGAGAATCTTGCGCGACGTTTCGGGTCCGACCTGACCGTCGTGTTCGACGGTGCCTCGGTCGTCGGCGCCCATGCCACTCGCCGCCGACTCGTCCGGGTGGTCTGGTCGCCCGACGGCGTGATCGCCGACGACCTGATCCGCGACGAGGTGCGCCGTCTCCCGACCGGCCGTGCGGTGGTCGTGGTCACCAACGACGCCGAGATCGTCGCCGACGTCAAGGCCCTCGGCGCCAACGTCGTGCCGAGCAACGCACTGCTCGCCGTGCTCTGAGTCGTCGAGCAGTGCCGCTCGGGTCGACGAACACCCACCGCAGATCAACGCTGTGACACCCCCTCGTCATGATGGTCGGCATGGAGAACTTCGACATTTCGATCGAGTGCGGGACCTGCGTCGCCACCGGCACCACGGCGTGCGCCGACTGCATCGTGACGCACCTGCTTGCCAACGACGACGGTCCGATCGACCTCGTCACCGTTCCCATTGCGGCGCCCGTCACCGTGCTCGACCGGGCGATCGCGCTGTTCCAGCGCGCCGGGTTGGTGGACGATCCGGTCGAGTTCGTGCCGGTGGCCGACTTCGAGCGTGCCGTGGTTGCACCCGTTGGGGCATGAACGTTCCCGTACCCTGGCGCCGTGCGACGCCCCGAACCACTTCCGTCGATGGAGGAGGTGCGCACGCATCTCGGCGACCACGGGATCACCCACGTCGGCGTCACCTCTGCCGAGGTGCTGATCGACGCGCGCGCCGCACTGTTCGAGCGTCGTCGGGCTGGGCTCCATGGCGAGATGGAGTTCACCTACCGCGATCCTGAACGGTCGACCGATCCGCTGCGATCCGTCGCCGGAGCGCGCTCGGTGATCGTTGCCGCCAAGCCCTACTTGACCAGCGACGATCCGCCGGTGCCTGCGCCCGAGGCCGGACCGCACGCTCGGGTCGGACGGTACGCCTGGATCGATCACTACGCGCCGCTCCGCGTCGCGCTGCGCGAGGTGAGTCGTCGCATTCGACGATCAGACCACCGTGCAGTGGCGTTCGCCGACGACAACTCGATCGTCGATCGAGCGGTGGCCCATCGCGCCGGATTGGGCTGGTACGGCAAGAACGCCAACCTGCTCCTGCCCGGCGCCGGGAGCTGGTTCGTGCTCGGCTCGATCATCACCACTGCCGACTACGAATCGACGCCCGGACCCGCTTCGGACGGCTGCGGCACGTGCACCCGTTGCATCGACGACTGCCCGACGGGGGCGATCGTGGCGCCGGGCGTGATCGATGCGAATCGATGCATCAGCTGGATCCTCCAGAAGCCGGGTTCGATCCCGAACGACCATCGAACAGCGATCGGCGACCGGATCTATGGCTGCGACGACTGCCAGGACGCCTGCCCGATCTCCGTTCGTCTCGGGCGGCGCAACACCGTCGAACTCGTCGAGGACGCCGACGCCTGGGTCGACGCCGTCGAGTTGCTCGAGGCCGATGACGAGTGGATCGACGGTCGCTACGGCCACTGGTACGTCACCGACCGCGACTTCCGGTGGGTCCGACGCAACGCGCTCGTGGTGGTCGGCAACGTGGGCGACCCTGCCGATGGGCGGGTCCAGCGGGTGCTGGCGCACTACCGTTCTCACATCGACCCGATCCTCGCCGAGCATGCCACGTGGGCCACCGACCGCCTGCGGAGCCGATCGCGCCCGGGCGTGGACACGTGAAGCACCTGCTGGTCACCAACGATTTCCCGCCCAAGATCGGCGGCATCCAATCGTTGCTGTGGGAATGGTGGAGACGGCTCCCGCCGGAATCGTTCGCAGTGCTGACCAGTCCGTACGCGGGCACGGCCGAGTTCGATGCCGGCGAGCCGTACCGCATCGAGCGCACCAGAGAGCCCGTGCTGTTGCCGCACCCCTGGATGGTCAAGCAGGTCAACGACCTGGCGGCGGACTTCGGAGCCGATTTCGTCGTGCTCGATCCGGCGGTTCCGCTCGGCCTGATCGGCCCGTCGCTCGACCTGCCGTACCATCTCGTGCTCCACGGCGCGGAGGTCACGGTGCCGGGTCGGCTCCCCGGGGCCAAGCAAGCGTTGGCCTACACGCTGCGTCGTGCCGAAGGCCTCATCGCTGCCGGTGGCTACCCAGCCGCAGAAGCGGTCCACGCTGCAGGCCGGGACCTGCCGATCACCGTGGTGCCGTGCGGCGTCGATCCCGCCAAGTTCGTCCCGTTCGACCAGCCCGAACGACTCGCTGCGCGCAAGCACTTCGGCCTCGAACCGGACGCCGAAGTCATCGTGAGCATCTCGCGGCTCGTGCCACGAAAGGGATTCGACACGGCGATCCGGGCGGCGGCCCGACTCGGTCGCGTGCGTCCGAAGTTGCAGTTGGTGATCGCCGGCGGTGGCCGCGACGACGATCGCCTGCGCCGGCTTGCCGATGAGCTCGGTGCACCGGTGACGTTCCTCGGACGCGTTCCCAATGCCGACCTCCCGCCGTTGTATGCCTGCGCCGACGTGTTCGCCATGTTGTGCCGCAATCGGTGGGGCGGACTCGAACAGGAAGGCTTCGGGATCGTGTTCGTCGAGGCCGCCTCGTGTGGCGTCCCGCAGGTCGCCGGCGATTCGGGAGGCGCCGCCGAGGCCGTCGCCGACGGCGAGACGGGGTTCGTGATCTCCGATCCGGAGGACACCCAGGCGGTTGCGGACGCGTTCGACACGCTGCTCGCCGACAACGACCTGCGCTTGGCGATGGGGGAGCGGTCGCGTCAGCGTGTCCTCGACGAGTTCGCTTACGACGTGCTCGCACGCCGCCTCGGCGACACGCTCGGGGTCGACTGGCCCGCCGACACCTGACTGTCGAGCACACTCGGAAAACGGCTCGAGGCGCTGGCAGACTCGGGGCGTGACGAGCGACAGCGAACGCGCAGGCGACGTGATCGTGCTCGCCGACGTCGTGGGCACCCTGGCGTTCACGGTCACGGCAACGACCGCGGCAATCGTGTTCTCGACTGCGTCGCAATGGGTCGGGGCGATCACCGCCATGGCCTTGTTCGCCATTGGCGTCTTCGTGTTCCTGTGGTCGTTCTGGAACGCGGTGCAACGCAGTCGGACCGAGCAGATCGGGGTGATGCAGATGTACTTCCTGCTCGGCGACCCGACACCGGCGCGTGTGCGCCGAATCATGCTGGCGATGCTCGCGATCCAGATCTCGGTGGCACTCGTGACGGCCCTCGCTCGATCGGAGTCCAACGACGGCTCGCCTGGCACGTCACTGGCAGTCGGCATCCTCGTCCCCATGTTCGGGTTGGGCTTGAACGGGCTCTGGTGCGCGTTTCACGGCATCTTCCCGCCGCGCGCGGACGTCGAATCTCATCACGACGATCCCGATGGCGTCACTTCTCGCTCACCGATCGACAAGAATGACGACCATGGCTGAGACCGCGACCGAGATCATCACCATCGACGCTCCACACGAGCGCGTCTGGCAGATCGCGATCGATCTCGAGAGTTACCCGATGTGGGCGCACGACATCAAGGACGTCCACATCCGCGAGACCGATGCCGAGGGCCGTCCACTCGAAGTCGAATTTCGTGCGTCGGCGCTCGGCCGGAGCACGCACTACACACTCAAGTACGACTACACGAATGCGCCCAACGAGATGGGGTGGTCGATGCTGAGCGGCGACATCCAACGCTCGATCGACGGTGTCTGGCGGTTCGAGCCCGATGGCGACAGCCGCACGCTGGTGCGCTACGACCTGCAGATCGACCTGGCGATCCCGCTGCCCGGTTTCGTCAAACGGCGCGCCGAGGTCCGCATTCTGAACACGGTGCGCGAATTGAAGGTCCGCGCCGAGGCGTGATGACGGCGTGAACTCCGCCGACGCGGCGCGCGCGGTGCCGTCACGGCGCGTCGGGATCGATGTCGGAGGCACGAAGGCGCAGGCGGTGGTCATCGATCGTTCCGGCGAGGTCGTCGAGACGATGCAGCGTCCGACACCGCGAGGCGACCAGAGTCTCGACGCGTTGATCGATGTCCTCGTCGAGCTGGCTGATGCGGTCGGTCACGAGGGAAGCCTGGGCGTGGGCGTGCCGGGCTTGGTGACCCGTACGGGTGTGCTGCGCGCCGCCCCGAACCTCGACGGCGTCGCAGACTTCGCAGTCGCCGAACTGCTGTCGGAGCGTTTCGGCTCCGCCGTCTTCGTCGACAACGACGCCACCTGCGCCACGGTCGCCGAATGGCGGCTCGGCGCCGGACGAGGCGTCGACGACATGGTCCTCGTGACGCTCGGTACGGGGATCGGAGGCGGCGCCGTGACCCACGGTGCGGTGCTGCGGGGAGCGAACGGCTTTGCGGGCGAGTTCGGGCACATGGTCGTCGATCCGTCCGGACCACTGTGTCCGTGTGGACGCCGAGGTTGTTGGGAGCGCTACGCGTCTGGTTCCGGCCTTGCGATGTTGGCGCGCGAGGCAGCGACCGGACATCGGCTGCGCGACGTGGTCCGCCATGCCGGTGGCGACGCTCAGGCAGTTCGCGGTGAGCACGTCCAGACCGCCGCACGCGACGGTGATCCCGACGCATTGGCCGTGATCGACGAGTTCTCCCGATGGGTCGCGCTCGGCCTGGTGAATCTCACCAATGCGCTCGATCCGGAGATGTTCGTGCTCGGTGGCGGACTCGCAGCGGGCTCGGACCTGTATCTCGAGCCGATCCGCCGGTGGTTCGGCGAGCTGCTCTACCAACCGCATCTGCGGCCGGTTCCGGGCATCGAGTTCGCACGATGGGGCCCGCTGGCGGGCGCAGTCGGCGCGGCGCTGCTTCCCGAACTCGCCTGATGCCCGCGGCGCCTGCCGTCGGGGTCGCTTCAGTGAGGGTGGTAGTTGGCGCGGGCCTGGTTGATCTCGCGCCAAGCGGCTGCTCGGTCGCCCATACCCTCACTGGAGGAGTGCTTGTCGGGCTCCAACGCCTTGTACACGTTGAAGAAGTGCTCGATCTCCTCGACGAGCTGGTGAGGGAGGCCCGACAGCTCGTTGACGTTCTCGAAGCGCGGCTCGCGCGGTGGCACACAGATCAACTTGGCATCCTCGCCGGCCTCGTCGCGCATGTAGAGCACGCCGATCGGTCGGCACTCGACGATGACGCCCGGAAACACCGGGTCTTCGAGCAGGACGAGTGCGTCGAGCGGATCGCCGTCGCCGGCGAGCGTCTCCGGAAGGAATCCATAGTCGGCGGGGTAGGTCGTCGCAGTGAACAGACGTCGGTCGAGGTAGACCTTGCCGTCCTCGTGGTCGATCTCGTACTTGTTACGGCTCCCACGCGGGATCTCGATCACCACGTGGATGCAGTCGGGGGCTGGTGTCTTCGGCATCGCTGCCAGCATCGCACACGCGGGGCAGATACCCTCGGAACGATGGAGTTCCGGCGCATCGAGAATCTGCCCCCCTACGTCTTTTCGATCATCAACGGTCTGAAGATCGAGGCGCGTCGCGCCGGTGCTGACGTCGTCGATCTCGGGTTCGGCAACCCCGACATCCCGTCGCCGCAGATCGCTGTCGACAAGCTCGCCGAAGCTGCTCGCAATCCGAAGAATCACCGCTACTCGCTCAGTCGCGGCCTGCCGAAGCTGCGTGAAGCAATCGCCGGCTACTACAAGAACAAGTGGGACGTCGACCTCGACCCCGAGCTCGAGATCACCAACACGATCGGCTCGAAGGAGGGCTTCAGCCACCTGATGTGG